>Ga0302270_10000379_pt1 | contig 47478 bp, 27 predicted proteins | sample III_Bog_E2_3_FD_198773 | JGI IMG/M metagenome (GOLD analysis project Ga0302270, IMG submission 198773) | Peat permafrost microbial communities from Stordalen Mire near Abisko, Sweden - III_Bog_E2_3 | ecosystem: Environmental > Terrestrial > Soil > Wetlands > Peat | place: Sweden: Abisko... | reverse complement strand
AAAAACAAGATCGTCATCATTCCCGACCATTACATTTTCACCGCGGATTCCAAATCCAACCGCAACGTGGACATCCTCCGCGATTTTTCGCGCGAGCAGGGCATTGAATATTTTTACGACGTCATCGACGACGCGAACGGCCACTGGGTCTTCGACGCCGAGAAGGGCAACCTGAAACGCCAATACGGTTCGCGTTACGCGGGCGTCTGCCACACGGCGCTGCCGCAAAAAGGCCACACGCGCCCCGGCGAAATTCTTTTTGGCACCGACTCGCACACCTGCATGGCCGGCGCGTTCAACCAGTTCGCGACCGGCATCGGTAATACCGACGCAGGCTTCGTGATGGGCACGGGCAAGCTGCTCATCAAGGTGCCCGAGACGATGCACTTCCGCCTCGAAGGCAAATTGCAGCCTGGTGTCATGGCCAAGGACATTATCCTCCACTGCATCGGCGAAATCGGTTTCGATGGCGCAACGTATCGCGCGATGCAGTTCGACGGCGAAGGCGCGCTCAATCTCTCGATTGATGACCGCATGACCATCGCGAACATGGCCATTGAGGCGGGCGGCAAGAACGGTATTTTTGAATTCGATTCGCGCACGGCGGAATATGTGGACTCCCGCGTGAAATTGAATGGAACGAAATCAACGTACGAACCCGTGGCACGCGACAAAAATGAGAAGTTCGTTTACGAACTCGTCGTGGATTTAAGCCAGCTCGAGCCGACAGTGGCGTGCCATCCAGATCCGGGCCAGCGTAAAAAAGCGAAGGATATGGGTGAAACCAAGCTCGACCGCGCCTATGTTGGTTCCTGCACCGGCGGCAAGACGAGCGATTTTGTGGAATTTGCCCGCGTGCTGCGCGGCAAGAAAGTGGTCATCGACACCTTTGGCGTGCCCGCGACGCCGGAAATTGTGCGCGATTTGCAGTCCACTTATTGGGGCAATACGACCATTTGGGACGTGCTCGTGAATGCCGGCGTGCAGATGACCGAGAACGCGGGCTGCGCCGCGTGCCTCGGCGGCCCGGTGGACACGTTCGGCCGCATCAACAAGTCCGGCATCAAATGCATCAGCGCAACGAACCGCAATTTCCCCGGTCGCATGGGTGACAAGGAATCGCAGGTGTTCCTCGCCTCGCCGATGACGGTGGCCGCGAGCGCGTTGACCGGCAAGGTCACCGACCCGCGCGAGTATTTGGGAAATTGAACTGAGTCTGGAAACCATTTCACCGCTGGTAAATCGCCAAGGCGATGCACCAGCGGTGATTTTCTTTGGCAGCCGGGAGATTCTTTGGCAGCCGGAAGAAGCCGGAAGATTAACTCTTGAGGTTCGCCCCTGGCAGATAAACCGTAAAGGTCGTCCCCTCACCAGCCACGGTGTGGACGTGCAGCGCGCCGTTGGCAGCCTTGATGAGCCGCTGCACGATGCTCAAGCCCAGGCCGGTGCCCTGGCGCGGTCCCTTGGTGGTGAAATACGGGTCAAATATCTTCGGCAGCACCACCGCCGGGATGCCGGGGCCGGTGTCGCGCACCCAGAGTCGCACCAGCGGCGCGGTGTTTTCCATGCTCTCGACGTTGAGCAGGCGATCGTTCGAGCCGTCCTTGAACTGGGTGAGGTCCAGCGGCGCGGACAAGACCTCGCCGCCGATCTCCACGCGGTGCGGCGTCGTTGAACATTGGAACGCGTTGACGGTGAGATTCAGCAAAATCTGGATGAGATCCGTACCGTTGACCTTGACCCCGATCTCGCCGACGAGCGGCGTCAGGCGGAATTCATTATCCTGCAGGCTGGGATGCACGCGCACCAGTTGTTCCAAATCATGCAACAGATGGTTCACGCCAGCTGACGTGCCGTCGCTGCCCTGGCGGCGTAGAAATCCCAGATAACGGCGCTGGATTTCGATGCAGTTGCTCATCTGCCGCTCCACCGAACGCAGCCGTTCCTTGATGAATTCCAAATCCTCCACCTCCAAGCTCAGGTTCTGGTTCAGCTTCTGATTCAGCAGCTGCACGAAGCCGAAACTGACGGAGAGCGGGCCGTTGATGTCATGGATGATGCTGGCATAGATGTCGCCGCGCGTCTGGGCGATTTGTTCCTCGACGCGTTGGTTCTGGAGTTCCGTGAGCAGCTCGCGGACTTTTTCGGCGCTGTTGTGGATTTCGCTTTCGAGCACGCGCCGCTGCATCGCCTGGCTTACCGCGCTGCGGATGGTCGCGAGGTCAAACGGCTTGTTGATGTAGTCGCAGGCGCGAAGACGCAAAGCCTGGCGCATGGTGTCCGTCGTCTCAAAAGCCGTGATCATGATGGCCTCAATGTTCGGCCGTACGAACCGGAGCCGTTCCAGCAACTCAATGCCGGACATGCCCGCCATGCGGATGTCGAGAATGGCGACGTCTATGTCGTTTTGCTGCGCTAAGTCAATGGCCTTCGCCCCGTCCTCGGCCATCAGCAGGTCGTAATTCTCCTTGAAGATCAGCTTGAGCGACATCCGCGGACCTTCCTCGTCGTCCACAATGAGCAGCGTCCCGCGCCGTTTGGGAGCCGGCGTGGCGGCGATCAGTTCGGACAGCGTCGTGCTGGCTTCGGCAAAGGGATCAGCGGTCGCGGACATACTTCCCGAAACTATCGGAAAAACAACCCGCCTCAAGCAGAAAGCGTCCGGCGCAGCCATTCCAAAGCCTGCGTCGCCGTCACCTGCTTGAATGTCGCCCGGTCCCAAGCGTTCAGAAACCTGCTGGCCTCCACCCCAGCCGCCGACGCCAGCGCGATGAAAACCGTGCCCACCGGCTTGTCCGGCGTGCCGCCCCCCGGCCCCGCGATGCCCGTCACGGCCAGCGCAAAATCCGCGCCAAACCTTTCCCGCGCGCCCGCGGCCATTTCCCGCGCCACCGCTTCGCTCACCGCGCCGTGCATCGCGAGCGATGCAGGGCGCACGCCGAGAAACTTCTCCTTGGACGAATCCGCGTAGCTGACCACGCCGCCAAGGAAAACCTCTGACGCGCCCGGCACATCCGTGATCCGCTGGGCGATGCCGCCGCCGGTGCAGGACTCCGCCAGCGCCAGCGTCTTGTGCTTGTGCGCCAGCAATTTCACCACCACCTGCTCGATCTCCTCGTCGTCGAAGCCGAAAATGTTCTCGCCTAAAACTCTTTGCGTCACCGCCTCGGCTTCGCCCACAAGTTTTTCCGCCGCCGCGCCGCCGGCGGTCAGCCGCACGTCCACCGCACCGGGCCGCGCGCAATAGCCAACTTCCAAACCGCGCGCCACCAGCGGCTGCAATTCGCCCTCCACCATTTCCTGCACCCGCGATTCGCCGATGCCGGTGGAGCGCAGCGTACTGCAGACGAAAATTTCCCCGGCGAATTCTCGTTTGATCAAGGGCACGACCGAGTCGTCAAACATCGGCCGCAATTCGCGCGGCGGTCCCGGCAGCATGACCAGCCATTGCGGATTTCGGATTTCGGATTTCGGAATTGGAATTTCCATCGCCAGCCCCGGGGCGGTGCCGGTCGCATTTAGAAAAACTTCCGCCCCTTCGGGCACGAAGGTTTCCACGTCGGTTTTCGGCGGGCGGGGACGATTGCGTTTGGCAAAAAAGTTTTCGATGTGCGCCCGCACCGCTTGATTTTCAACCAGCTTTTTGCCCAGCAATTCGGCGATCAGTTCGCGGGTGATATCATCCGACGTCGGGCCGAGGCCGCCGGTCGTGATGACGAGGTCCGCACGACTCAAGGCCTCGCGCACGGCCTGGCGGATTTCATTGCCACGATCGGCAACCGCCACTTGCCGGCTCACCAGGTGTCCGAGATCGGCCAGCCGCCGGCAAAGCCATTGCTGGTGCGTGTTCAGTACGCGACCGAGCATCAATTCGCTGCCGGTGTTGATGAGTTCAACCTTCATGGCTGATTGATAAAGAATGCCGGCCCACGTGGAAAGCAATTCCCGCCATCACTCCGCCCGCCCGCCGCCCGGCCTACGGAGTCTCGAGGCTGACGCTGTCAAATTTCGCGCGGCACAAAGTTCCGGACACGTGGGAACAAACCGCCAGTCCGGCCAGCACCGGGTTGTTCATCGCAATCGTGGTCGTCCCGAAGGTGGTCCACGTCTTTCCGTCCGCCGAGGAAGCGGCGGTGAAAATATTTCCCCGCCGGGTCAACCGAAGCCAGCAGGGCGCGCCCTGACCGGGCACCATCTGCACCACCGCCGCCGCATTGGAGGGGTGATCCCGCTGCTGCAGCAGGGTGCCGCTCGTGGCCGAAACCGACGCCAACACATGGGCTGAATCAGGACTCACAGACTGGCGAATCATCAACCCCGCCTTGGCCCAGGGATCGGTGTTTTGCACGGCCTCAATGCGGGCCGTCAGCGTGCCGTCGCCATTAAGCGTCTGATACGCAAACCGAAAGGCGTCGGCTTGGCCCCAAATATCCGCCCCGCCGCCGTTGATGACCAAGGTTCCCGCCGTGTCATGAAAGGTTCCGGACACTCCGACCGCGCCAATGTCGCTGTTCTGCCAGGCGCCTCCAAATTCATAATAGGCAAAACCACCCGCCGCCAGAAGCACCGCCAGCACCACCGCGATCACCATGGGATTTTTCTTCCCCCGCGCCGGTTGGTTGCCGGTACCGGCAACCGCCGGGTCGGCGGCTTTGCGCTCGACGAATTTCTGGCCGGTGAGGATGAATTTGGCGGTACCGGAAGCTTGCGGGGCAACGATCTGCTGGAAGCACGTCGGGCACTCCATCACAGTGCCGCCTTGCGACGTATCGCACGCCATGTGCTGGCCGCACACGGGACAGGCAAATTTAAATTCGCTCATGCTTACCCCGGAAACATTTCACATCTCCGCCCCGGCGGCAATGCGGTTTTTTCCGGTGCCAAACGTCCCGCGTCACGGGCGCGGTGGCCCAAAACAAAAATCCGCTTTGCGGCTTGGCGTCTCCGCGCCTTTGCGTTAAAACCTGACCGTGAGCATGAACCAAAAATCTCCCGTTTCCCGCAGCGGCCGTTTCGCGAGCGGCCCCGCCGCCGACGTCGCGCAGTTCACCGAATCCATCTCCTTCGACTGGCGGTTGTGGCGGCACGACATCCAGGGCTCCATCGCCCACGCAACGATGCTCAAGAAGATTGGCGTACTGAAGCAAAACGAATTAAGCGCCATCACCAAAGGCTTGAATCAAATCGGCAAGGAAATTGCCGCCGGGAAATTCAAGTGGAAGCCGGAACTCGAAGATGTCCACATGAACATCGAGGCCGAGCTGACCAAGCGCGTGCCGGCTGGTGCGAAACTGCACACCGCCCGTTCGCGCAACGACCAGGTCGCCCTCGACGTGCGGCTCTGGCTGCGCGATGAAATCACCGCGCTACTGGGCGACATCGCTGGACTGCAGCGCGCCCTCGTCTCGCTCGGCGAGAAAAATGCCGAGGTCATCATCCCCGGCTACACGCATCTGCAACGCGCGCAGCCCGTTTACCTCGCGCACCATCTGCTCGCCTATGTCGAGATGCTCGAACGCGATTGCGAGCGCCTGTGGGACTGCCACTCACGCGTGAACATCTGTCCACTCGGCAGCGGCGCGATTGCCGGCAGCACGTTGCCGCTGGACCGCGCGCTTGTTGCCAAGCTGCTCGGCTTTGTGAACGCCAGCGGCCAGGTCCAGCTTACGCAAAATTCCATGGACGCCGTGAGCGACCGCGATTTTGCCGTGGAATTTTGCGCCGCCGGCGCGCTGCTGGCCGTGCATCTTTCACGGCTCTCGGAGGACGTGATTCTCTGGGCCGGTGCGGAATTTAATTTCATCAAGATTGCCGACGCCTACACCACGGGCTCATCGCTCATGCCGCAGAAGAAAAATCCCGACATCGCCGAATTGGCGCGCGGTAAGACCGGCCGCGTCTTCGGCAACCTGATATCCCTGCTCACGCTGCTTAAAGGTTTGCCGATGACCTACAACCGCGATTTGCAGGAGGACAAGGAACGGCTGTTCGACACCGCCGATACCGTGCGCGCCACGACGCGCCTCATGGCCGCGATGTTAAACAATACCAAAGTGAATAAAGCCGCCTGCGCCGCTGCCGCAAGCGATCCGGCGTTGCTGGCGACCGATCTGGCGGATTATCTTGTGCGCAAAGGCATGGCGTTCCGGCCAGCGCATCATGTGGTGGGCGCGGTGGTGGCGTTGGCGGAAAAAGCCGGCAAACCGCTAAACCAACTGACGCTCACCGAACTGCAAGGTGTTGATAAAACCTTTGGCCGCGATGCGTTGGGTGTGTTCAATCTAAAAACCGCAATGGCGAAACGAAACCTGACCGGCGCACCCGGCACCAAGGAAGTTGCGAAGCAACTGGTCCGCTGGCGGGAGCAGCTTTCGTGAAGACCGGATGAGCTGGGCAGTTTAACTGCCCGTTCTGCGTCTGGCAGGGAAGTCATTACCGGTTGCCACCCATCCTTTGTTTTAAGGTGACGAGGTAACGAGTTCCGTACTTATTCCACATTCAAATTCCGAATGCCGGATCGGAAAGTGGTTTCAGCCACTTACTTCTTCCGATGCACCTTCGCCGCAACTTTCAGACGGAGGGCGTTCAGCCGGATGAAGCCGGTGGCGTCGTCCTGGTTATAGGCCTTGGTCGGGTCGGCTTCCATCGTGGCGATGTGCGGGTTGTAGAGGCTCACCGTGGATTTGCGGCCGCTGACCATAATGTTGCCCTTGTAGAGTTTCACGCGCACGGTGCCGGTGACGTGCTTCTGGCTCTCGGTCACGTAGGCCTGCAACGCGAGGCGTTCGGGCGCATACCAGAAGCCGTTGTAAACGAGCTCGGCATATTTCGGGATGAGCGCGTCGCGCTGGTGCATGACTTCGCGATCCATCGTGAGGGATTCCATCTGGCGATGGGCGAAATGCAGAATTGCGCCGCCGGGCGTCTCGTAGACACCGCGCGATTTCATGCCGACGAAGCGGTTCTCCACCATGTCCACGCGGCCGACGCCGTGTTTACCGCCGAGTTTGTTCAGCGTCTTCATCACGCCGAGCGGGGTTAATTTCTTGCCGTTGACCGCAACGCAATTGCCTTGGACGAAATCCAGTTCGACGAACTCCGGCTGGTTCGGCGCGTCTTCGGGCAGCACGGAGAGCGTGGTGAAGTAGCTGCGGTTCTTCAAGTCGTAGGAGTCGAACCACGGGTCTTCGAGAATGCCGGCCTCGTAGGAGATGTGTAGGAGGTTGCGGTCCATGGAATATGGTTTCTTGGCGCTGGCCTGCACGGGAATCTTGTGCTTGGCGCAGTAATCAATCATCTCCTGCCGGCCGGGGAATTGCGTGCGGTAAGAGGCGTCGCGCCACGGCGCAATGACGTCCAAATCCGGCGCGAGCGCGGCGGCGGTCAGTTCAAAGCGGACTTGGTCGTTGCCCTTGCCGGTCGCGCCATGCGCGATGGCGTCGGCTTTTTCCTGCTTCGCAATTTCCACCATGCGCTTGGCGATGAGCGGCCGCGCAATGCTGGTGCCGAGAAAATACTGGCCCTCGTAAATCGCGCCGGCCTGGATGATCGGATAAATAAAGTCGCGCGCGAATTCCGCCTGCAGGTCGTCGATGTAGATTTTGGAGGCGCCCGTCTTGAGAGCTTTCTGTTTGAGGCCGTGCAGTTCTTCTTCCTGGCCGATGTCGGCGCAGAAGCCGATCATTTGGGCGTTGTATTTTTCCTTGATCCAGGACATCAGCACCGAGGTGTCGAGCCCGCCGGAGTATGCGAGAACAATTTTCATGTGAGGGATATTAAACCGTCTAGCGACAACGCGCGCAAAAGGAAAATGAAGTTTCGGCGGCGGAGTTATTTTGCCACGGTGGCGGCGTTCTCCAGATTGGAAAGATCCCGGTCGTCGTCGTACAGCTTGTAGCTCTCCGCGTGGCCATCAGCGAATGCCAGCGGATAGGCCGTCTTATGCCGGTGCGACGGCTCGTCCTGCATGCCTTGGCTCGGGTCCATGTACACCACAAACATTCCGTCGTTGATGCTGACGTCGTCCTCGTCGATGAAGACGTAACGCAGCGAAGGGCTCACGATGCCGGTATCCGTGGTGAACAACAGGTGGGCCGTGTCGTGGGTATCATTGAGGTCGGCAAAGTCCCAGCCGTTCATCCAGTTGTTCATCGAATAGCTGCGCATCACATTGACACCGTTCACCTGGCGCTGGTCGCTGGGACACCGGTAAACGGCGTAGGACTTGAGGTAGGGGAAAAGTGTGCCCCCGGACAGGGTGTTGGGGTTGATGCAATCCAGAAGATTGGGGTCAAGTTGCGGGCCAAAACTTCCCAGATATTGGGTCTTGGCAATACCGAGCACCCAGATATTCGTGCTGAAGGTGTGGTCGTAGGGATTGAGCCGCCAGCACGATGGGATTTTGCTTTGATTGTCGCCGCCATACATGATCCAACCCGTTTGCAACTGCTTCAGGTTGTTCATGCACGAGAGCTGTTGCCCCTTCATTTTGGCCGACCCCAGCGCCGGCAGCAGCAACGCCGCCAGAATGGCGATGATCGCGATGACCACCAGCAACTCGATCAAGGTAAATGCCCGCCTTGAATTCATGTTTTATATGACACCGCGAGCGGTGGTTTGTTACAAAGTATTTTCCCGTTCCACCTAAACAATGTCCGCCAAAAAGAGAAATCGGACAATTATTTTCGAATCTTCCACACTTGGCCGCTAGCATCCCAGATTGGACTCGTACACTTTGGCAGTCCCGCCAGTCCGGTCAAGGTGATCTATTTCAAATTCGCCGGATTCAACGCCTGCAATTCCTTCGGGACGAACAGGCCGTCCTTGCGGATGAGCCGGCCGTCAAACCAGATTTCGCCGCCGCCCCATTCCGGGCGCTGGATGAGCACCATGTCCCAGTGGACGGCGCTCTTGTTCCCGTTGCCGCAATCTTCGTAGGCGTTGCCCGGCGTGAAATGCAAGGAGCCGGCGATCTTCTCGTCGAACAAAATATCGCACATCGGGTTCTGGATGTAGGGATTAAAGCCGATGGCGAATTCGCCGATGAACCGCGCGCCGGCGTCCGTGTCCAGAATTTCGTCCAGGCGCTTGACGTTGTTGGCCGTGGCGTTCACGACTTTGCCGTGCTTCAACTCGAGCCGCACGTTCTCAAACTTCGAGCCGGAATACAGCGTCGGGGTGTTGAACTGGATCAGGCCGTTGGCCGAGGTTTTGGTCGGACAGGAAAACACCTCGCCGTCGGGAATGTTCCGCGTGCCCTCGCATTTCTTCGCGCCGATGCCCTTGATGCTGAAAGTGAGATCCGTGCCCGGCCCCTTGATGTGCACGCGGTCGGTGCGCTTCATCAATTTCTCCAGCGGCAACATCGCCTTCGCCATCTTTGCGTAATCCATCGTGCAGACGTCGAAATACAGATTTTCAAACGCTTCGGTGCTCATGCCGGCCGCCTGCGCCATGCTGGGCGAGGGCCAGCGCAGCACGACCCAGCGCGTCTTGTTCACCCGGTAATCCAGCACCGGCCGGATGATCTTGGAATACATCTGCATCAGGCCGCCCGGCACATCGGCGTTCTCGGTGGCGTTGGCGCTGCCCCGCACGGCGACATAGGCCTGCATCTTCTTCATGCGGAACAATTCGAGGTCGCGGACCGCGGCGGCGTGCTTTTCATCCGTGCCGAGCAGCAGCTCGCGCCCGACGCGCGTGTGCCGCGTCTCGACAAAGGGCGTCGCGCCCGCCGCGCGCACGGCGCGGACGAGTTCCACCGTGAACTCGTCCGGCACATCAATCATGTCGAGCAGGATGCGGTCGCCCTTTTTGAGCGCGGTGGAATAATTCACTAGCAACTTCGCCAGCTTGGTGTAACGGGGATCGGTCATAAAGTTTTGAGAGTGTAACCGTATTTGCCCCGCCGGGCAAATCCGCTTTACTCGCCGCCGGGCACAGTTCATTTTTGCCCGATGGTTTTGACCCGCAAGAATCTGGATTGGTGGTGCGAGCGTGGCATTTTGGCACTCGTGCTGGGGATGCTGGCGTTCGCGCCGCTGGCGTTTGGCGCGGTGGACACGTGGGCGTTCCTCGTGGTGCAGGTAGCCGCCGCCGTGGTGTTCGTCCTGTGGGGTTTGCGGCTGTGGCTGAACCCGCGCCCGCGGCTGCTCTGGCCACCCCTCGCATGGGTGGTCCTGGCGTTCATGGCCTATGCCGTCGCGCGCTATCTCACGGCGGACATCGAATACGTGGCGCGGCGGGAGACGATCCAGGCGCTGCTGTTCGGCTTCATGTTTCTGGCGGCGGTAAACAACCTGCGCGGGCAGGAAGAGATTTCCGCCGTGAGCACCACGCTCATCATGCTGGGTGCGGGCATCGCCGGCTACGCGGTGGCGCAAATGATGCACCACACGAATCATGTCTGGAACGAGATTTCCCCGTATATCGGCCGGACATCGGGCACCTACATTTCGCCGAACAATCTCTCATGCTTCCTCGCGATGCTGTTGCCGCTGGCCCTGGCGTACCTGCTGGTCGGCAAGGTCCACATCGTGACGCGGATCCTCTTGATCTACGCGGCCGTGGCCATGGCGGCCGGCCTGGCGGTGACGTTTTCGCGCGGGGGTTGGATCGCGGCGGCGGCGGGAATCATCTTGCTGCTGGGGATCCTACTCGGACATGGCAACCACCGTTGGAAAGCAGTGATCTTGTTGCTGTTGATGCTGGTCGGCGGCGGTTTTCTAGTCTCACACTATCTGTCCAAGACGGTCGCCTACATGCGGCGCGTGGAGGCACCGGACGCGAGCGGCGGCCCGGTGACGGTTGACCCCAGCGTGGGTTCGCGGCTGTTGCTGTGGCAGGCGGCGGAGCGGATGTGGCTGGATCATCCTTGGTTCGGCGTGGGGCCGGCGCATTACGATTATCGCTTCCGCGAATACCGGCCGGAAGCCATCCAGGGCCGGCCGGATCGGGCGCATAACGATTATCTCAACCTGCTCGCAGACTGGGGAGCCGTGGGCGGCGTGATCGTGGTCGCGGGCCTGGGCCTGTTCGTCTTCTGGTTGAGGAAAACCTGGCCGCACGTCCGGCGCGAGGAAAATGATTTCGGCACCGGCCAAAGCAACCGCTTCGCCTTTTTCCTTGGCGCGTCCTGCGGGCTGGCGGCGCTGGCGGTGCATTCGGCCATGGATTTCAACCTGCATATCCCGGCCAACGCGCTGCTGGGCGTGACTTTGCTGGCGCTGTTGACGAGCAATACGCGGTATGCGACGGAACAGTTCTGGTTCCGCCCGGGCCGCCCGGTGAAGCTGGCGCTTTCCGCCGCGCTGGCGGCGGTGGCGATCTATTTGGGGGCGCAGGCCTGGCGCTTGGGCGGCGAGGCCCACTGGCTGGCGCGGGCGGCGGCGCTGCCGGATTTCTCGTCCGAACGCGCGGCGGCGCTCGATCAGGCGTTTGCCTGCGAGCCGAAGAATTTCGAGACCGCCTACGACATCGGCGAATGCTTCCGCACCCAGAGCCTGGACGGCGGGGAGAATTTCACCGCGCTGGGGCAAACGGCCTTGGACTGGTATGCGCAGGCCATCCGGCTGAATCCGCATGACGGCTACAGTTATCTGCGCACCGGCATGTGCCTCGACTGGCTGGGCCGTTGGCGCGAGGCGGAGCCGGCCTACCAGGCGGCCGAGGCGCGCGACCCGGCCGGCTATTTCATGCTGGCCAACATTGGCTGGCATTACGTCCAGACCGGCGATTACGCCGCCGCGCAGGAATGGTTCATCCGGTCGCTGGCGCTCGAAGGGATAGACAACGACATCGCCAGGAATTACCTGTCGATTTGCAATTCCAAGCTGGCCGACCGGGCATCCGGCCGACCACAACTGCCGTCGGCTTATTAAGCTAAATGCCCATTGACAACTCCGGCGGTTCACAGCTATATTTTGGGAAGTTTAAAACTTGGTCAGAAAAGGTTTTTATGATGAAAATTCAAATGCTGCTCGCCACCGCTTTGTGCGGGGCAATGTTCACCGTCGTGGCCAACGCCTCGGCGCAGGGCAATCAGTCTGGTTTCGCCACCGTGGTTCGCGTGCAGGGCGACGCCAGCTATTCGCTGGGCGATGACAAGTGGCATCCGCTGGTGGCTGGCAAATACCTGCCGCCGGGATCCGTCATTCGCACCGGGTTCAATGGCGTGGCCGATGTCGTGCTGGGTAAAGACATTGATTTGCCGCAGTCCGCTTGGACGCCCGATAAGATCGCCTTTGCTTCGGATGCGCCCGTGCGCGGGATGGTTGGTTACAAGCCGTCAGCCGAACAAAACGTGGTGCGGCTCACGCCCGAGACCACGTTGGGCATTGATAAGCTGACCGTCACCGACACCGGTGCCGACACAATCAGCGATACCGAGTTGAATTTGAAGAAGGGTAAGATATTCGCCAGCGTTAAGAAACTTTCCGGCGCCTCCCAATATTTGATCAAGCTGCCCAGCGGTGTCGCCGGTGTGCGCGGCACCAAGTTCAGCCTTGGGGCGGATGGCTCGGCCTCCTGCTATGAAAGCACCGGCGGCGGCTTGGTTGAATCCTTGGTCAACACCGACGGCACCACCGCGACAACCCTCGTGCTTCCCGGTCAGATGTTCTCTCCTGGCAACGGCCAGCCACCCGTGACGATCCCTCAGGATTTGTTCACCGTCCTGGCTCAATTTTTCACCTCACTGCAAACAATTTATTTGCAGGTTCACTTCTGTTCTTTTGACAGCACCCGTTGTTACATTTCGAACATCCACGGCGGTGATTTTGGCAATCATACTCCGGTTCAGCAGTTTTGATGATCCGGTGACTTAAATTCAATTTAAACCAGCGCAGCCTTGAGTTGCGCTGGTTTTTTGTTTAATCCCACGGTGTGAAGTTTAAGCGCCTCAAACGCACGCCGCTCCTGATTGCCCTTTTCGTCCTCGCGCTGGTGGGCGTCGCCCGCATTCTGCACCTTGATTTTCCCGAGCGGCTTGAGCGTATGACCTATGACCTGCGCGTTCGCGCGGCCCGCCATTACCCTGCGCCAGCGGCAACCAATCTCGCCTTTGTCTCCATCGAGGAATCCAGCATCAAGGCCGTCCAAAGCGGAGAATTTCAAGGCGTGAAACTCGGGTATCGTTTTGGTCTGCTCTGGCCGCGCCAGGTTTACGGCCGGCTCGTGGATGAACTGTCAGCGCAAGGCGCTGAGGCCGTGGGCTTTGACGTGCTTTTTGGCGAACTTCGACCCGACCATCCATCCGTCCAGATTGGCACCAATATTTTTGAACGTGAGGAATCTGATAATTTCTTTGCCGACCAATTGCGTCGCGCCGGCAACGTCATCCTCGCCATGTCGCCGGAATTGATTCCGCCGCGGCTCTTCGCCACCAACGCGCTTGCCCTTGGCGACATTTCCACCGAACGCGACACTGACGGCATTCTTCGACGCGTGAAAGCCTTTCGCGACCTGCGCCGCTGGCATCCGCTCATCCAAAAAATTGAGGCTGATCCCGAACTCGCCGTCAGTCTGACCAATGCCCTATTCGCGCCCGGCAAAATCATTCTACCGCAGACCGGCCTGACGAATGCCATTGAAATTCCCGTGGACGCGGAAAATAATTTTGCCCTCGCCGATCTTCTCGGCGAGCCGTTGCCGCGCGGGCTGCCGGCCAAGGCTAAAGCGTTCACCACCGAACGCGTCTGGCACATGGGCATTCTGCTGGCCGCGCAGCAGCTCAAGCTCGACCTCGCAAAATCAACCGTCGATCTACCCGGCGGGAAAATCATCCTGCGTGGCACCAACGGCGTGCAGCGGGTGATCCCCGTGGATGCCGAGGGCTATTTTCTCGTGGACTGGCGACTGACTCCCGACGATCCGCGCCTGTTGCGAATGCCGGTGGAAAGCCTGCTCTGGCAGGATCGCCAACGGCTGCTCGGCGAAACCAACGGCTTGCGCGACGATTTGCGGGGCAAGCTCGTGATTGTCGGTTCCGCCATGCAGGGCAACGACCTGACCGACCGCGGGGCTACACCGCTCGAACATGACACGCTGCTGGTCAGCAAGCATTGGAATATCGCCAACTCCGTCATCACCGGCCAATTCATCCGCCGCACCACGCTGCCGGAAGATCTCGCGCTGATCGTTTTGCTCGGGGCGCTGACGGCCGTGCTCACCTGGCAGCTCGGGGCGTTTACTGCCTCCATCGCCACCACCGTGCTCATTGCCGGTTACACCGCGCTGACCTTTCTCATCTTCATCAAGCTCCGGCTCTGGCTGCCGCTGATCTTCCCGGTCCTCGGGGCAATTTTCGTGGAACACGTCAGCCTCGTCACCTACCGCGTGGTTTTTGAGGAGCGCGAACAGCGCCGGGTGAAATCCGTCTTTTCCAAAATTGTCGCCCCGGACGTGGTGACCGAACTGCTCGGCGTGGAAAAGCTGCTGCTCGGCGGCACGCGGCGCGAAGTCACGGTCTTTTTTGCCGATGTACGGGGGTTCACCACGTTCACCGACCAGTTGCAGGAGAATGTCGCGGAATATGTCCGCACCCATGACGTGGACCTGCTGACGGCGGAAAAATATTACGAGGAATCCGCCCGCGAAACCTTGGAGATTGTGAACCGTTATCTCGCCGCCGTGGCGGATGCGGTGAAAAATCACCACGGCACGCTCGACAAATACATCGGTGATTGCGTCATGGCGTTCTGGAACGCACCGGTTTTGAACGGCCGCCATGCGCTGGCGGCGGTCGAGGCGGCCATTGAGGCGCAGCGCGCCATTCTGCAATTGAACGAGCAGCGGTTGGCGGAAAATGCGGCGCGGGAGGTGGAAAACCTCCTCCGGGTCGCCGCCGGCCAGCCGCCGAAACCGTTGCATATCGCGCTCCAGCTCGGCACCGGCATCAACACCGGCACGGTCACCGTCGGCTTGATGGGATCGAACCAGCACATCCTGAACTACACCGTATTCGGCCGCGAAGTCAACCTAGCCAGCCGGCTGGAAGGCGTTTCCGGCAGCGGCCGCATTATCATCAGCGACACGTCTTACAACCAGCTGCTGCGCCATGCGCCGATGGTCGCGGCGAAATGCACCGAGTTGTTTCCCGTGCAGGTCAAAGGCATAAAAAACGCGGTCCGCATCTACGAGGTGGCGTGGAAATAGTTTTGAATTTGGCGTTTTTAATTTTATGGTAAGCGCGGAAGTCGGCGATTCCGTCCGGCTGGAAAACTAGATTTTAGCAAACCGATGAAGCGCACCGCGATTTATCCCGGCAGTTTTGACCCGCTGACGAACGGGCATCTCGACGTCATCCAGCGCGCGGCGAAATTGTTCGACCGCGTCATCGTGGCCGTTGCCGAAAACGAGAGTAAACATCCGCTGTTCACGCTGGCCGAACGCGTGGCGCTGGTGAATCAGGCCGTCACGCAACTGCCCAATGTCCGGACGGATTCATTTAACTGCCTGCTGGTGGAATATGTCGCCAAACGCCGGGCGCAGACCATCGTGCGCGGGCTGCGCGCGGTATCCGATTTTGAATTCGAGTTCCAGCTGGCCCTCATGAACCGCAAGCTGGATGAAAATATCGAGACCATTTTCATGATGCCCAAGGATACCTACACGTTTTTGAGCTCGCGCATTGTGAAGGAAATTGCGCGGCTGGGCGGCGACGTGCGCCCCTTCGTGCCGGCGCATGTCCAAATCGCGTTGAAAAACAAGTTGAAGCCGGTGAAGCTGCCGGCGCGCTAACATGTCCCTCAAAATCAATCTGCGCCATCTGGAGGAACAGGGCATCCGTCTGCAGGGTGAATTGCCCGTGGCGGAACTCGATTTGGGCGTCGCCGACGAATTAATCCACGCGAACCAGCCGTTGCATTACGATTTGTCGGTGGAATTGCTGCATGACGCCATTTTGGCGACTGGTTCGCTACGGTTGCCACTGGACTGCGAGTGCGGTCGCTGCCTGAAAAAATTCAAATCCGAGCTGAAGCTGTCTGGCTGGGCGGCGCATTTGCCGCTGGCGGGCGATGACCAGGTGCCCGTGGAGAACGATTCTGTGGACTTGACGCCGTTCGTGCGGGAAGATATCCTGCTCAACTTTCCGCAACATCCGTTGTGCAAACCGGATTGTGCGGGATTGATAAAAAAAACCAGCGCCCCCAAGGCTGAAGTCGCCGAAAAACCGGCGGCGGCCGTGTGGGCCGAACTCGACAAACTGAAAATTAAATAGAATTTATGGGCGTTCCAAAAAGAAAACCGTCAACGAGCCGGCAGCGCATGCGCCGCGCTTATAACAGCGTTCTCAAACTGCCGCAGCTCGGCAAATGTCCCCAGTGTGACGCACCGGCGATGCCCCATCGGGTATGTCCGGCTTGCGGCTTTTACAAGGGTCGTCAGGTGCTGACCGTCACGGCGGGCGCGTGATGAGTTTTTAATTTTGAGTTTTTAATTTTAAGTTGGGCAAGCCGGCCGCGGGTTTCTTCACTTAAAACTAAAGATTAAAAACTAAAAACTTTTTCATCATGCGAATTGCAGTGGATGTCATGGGCGGTGACCACGGCTGCGGTGTTGTTATCGCCGGGGTGAAGAACGCCCTCGAGGAAAACAAGGACATCACCGCGATTTACCTCGTCGGCAATAAAGCCGAAATCCATGCGGCTCTGCCCCCGCGAGGGTTTCGCGACCACCGGGTGCGCATCATCCACACGACCGAAGTGGTGGAGATGGACGACAAGCCCGTCATCGCGCTCCGCAAAAAAAAAGACTCCTCTATCGCCCGCGCCGCGGAACTGGTCAGTGACGGCAAGGCCGATGCGCTCATTTCCCTCGGCAATACCGGCGGTATTTTCGCGGCAGGAACCTTCAAGGTGGGTCGGATTCCTGGCGTGGACCGGGGCTGCATTGCCACGGTGATTCCACGGCAAAACAACGAATTTGTGCTGCTCGACGCCGGGGCCAACATCGAGTGCAAGCCTTTCCACCTCGCGCAGTTCGCCGTGATGGGCAATGTCTATTCGCGCGAAATCCTCAAGCGTAACCACCCCCGCGTCGGCATCCTGAGCATCGGCACCGAGGATACCAAGGGCAATGAGCTGACGCTCGAAACCTTCAAACTTTGCAAAAAACTGGATTTGAATTTCATCGGCAACGTCGAGGGGCATGACCTGTTCAAAGATCACGTGGATGTTGTCGTCTGCGACGGTTTCGTCGGGAACATTGTGTTGAAAACCGTCGAGAGCCTGGCGGTGGCGATGTTTTCCATGCTCAAGCGCGAACTGATGCACAGCCCGCAGCGCAAACTCGGCGCGTATCTCGCGAAGGGGGCGTTCCATTCCATCCGCCGCCGCATGGATCCCGAAGTTTATGGCGGCGCGCCCCTGCTGGGCTTCAATGGCCTGGTGTTCAAGGCGCATGCCTCGGCGCGCGAACGCGCTGTGACCAGCGCCATTCGCGTCACGGCCAACGCGGTGAAAACTCAGATCAATCAGCTGATTGCCCGCGACATCGCGGCGGCCAATCAAATCCTCACGGCCGAAGTCGGAACGACGAACGCATGAAATACCCGCGCGCAAAACATAATTTTGTCGGTCGCACCTGCTCCATCACCGGCGTTGGCTCGTATGTGCCGGAACGAATCCTGACCAATGCCGACCTTGAGAAAATGGTCGAGACGTCGGACGAATGGATCACGACGCGCACCGGCATCAAGGAACGCCGCATCGCTGCCGCCGATGAATTCACCTCGGATCTCGCCGCCCAGGCCGCCCGCCGCGCCATGACCATGGCCGGCATCACCGCTGAGCAGATTGATCTCATCATCGTCGCCAGCATCACGCCGGACATGCCGTTCCCCAACACCGCGTGTCTCGTGCAGCAAAAAATCGGTGCCCGGCGCATCCCGTCGTTTGACATTGAGGCCGCGTGTTCCGGCTTCATTTACGCTTTGGAAGTTGGCCAGCAATTCATCATGTCGCGCACCTACGAAACGGTGCTGGTCATCGGCGCGGAAAAGCTATCTTCCATTGTGAACTGGCAGGATCGCAACACCTGCGTGCTGTTTGGCGACGGCGCGGGCGCCGCCATCTTGCAGTACCGGGCCAATTCTCACGGCCTGCTCACCACCGCCCTTGGATCGGATGGCAGCAAAGCCGAACTGCTTTCCATGCCGGGCGGCGGCAGCCGTTGTCCCGCCTCAGCCCAAACCGTTTCGGGTGGCCTGCATTTTCTGCGGATGGATGGCAAGGAGACTTTCAAAAACGCCGTGCAGGCCATGTGCAGCGCCGCCAACGAGGTCTTGACCCGCTGCGAACTGGACATCACCAAAATCAAGTGCGTTATTCCGCATCAGGCCAACCGGCGCATCATCGATGCCGTCGGCGAACGGCTGGGGGCCACGCCGGAACAGCTTTTCATCAACCTGCACAAATATGGCAATACTTCCGCCGCGTCCGTCGCCATTGCTTTGGACGAAGCCGTGCATTCGGGAAAAATCCAGCGGGGTGACCTGATTCTCATCGTCGCCTTCGGCGCCGGCCTGACTTGGGGCGCCGCGATCATCGAGTGGTAAACTTAAATTTGACGGCGCGCGTTGACGTGCTAAATTGAGCTAACTTATGAGTGCAAAGAAAATCGGAAGTCTGGGTTCAATTGGAAATTCAGTCAGCGTAACGGGTCGGGAATCAGCATTGTCGCTTTCGGCTGAAAAAGTTTCCGTTCACAAGAGTGGCATCGAGTTTTGCAGTCCGACGCCGTTTCACGAATGGTCCGAAATGACCGTCTCGCTCCAGTCGCCGTTCGACGGCAGCCATGTCTCCTGTCACGGGGTCGTGGTCGGATGCGCCGGCAGCAAGCATTCCGGTTACCACGTCTCGATGCTGTTCACCGGCATGACGCCCATGGCGGAAAAACAGGTGGGCGATATGGCCCGCTCCGAATTCGGTGCCGGCTGAGCCCCGGAACTTGAAACCGTTTAGTATTGTCGCCCCTGTAATGTACGGGGGCTTTTTCATGCCTATGGCCGTGAATCGGCCAGGGGATGCGGAATTTGGCTGAACTCCCGCCGGTTTATGTATAATTTCTTTGGCCGAAACTAAATATTATATGGCCATTCAATTGCGGGACAAATCCGTTTGCAAGTACGACCAGATTTCCCTCGGCGAAGTCATGTTGCGGCTGGATCCGGGCGAGGGGCGCATCCGCACGGCGCGCCATTTCACCGCTTGGGAAGGCGGTGGCGAATATAACACCTCGCGCGGCCTGCGAAAATGTTTCGGCCTCCAAACCGCTGTCTGCACCGCGTTCGTGGACAACGAGGTCGGCCATCTCATTGAGGATTTCATTATGCAGGGCGGCGTGGCCACGGATTTCATCCAGTGGCGCCCGGACGATGGCATCGGCCGCAGCGTCCGCAACGGCTTGAATTTCACCGAGCGCGGCTTCGGCCTCCGGGGCGCTGTGGGCGTGTCCGATCGCGGCAATTCCGCCGCCTCCCAACTCAAGCCCGGCGATTTCGACTGGGATCACATTTTTGGGGACCTGGGCACGCGCTGGCTGCACACCGGCGGTATTTTTGCCGCGTTGTCGGAATCAACGGCGGCGCTGACGATCGAAGCGGTGAAGGCGGCTAAAAAACACGGTGTCATTGTTAGTTACGATTTAAATTATCGTCCCTCACTGTGGAAATCCATCGGCGGTCTGAAGCAGGCCCAAGCCGTGAACCGCGAGATCGCCCGATTTGTGGATGTGATGATTGGTAACGAGGAGGATTTCACCGCCAGCCTGGGGTTTGCGGTCAAGGGAGCGGATCCGCATTTAAGCACGATTGAGGCGGACGCGTTCAAGGCGATGATCGAAACCGCCGTAAAGGAATTCCCGAATTTCCAGGTGGCCGCGACGACCCTGCGCCGGGTCATCACTGCCACGAAGAACGACTGGAGCGCGATCCTGTGGCACGGCGGCAAGTTTTTTGAAAGCCGGAAATATCCCGCGTTGGAAATTTTGGACCGCGTGGGGGGCGGCGACAGTTTTGCCAGCGGATTGCAGTTCGGCTTCCTCGAGTTCAATGACGCGCAAAAGGCTGTCGAATACGGTGCGGCGCACGGCGCGCTCGCCTCGACAACGCCCGGCGACACCTCGATGGCCACGCGCCGGGAAGTGGAGAAAACCCTCGGCGGCGGCAGCGCCCGGGTGCTGCGGTAAGGCCAACGCGGCGCGCCCGGTCCGGAAATCCAACTTTACAATCCGCCACCTTCTCTGCCATGATGCATGATTATGTTGAAGAAATTTCTACTGTTGATTCCCGTTTTGTTGGTGGCGGGTTGCAGCACCACCGCCACGTTCACGCGTATGACCCCCAGCGAGCAGCCGCGCAATGCCGACAACCTTTATCCGGTGGAAGTGGCCTTTAATTCCGGCCAGCAGTCGCTGCGTTGGGACAGCATCCGGCCTTATGTGGTGGTCAATGGCCAGCCCTTGCCGTTGCGGGCGGTGCCCATCGTCCAGAACCGCTGGGAAGGCCTCGTCCCCGTGCCGCCGGCCGCAAACACGGTGACCTATCGTTTCAAGTTTGATTATCTTTACAACAACTTTGGTACCGATCCCCAGCCTGACAGCGCCTGGTCGCCGGTATACACCATCAAGATTCTTGATCCGTAAACGCCGGCAAAATAAAAAAGCGCGGACTTCACTGTCCGCGCTTTTTTATTTTTTGAATCGGGTAGGAAATCAGTGGGATTTTGGCCTCAGGATCAAAACTTTTTTCTCCGTGCCCTCCACCTCGACGCTTTGGGTTTCAATGTCCGGATCGTTCTTCAAGGCTTGGTGCACAATGCGCCGGTCAAATGCGCTGAGCGGTTCCAGTTCCACCGCATCGCCCCAGCGGCGAACCTTTTCGGCGGCCGCCTGCGCCTTTTTTACCAGTGCCTCCTGCGCCTGCGATCGATAGCCCCCCACGTCCACCATCACCTTCGGCGCGCTTTGATCCTGCTGAAACTGGATGCGATTCACGATGTATTGCAGATCCGACAGCGTCTGGCCCTGACGGCCAATGAGACGTCCCGACTCCTCGGTTTTTACGTCGAGGATCAGATCGTCGCCGAGCTTGTGTTCCTCCACGGTGGCCGGGAAACCTAACGTGCCGAGGATTTTCTCCAGGATGACTTTTGATTGGGCAGGCATGGAGCTGTTATTTTTTCCGTTTCGGGGCAGGTGTCAACACCGGATTGGTTGTGACCGCCGGCGCCGCCGGCACGTTCGCCTTGGTCAATTTGGTCTGCGCCACGGTGAGCAGGTTGTTGACCGTCCAGTACAGCGCCAGGCCCGATGAATAATTGTATAGGAACAAGATGAAAATCGCCGGCAGCCAGCGCATCATCTTTTGCTGCGCCGGATCCATGCCCGGCGACGGCGGCGTCAGGTGCGACTGCCACAGCATCGCGCCACCCATCAGCAGCGGGAGCAGGTTGAACGGCATTCCATCCGGCGTGCTGAGATTGAACGGCAGGAAGGTGATGCCATGAATCATGAACAACGTGTCCGGCTTGGTCAAATCCGCCACCCAGAGAAAATGCGCGCCGCGCAGCTCGATTGCACTGCGGATCATCGTAAAAAAGCCGATGAACACCGGCATCTGGATGGCCATCGGCAGACAGCCGCTCATCGGGTTGACCTTGTTCTTCTTGTAAAGCTCCCACTGCTTGGACGTGAGCTTTTGCACGTCGTCCTTGTATTTTACCTTGAGCTCCGCCAGTTCCGGAGCCAGTGCCTGCATCCGTTTCATCGAACGCGTGCTCGCCGCCGTCAGCGGCCAGAACAACGCCTTGATCAGGATCGTGATCAGCACAATCGTCCAGCCGTAACCGAGGCCGGTCAAATCATGCAGGCCGTTCATCGCCGACAGCAGCAACTTGGCAAAAAACGTGCCGATGCCCCAGAAGCTTCCGAACCCGCTTCCGAAATTCATCACCTGGTCCGCGTGATTGTTGAGTTCATCGCCGATCCGTGCCAGCGTCCGGTATTCCTTAGGACCGGCAAAAAGCACGATTTCCCGGTCCACCGCCTGGTTTGCCTCCAACGTTATGGCCGAATACACCAGCGCCGTCTGGATGCCTTTCGGCGGAGTCAGATTGGCCACATCGCCCACATTTTGAAAACGCGGCAGCGTCACCGAACGCGCCACCATCTGCTGCGCCGGCGCATTGGTTGGCGGCATCAACACCATCGCAAAAAACTGGTTGTGCGCCGCCGCCCAGATCACGTTGCCGCTGCCGGTGCGGAATTCCGTCCGCGGCGCGCCCCGCGTGCAGCCCACGGCGCCGCCGGCAAACCACGCCAGCGGCTGGTCCACCGCCGTGTCGCCGTTATACCACATCGCGCCTTCCACCTGGCCGCTGTCGTCCACGTCCATTGGCGTCGCCGTGCCGACCACGAATTCCTGCGCCGGCAGTTTCAACGGCTGGCTGGAAGTGTTCTCAAGGCGCACGTCGGCCAGCACCAAAAAATTGGAACTCAACTGGAAGTTTTTCACCAGCCGCAAGCCGCTGGAAAAAGATTTTTCCATGCGCACGCCGGTCGCGGTTTGGGTCAGCGCGAATTTGCCGTCGCCGATCAGGCTCTCGCCGCCCAGGACCGCCAGCACCGGTACCGTCGTCCGCGCGTTCAGGGCCGTCACGGCCGCCGCCGCATTGGTCACTTGATCCTTCCAACGCGCGGAAACCGTTTGCGGATAATCGAGCAGTTCAATCACCTTCAGGCCGCCGCCACGCGAGGTGAAGGTATAACGCGCCCGGCCGTTCGTGAGCACCAGCGTCTGTTCCGGCGCATTCGTGTCAAACACCACCATGGGGGCCGGCGTGGGGTCAGCCAGCGCCACCGTCACCGGTGCCGAGTTGGAAAAAGCCGGCGGGGTCGAGGCGATTTGATTGGTCGCGGCGAATTGCGCTTGCTGTTGCGCCATCTGATCGGCGATTTTTTTCTGATCCACAAACCACCAGCCCAGCAGCAGCACGCAGATTGAAACAACGATGATTCCTGTTTTATCCATGAAAATTAACGGCCAAATGGCAAATTTCTGAATTCCCTTTTCGGAACCGGGTCGTGGCCGCATTGGCCCCACGGATGACAGCGGCAAATCCGGCCGGCCGCCAAAGCGGTCCCCTTAACCGCGCCGTGCTCCCGCACCGCCTCCAGGGCGAACGCCGAGCACGTCGGCGTAAACCGACAACCCGTACCCGCCCCGAACAGAATCGTCTGCGCCGGCGAAAGCACCAGCCGGTAAACGCGAACCGAAAGCATCAAAATATGCTGGAGCAGGTTCACAATTCAGTTTTTAAGCAGGCTCGCCCGGCGGAGCGCGGCGAGAAAGTCCCGCTCCACGCCGGCAAAATCTTTTTGCACAATCGAGTTGCGCGCGACCAGAACAATTTCCACCGGTTGGGCGAATTCATGCTGGTGCAAACGGAAACTTTCGCGGAGCAGCCGGCGGGCGCGGCTGCGGGCGGGCGCGTCGCCAATTTTTTTGCTGGTCACGACACCTAACCGCGGCGGGAAACCCTCGGGGAGCCGGCTCCAGTTCGCAATGAGGCAGCCGATTACGAGCCGTTCTCCCCGCTGCCGGACGCGGGCAAAATCGCGGTTTTGCGCGAGCCGCGACGAACGGCCGAGGCGCAGGCGTTTCGGCGGCGCGGGATTCACAAAATCAGACCGGCGTCAGGCGCTTGCGGCCGTTGCGGCGGCGGTTGGCGAGGGTGGCCTTCCCGCTCTTGGTGGAGTTGCGGTTGAGGAACCCGTGCTGGCGTTTCCGGCGGATTTTCGACGGTTGATACTGGCGTTTCATAAAATTAAATCGGTCGTGACCGGCGCAAAAACCGGAGCGTGGTAGAATAGCAGTGAACGCATTTGTGTCAAGAATGCCTTCGCCGGGTTCATTTCAAATCCGGCCCGTTCAAGGCCGCGAGGTAATTCGAATAATTCAGGCCATAACGACCGAGCGGCGGCAGCGTTTCGGGCCGGAACGGATCAAACGGCTGCCAGCATTGCCGTCGAATCGTCGGATCCAGGAACACTTCGGAGCAAATCAGGCAGTTAATCTGTTTGCCCGGCGCCAAGGCAATGCTCAAGCAGGGCCACGCCCAGTCAAAGCGCCCCCCCAGCGCGTCCGGGTATAATTCGCGACCTTCCATTCCATCCTTGCCGAGAACGGTTGAACGCATCGGGACAATCCCCTGTCTTGACGCCAAAATACCCTGCATCCGCAGGACATCCTCATACCAGCATACGGTGGCGGAAATCTGCCAAAGCGATTGCGCGATCAGCAACGCCGCCGACCACTGCACGATTTGTTTCCGCCCTGGCTCAATCCATTCTGGTCGTAATCGCAAAATCAAGGCTAGGGGCAATAGCGCCAGCGGTACCAACAGATCCAAAACCCGGTTGTCATATTGGATGCCGTTATCCAACTGGTCCGGCGCTAGGATTGGCCAGGTTCCCCAAACCAAGATTCCGGTAAACAGGGGATACAAGGCCGGCTGGCGGGCAGTGACCCGCCGAAACTTTTCAGAGCATAATACGAACAGCCCCAAAGCCGCCCAGATTATCGTCCAGCTCAAGGTCCAGCCCATGTGCCCCAGCAAGTGCCAGGTGCTGCCCTTGAATCCTTTGAAACTTGCGGGGATTTCCGGCATCAGGACGCTGCACAATCCGATGGCCACCCCGGCACAAAACAATGTGGCAGCCGTCAGAAAGAACACCCAAACCCGGTGGCCCGCCAGGATTTCCCGCCGCGCGCGCCAGCCGGCCAGCCAAGCCAGCGGCAGGCACAGGAAGAGTTGTGATTCATAGCTGAACAGCAGCACTGTGGCTGAACCCAGCAGCAGGACAACTCCCACGGGGGGCAGCGGATTGGCGAACAAGATGGCAAACAGCGCCGGCCAGAACAGGGCGTGGGCCAGATTATGTGCGCCATCGGCCCCGAAAACCGTGTTCAAATAACCGGCGGCGCAGCCAATTACCGCCAGCCAGAAATGTTTCGGTGACAGCCAACGACAACCGAGCAACGCCAGCGGCCAGGGCAGAAAACGTCCCAAGCCAAACGCGAGCCGCAACCAGCCGAGGTGGGTCACCCCCAGTTTGATGGCCAGCACCAAGGGCAACTCGTAAATGAAAAAAGCGAAATGCCGCGACCACATCGTCGAAAAAAACCCCTGAGTTTGTAAAATTTTCACGAACTCATGCGCGCCGTCCGCGTAAAGGCAGCGGTCCGATAAAATGGCCGCCACGGTCCATACCGCAAAACACCCACAGGCGGGCCCCATCAAATTCAGCCTCCGGGTCGAGACCGGATTGTCCGCACCTGTCATCATGCCTACTTCACGTTCAATTCGCGCTGAATGTGGAATTTCTCGATGCGTTTGCGGAGGGTGGCGCGGGTGATGCCGAGCAGTTTGGCGGCATTCACCTGATTGTCATTTGTCTCCTTCAAGGCCTGAATCACCAGTTCGCGCTCCACGGTGGGGATAATCTTCAATTTGGGGTCGCGCTTGGCGATTTGGAAAAGCTGGCGCGCTAGTGCGGCCGCATCACCGGCGTTACTGTCATTGGCGGCCGCGGAAGCGGGCGGCGCGGCCACGCCGGTGGCGGCGCCGGAAATTTCCGGTGGCAAATCGCCGGGCAGGATGGCGTCGCTCTTGGCGAGCACGTGCGCCCGGCGGATGGCGTTCTCCAGCTCGCGGACGTTGCCGGGCCAGTGATACTTTTCAAAGAGCTTCACGGCGGCGGTGGCGATGGATTTCGGCTTGCGCCCCATTTCACGGGCGATTTTCTCCAGAAAATAATTCACCAGCAGCGGAATATCGTCGCGCCGCTCCCGCAACGGCGGTAGGTGAATGCGCACGACGTTGAGCCGGTAGAACAAATCCTCGCGGAACTGGCGCGCGGCCACGGCCGCTTCGAGCGGCTTGTTGGTGGCGGCGATGACGCGCACGTCCACTTGGAGGGGTGAGTTGCCACCGACGCGCTCGAAGGTACCGGATTGCAGCACGCGGAGAATTTTCGTCTGGGTGGCCGGGGTCATGTCGCCGATTTCATCGAGGAAAATGGTGCCTTTGTTGCACTGCTCGAATTTGCCGATGCGTTGAATGGTTGCGCCGGTAAACGCGCCTTTTTCATGGCCGAAGAGTTCGCTTTCCAGCAACTGCTCGGGAATCGCCGCACAGTTGACGGCCAGGAACGGCTGTTGCGCGCGGTCGCTGTGATGATAAATGGCGCGGGCGACGAGTTCCTTGCCCGTGCCGCTTTCGCCCGTGATGAGCGCGGTGGTGTCGGTCGCGGCAATCTGGCCGATCAGCTTGAACACCTGCTGCATCGGCCCGCTCCGGCCGATGATGCCGAGTTCATAATCCTCGGATTCCAGCAGCGGCGCGTAGGAGACGACCTGCTTCATGTCGCGCGCGGCCTTGAGCGCGTTGGCGATGACTTCCTTGAGCTTGGGGATGTCAAACGGCTTGAGCAGATAATCGTAGGCCCCGAGCTTCATCGCCTCGATGGCGGTCTGCGTGGTGCCGTAGGCGGTCATCAGAATGACCAGCAGCTTGGGATCAGTGGCGCGGATTTTACGGAGCGTCTCCATGCCGGTGAGGCCGGTCATGCGCACATCCATCAGCACCAGGTCGGGCTTGAACTTGGGAATGACTTTCAGCCCTTCCTCGCCGCTGGCGGCGGTGGCGAGTTCGATTTCTTCGGAGACGAGGAGGCGTTGCAGCGAATACCGCACGTCCTCTTCGTCATCAATCAACAGCAGCTTGCTCATCGTGCGCGGGAGCATAGACGAAAACCAACCGGCGCACAGTGAATTTTGAATGCCTGCAAACCGCGAAACCTTATTTGCAAACTTCCGGGTGCGGCTCAACCTCAGGCGGTGGAAACCCGAAGACCGGAACGGGCAGCCGTTCCGGCCCCTTTATTTATCGGGCCGACCGGCTCACGGATAGACGAGCCGGTAATATTCGTTGAAATTGGTAATGGGAATGCTGAGGCTCGTCGCGTTGGTGGCCATCGAGCCGGGCACGGTCGCCCAGTCGTTCGGATTGACGCTGACACCGAGGTTCAGGTTGTTCGTCTGCATCAGCAGGCGGTAACCCAGATGATCCGCCGGCCAGGTCAGCGTCAGCATCCCGTTGTTCAGGCTGCTCGTCAGCACCGGCTTGGTCTGGCTGGGCAATTCCGTCACGTTCACCGTGTAGGTCTGCACCGTCACCCCGTCCTGCGCCGTCACCTGCACCTGCACCGAGTTCGTCGCCCCCAGCGTAAGAACCAGCGGCGCACTCGCCACCCCTGAACCCAGCACGTTGGTCGTGCCGTTGTAGATCAACTGGTTCGTCGCCGTCAGGTCCGCGTTCATTACCGTCACGGTGGGGCTGCTGCCGTAGGCTTCCGTTGCCGCATAGCTCACCCCGTTCGCAGCAAAGGTCGGGCTAAAGCTCAACACCGGATTCAAGGTCAACGACGCCAGTGAATCATTTGTGCTGACTTGTCCCACCCACGTCAGCCGCACGTTGTCCACATCAAAGTAGGTTCCTGACGCCGCGCCGGTCGTCATGAACCCAACTACGATGTCCCCGTTGCCACCCTCGCTGCCCGTCGCGGTGTAGGTAACGCTGATGCTGGTGAAAGCGCCGGACGTGAGCATCGTCGAGTTGACATTTGTGGCGGCGATGACCCCCAGCGACGAATTGTATAACACCAGTGCGCCGGCGGGGAACGTCCCGTTCTCCTGCCCAAACGCTGCCGTCAATTTGTAGGTCGACCCGGCCTGATATTTGATGCCAGTATCCTGATAGACCGTGGCCGAGCCGCTGGAGCCGTTCATGTAAAGCTGGCAATAATTGACGCCATCCAGACCGGGCGGCGGGTAGGTGCTGAACCGGTTGTCACCGGCAGCAGGATGGATAACGGCCACCACCGCACCGCCGGACTTACCGCTCACGTTCCAGCTCGTGGGGGTCTCAACCGCAAAACTGGCGGCGGTGACGCTCTGGGCCTCGAAGGACCAGTTGAGAATGGGCGGGGCCGGCGGTGTGGTGACCGCGACCATGGTGGAGTTGGTGCTCTCAAACCCGGGGGCGAGCGCGGTAACCGCATAATAATAGGTCGTCGCATTGCCCGGGAGGGCATCGGTGTAATTGGTGCCGGGAAGGCCGCTGACCAGATTCAGATACGGGCCGCCAATCGAATTGGCCCGCTTCACGTTGTAGCCGCCCGCCCCCGGCACTGCATTCCAAGTCAGCATCACCGCGTTGCCGTTGGTGACCGCCGTCAGATTGGCGGGGGCCGGCAAGGTCGCCGTCGAAACCGAGGTCAGCGTCAATACTTCGCCCACCTGGGTTTGATAGTAGAGCACCGCGCCGTACAGGGTGTTGGTCCCATTGACACTCGAAACGCATTGAACCGTGGTGCCCGGCCAGGGGTTGGCCAGCTTCAACAACTGCCCGGCGGTACTTTGGATTTGCACATAGTCGGCCGTACCAAGAGTGATGGCGCCGGACACCAGAAACCCGCCGCAGGCATTCAGATTGCCGAACGCCGCCGACTGGTTCGTCGGCCAGTCCGCAAAAACATGGATGTTCGTCTGGTAGCTTTGCACGAACATCGCAGCCAAGGCTCCCGGCACGGTGGCGCACAGTTCGATACCGCCACCGCCGACGTGCAGCATGAAGTTATTATAGCTGTTGAGCGACAGGAAGGTATCCAAGTTCGAAAGGATTTGATTGGGGTCGAAACCGATGCAAGCGGCGCTCGCATAGGAAAAGTTGTCGGCGTTGGCGTCAAACCAGGCTCCCATCAGCCAGACGGTGTTGTAACCGGCCTGCAACGTGTAAGGATCGCTTTCCAGCCCGATGTTCCAGCCCGGATAAATGGTCTGCATGCTGCCCTGTCCGCAGCCGCTGCCGCGCACAGTATGATCCTGATAAACCTTGACGTTCGCCCCATCAAACGGCGTGCCTGACGTGGTATCGCGGACGACATTGACCCCCGGATTATTGTAGGGCGCCCCGAGATTGTTGAGTTCGGCGATACTGCTGGCGGGCACAATGGGCAACGGCGTCAGGTTCGCGACCACATTGCTCCATTGCGCGCGGCTGCTGGCGTCCACGTTCAAGGCCTGGGACATCTGGATCACCACCGGAAAGACGAGATTGATATACGCCAGCGTCATCGCCGGATTGACATCCGCTCCGCCAAATTCATAAGTAGCATCGTTGTTATCCACATAGTAGCCGCCGGACAGCACCAGATAATTGGTCCAGAAGGCGGCGACACCCTTGAGATAGGGATAAACCTTGGCCGCGTAGTTCGTGTCCTGCGTGTATTTCCACCGCTGGGCGCAGTCCACGGCGGCATAGATGGCATTGACCTTCATCTGTTCAAACACATAGGGATCGTCGCTGTAGCCGGGTGAGGCGATCAGGTGGACCGGAAAGTAAACACCCGTGTTGCCCGTCCCAAAGTTATCGGCAGCGGCGGCCTGCCCGCGCCCCATCTGTTCCAACAGGGGCTTATCGTAATTGTCTGTCAATTCCATGTGGTTGCAGGCCATCGGCCCCAAGAACGGCGATTCATAGTTGTAATCGAGCGTGTAATCGCCCTGCCACGCCATGTTGTTGGCCGTGACAAAATTGCCCCAAATGCCCGGCGGCGGCGCATTCGATGTACTGCAGCAGGCCAGCAGGTAAAGCGACGCATACCAATAATTCTGAATCTGCTGGTCGGGGATCTGAACATAGGACTTCGACCAGAAATTGCTCCACCACACGCTGTGCGCCTGAAACAAATTGGTTAGGGAAGCCGGCGTCGCCGACTGCGACTGCTGCTGGGCTGCGGCAAAATAATTGGTTTTATTCCGGTCCGTGACCGCCGCCAGCACGAGTGTCACCTGCCCGCCCGCCGGGATGGTGAAGGCCAGCGCTCCCTGGCCGTTGGTCGTGGCCGTGGCCCCCAGCACACTTTGCATCAGCACGCCTTGTGGCGCACAGCCATTGTAGATCACATTCGTGTCGCCCAAATGAAGGGCCAGCTTGTTCCAACCTAACATGCCGCTGGTGCCGGTGGGGAATACGACCGGTGTGCCCAGCGCCACGCCGTTCGTATAAATCGTCAGGGTGTTGCCATCATAAGTTACCGCCGCCTCGGTCCATTGATTGGCCGGCAACGCGTTGCCTGCCGTCGTTGTGAAATGGTTCGGCGAGTCGGTGCCGAACTCATCGTTGCCACTGTTATACGTGCCGCTCTGGTTCAGGGTGGCGCTCAACGCCCCGTTCACCAGTTTCAAGGTCAGGCCCCGGACAAACGGAAAAGGCAGGGAGAGACCATTGGCGGGCACATAGGGATACTGCGCCGTGACGAGGTTGCCGTTGCCGCCCGTGGTCGTGGGGTAAACCCAGGCGGAAACCGTGAATTGCCGTTCCGGCAGCGGCAGGTCGCCCAGCGCGAGCTCGTCGGAACCGCCGCCGGTTAAAACCACCGACCCGCCGTGTGGATCACCGGAATTGAGACTGGCACTCCCCGACAGGGTGGCGGCACCCATGTTCGTGGTGGACCAGCGCAGCAGTTGCGTGGGCACGCCAACCCCGTCCAGATTGGTCAGCGTCGCCCCCGGCAGAACCTGATTAAACAGCCGCAAGTCGGCAATCCGCCCCGTGAACGGTGCGGTTCCCAGCTCATTGTGCAATTGGTTGCCCAGTTCCAGATAGACCGTGTCCGGCGACACGTTCAACCACGTCGAGTTGTTCGTCGCCCCGTAAGTGGCGGGGTTGCCCGCGCTGCTGGCAAAACCGTCCAGCAACTGGCTGGACAGCGACAACGGCGACGTGCCGGTGTTGTTCAACTGGATCACCGCCGTGTTCTCCGCACTCGCCACCCACGAGGTCACGGACAAGGCGGATGTGCCGTTCACAAAGTTTCCGGTAATTGTCGCCGGCCCCACGTTCTGATTCAACGCATACGAGCTGCCGCTCAGGGCCGGGGCGTTTAATACCAGCGAGCCCACCGGCATGATGGCCCCGCGCAACACCCCGAAGAAATCCGCCTTGCCCACATAGAATCGCAACGCCGACGAAGGTTCACCCACGATGATAGCCATGTCCCCGTTGCCCGTCACCGGCGCGGTGGTCACCCCGATGTTGCCCGACAGGTTGACTGGCGCCGATGAGTAACTGCCAACAACATTGGCCGCGAGCAGCGGTCCCATGGTGCCCGGGTTGGGCACGATCGGCTGAGTGACGAAAGACACCACGGAGAGGTTCGCCACCGTGCTCGTCACGGAACCATAGCTGTTGGCCAAAATCACCTGATAAGCCAACGGCCAGTTGGTCGCCACCCCGGAGAGGGTCAAAACATTGTTCGTCGCGCCGTTTATCTGGCCGCCATTCACCAGATTGGTGAAGCCATTGACGCCGTTCGTCGCCTGCCATTGATAACTCAAAGGCAACCCGCCCGTGCCCACCACATTAAACGATACCGTGCTGCCCGCAACCGTCGTCTGGGATACCGGCTGCGTCGTGATGACCGGAACCGTCTGCACCGCCAGGCTCGCCGGCGCACTGGTCACCGAACCGACACTGTTGGTCACAATCACCCGATAAACCAGCGCCCAGTCGGGAGTGACACTGGCAATGGTCAGGAGATTGGTATTGGCCCCCGAAATCTGGCCACCGTTCACCAGGTTGGTGAAGCCGTTGACGTTGTTGGTCGCCTGCCATTGATAGCTCAGCGGGGCCGTGCCCGCAGCCCCCACGCTGAAGGATACCGGCGTGCCCGCCACCACGGATTGGCCCACCGGCTGGGTCGCAATCAACGGGTTGGGCGTGATAATCTGAATTTGAAAACCATTCACAAAACCCGCATTGGCCGACTGCGCCGCCGACGGATTGTGGACGGTAAAAACCAGATTGCCACCCGTGAGTGTAAGGTTCGTGAAACTATTGTAGGCCACCCCCACACCGGCGTTAATCGAACGCGAAGTGGAACTGGTGGTCAGGGTGCTGCCCGAGTTCCCGCCCGAAGCGCCACCCGTGATGGCAATTTGTTCCGTCTGGGCGCTCGGTGCCCCGGCATAGACCACCAAGTTGGCGGTGGAACCGGCATAGCCGGACAAGCCGCCAATCGTATGCGTCGTCGTGTCCTGGCCCGCGCCGTAGTTACAGTAGATGAAAATCGAGGACATCATCAAATTGGTGGTGGCGGGATCGGCGGCCGTACCCGTCATCATGGCGCCCTGAATGGGGTTCTGCCCGACATAACCCAGCGTGAGCGTGAGGCCGCTCGCGGTGCTGGCCGAATTAACCAGCGATACCGCGTTAAAGTATGGGTTGGGGGATTGATAATAATACCCGATCTGCTCCTGGTTCCAGGTGTCGCCCCCGGAACCCAAAACCGCCGCTCCGGTATAATTCGTCCCCTGGCCGAGACCATAAAGGTTGTGAGGGTTGGTGCCGCTACCGCGATATTGCACGTTGATGAGGTTCGTGGTCGTGCCGCCGAAAGCCGGGCCGGCACCCGCCAACAGCACGGAAACACCCAGCGCAAGGATTTGGAAATGGAGTCTCATTTAGTTTGGTGATCGGTTGTTATTGGTTATTCACAGCGCCGTGAATTCATTTATCTGCTTAAGGGTATACCAGGCGGAAATATTCATTGAGGTTGGTTGTGACGATGGAGATGGCGGCGGCATTGGTTGCAGTTGAACCGGGCACCTGCGTCCAATCATTCGCGCTCCCGCTCACGCCCAGGTTCAGATTGTTCGTCTGCATCAACAGTCGGTAGCCCAGACGATCCAGCCCCCAGCTCAAATCTAGCGTCCCGTTGCTCACGCTATTCGTAAGCAGGGGCTGGGTTGCTTGGTTCGGCAACTCCGTCACGTTCACCGTGTAAGTCTGCACCGTCACGCCATCCTGGGCCGTCACCTGCACCTGCACCATGTTGGTTGCGCCCAAGGTCAGCGCCAGACCGCCACTGGGTTGCCCCGAGGCCAGCCCGTTGGTCGTCCCATTGTAAACCAAGTGGTTGGTCGCCGTCAGATCGGCATCGGTGACGCTGACCGTGGGCGTGGCCCCATAAGCTTCCGTCGCCGCGTAGTTCAGCACGTTAGAGGCAAAAGACGGAGTGAAGGTCAACGCCGGATTCAGCGCGAGCGACGTCAGCCATGCATTTGTACTGGCTGGCGAAGCAGCGACCAATATGTTCATGGTATAGGTTTGCACAGTGACGCCATCTTGAGCCGTTACCTGCACTTGCACCACGTTCGTCACCCCGTAGGTCAGGGTCAGCGGGGCGCTGAGCTGACCCGAGGCCAGCCCGTTGGTCGTCCCATTGTAGATCAACTGGTTGGTCGCCGTCAGATCGGCATTCGTCACTAGCACCGTCGGCGCGCTACCGTAGGCGTTGGTCGCGTAGTAGGTAAACGTGTTCGAAACAAACGCCGGGGACAAGATCCCAGCCGGACTCAAAACCAAAGACGTCAGATACGCATTGCTGCTGACCGCCTGCGGCAATACCAACTGAAGCTGGAACCCGTTTTCGATCACATAGGTTTGCCCGGCATTCTTGGCGGCGGTAAAGGTTAGCGTACCATTGGTGAGGGTGCCGGTGAACGTCTGGTAGGCGATGCCGATCCCCACCGAAATCTGCCGCGAGGTCGCGGTGGTTATCAGGTTGCTGGCCGTGTTCCCACCCGTGGCACCGGCAATGATCTGGAACGTGGCCCCCTGCCCGCTCGCGTCCCCCGCGCCAAAAAGTACCAGGGTGAATGGACAATTCGTGTATTTTGTCAATCCGGTGAGGCTCACCGTAACCGCGGCCGGAGTTGTGGTGCCATAGGCATAATCCTGCATCAATGGCGTAGTGGCAACATCCATGGAGGAACCAATGGCGTCATTGAAGACTCCCTGGCAGCTTAAGTTGAGGCCGACTCCGCTCAAAAGGCTGCCGGCGCTATTTGTGATGACGCCGGTTGTGGCCGTAATGGGGTTCCAAACATCATTGGAGGAACCGAGCACCGCCGCCCCGGTTTGGGTGGCGGCAGATCCGAAGTCGACATTGATCAACAGAGTCGACGGTATGGGAATCACCGAAAGCATTGCCGCCGGCGCGCTGGTCACAGCCCCGTAGCTGTTGGTCACAATCACCTGATACCCCAACGCCCAGTTGGTCGTGACGCCGGCAATCGTCAGGACGTTGCTGGTCGCGCCCGAAACCGGACCGCCGTTCAACAAGTTGGTGAAGCCCGTCCCGCTGCTGGCCTGCCACTGGTAGTTCAACGGGGCTGCGCCCGTGGCAACTACATTGAATGCGACCGTGCTGCCAACGCTATTTGTTTGCGAAACCGGCTGGGTCGTAATGACCGGTGTCGAAAGGAGGGTCAAGTTGGCCGCCGGAGAGCTGGTGACGGCACCATAACTGTTGGTCACGATAACCTGATACGCCAAAGTCCAGTTCGGGGTCGCGCTGGCGATGGCCAGGACATTACTGGTAGCTCCCGAAATTTGGCCGCCATTCACCACGTTGGTAAAGCCCGTCCCACTGTTGGCCTGCCACTGGTAACTCAACGGGTCCGTGCCCGAGACCGCCACATTGAACGAAACCATGCCACCCAAGACATTGGTTTGCGAAACCGGCTGGGTCGTTATCGTCGGGGGCAAATTCGGAATCACCAGCAGCTGGAAACCGTTCACGCCGCCATAGGTGTTGCCGTTGTTGGCGCAGGTGATCGTCAGGGTGCCGCTGGTAAGTGTACCCGTAAACGTCTGGTACGCCACGCCCAGCCCACCATTGGGAGGCGCGTTGGTGATCGACCGCGAGGCGCCCGAGGTGGTCAGTGTACTGGCCGTATTCCCGCCCGTGACTCCAGACAAGGTCAAATTGTCACCCTGATTGGGATCACCCACCGACCCATAAACCACCAGGGTAATAGGAAAATTGGTGTATGCCGTCAATCCAGTGAGGCTCACCGTGAAGGTCGCGTTTTGGCCAAAGACACAATCCCGCATCAGCGGGGTGGTGGCCGCATCCATCACTGCATGCGGACTGCCATTGGGCTGGTCATTGAAGCCCGTGTAACCGGTATCGGAAAAACCAACCCCGTTCAAAATGTTGCCAGTGGCATCCGTAATGGTACTCGTGCTGCTGGTGACTCCGTTCCAGATATCACCCGCGCCGCCCAAAACCGCCGCGCCGGTTTGGACGTTCGCCGTGCTACCGATATCCACATCAATGAGCACCCAGGAATTCACGGTCACCGCCAGGCTGGCCGAAACGCTGGGGGAGTTGGTGCTCTCAAAGCCCGGGACCAGCGCCGTGACCACGTAATAATAAGTGGTTTTAAATTTCACGGTGGCATCAGTGTAATTGGTGCCGGTAATGCCGCTGGTCAGGTTCAAAAACGGGCCACCAATCGAGGTCGCCCGTTTCACATTGTAACCGGCGGCTCCCGGCACGGCATTCCAGTTCAGGGCCACGGTGGCGCCATTGGTGACCGCCGTCAGGTTGGTTGGCGCTGGCAGGTTCACCGTCGAGATCGTGTTCAGGGTCAGCACTTCTCCCATTTGGGTTTGATAGTAGAGAACGGAGCCTGACAGAGTGTTGGTGCCGGTGACGCTCGATACGCATTGAACGGTGTTGCCCGGCCAGGGATTGGCCAGCTTCAGCATCTGGCCGGCGGTGCTTTGTATCTGCACATAATTGGCCGTGCCGAGGGTGATGGCGCCGGACACCAGAAACCCGCCGCAGGCGTTGAGATTGCCAAACGCAGCCGACTGGTTTGTGGGCCAATCAGGAAAAACATGCAGGTTCGTCTGATAACTCTGCACAAACATCGCCGCCAGGGTCGAGGGAACGATAGTATAATTCTCCGTGCCGCCCCCGCCCGGAGATACCATGAAATTTGGATATTGATAATACGCCAGCATCGTATTGAGGATCGAAAGGATGGCGTTGGGGTCGTAACCCACGCAAGCCGCGCCCGGATAAAAATTGCACATGTTGTTGTTGTCATACCACTGCGCCGCCAGCCAGATGGTGTTGGACGCAGCCAGCAGTGTGGCCGGAGCGCTCTCCAACCCAATGTTCCAGCCCGGGTAAATCACCTGGCACGGCCCCATCCCCGCGCTGCTGTGGGCCAGCTGGTGGTTCTGAGAAGTGTTAATCCCTGATGTGGGAAAATCCGTGCCCGAGGAGGAGGCGCGGATGACATTGACGCCCGGATTATTGTAGGGTGCGCCCAGACCGTTCAAGCTGCCGATGCTGCTCGAAGGCACGATGGTCTGCGGCACCAGCCGCGCGATGATGTCATTCCATTGGGCGCGGCTGCCGGCGTCCACATTCAAGACCTGGGACATCTGCACCAAGGCCGGATAAACAAGCTGGATGAAGGCCAGCGACGTGGAGGGATTGTTATCTGCCCCGGATTGCTCCCAGGCCGAATCGTTGATGTCCACATACTGATTGCCGGACAGCGTCAGATAGCTGTTCCAAAAATCGGCCACGCCCTTGAGGTAGGGATAAACCTTTGCCGCGTAATTCGTGTCCTGCGTGTATTTCCACCGCATCGCGCAATTGACGGCGGCAAAGATGGCATCTGATTTCTGGCCCCAGAACGAACCGGGATCGTCGGCCCAGCCCGGCGCAGGGATCAGGTGACAGTAAAAATAAATACCGTTATTGCCCGGGAAACAATACTGCGCCGTGGCGCGACCCCGCGAAATCTGGTCGAGCAGCACCTTGTCATAATTCTCGGCCAATTCCGAATGATTGCACGCCAGCGCGCCCCAAAACGGCGCCTCATAATTGTAATCCAGCGTGTAATCGCCACCCCATTGCGGCTGGGTGCCGGTGATGAAATTGCCCCACAGACCCGGCGGCGGCGAATTGGAAGTGCTGCAGCACGCGAGCAGGTAAAGCGACCCGTACCAGTTGTTCTGGATGAGTTGGTTGGGGATCTGGACAAATGACTTCGTCCAGAAGTTGCTCCACCACGTACTGTGCGCCTGAAACAACGCCGTCAAGGAAGCGGGCGTGGCCGACTGCGACTGCTGCTGCGCCGCGGCAAAATAATTGGTTTTATTCCGGTCCGTGACCGCCGCCAGAGCGATTGTCACCTGTCCGCCAGAGGGAATCGTGAACGTCAGCGCCCCCTGGCTGCTGGTCGTGGCCGTCGCGCCCACGACGCTTTGCATCAGCACGCCCTGCGGCGCGCAGCCATTGTAAATGACATTGGTGTCGCCCAGATGCGTGGCCATCTTGTTCCAACCCATCATGCCGTTAGGAAGGCCGGTGGGGAAAATCACCGGGGTACCCACCTGCACGCCGTTGGTATAAATTGTCAGGCTGTTCCCGTCATAAGTCACCGCCGCCTGGATCCATTGATTGGCCGGCAGGGCGCCGGCGGCGGTCGTCGTGAAATTGTTCGGCGAATCGTTGTAAAAGGTTTGGTAGGGGCTGCCCAAATTAAGATATCCACTCTGGTTCAGCGAAGCGCTCAACTTCCCACCCGCCAGGTTCAAGGTCAACCCGCGCGTATAGGGATAAGGAAAGGTGGTGCCATAAGTATCCGCATAAGGAACCTGGGCCGTCACGATGTTGCCACTGACGGTTGTACTCGAGACGTTGATCCAAGTGGAAAAGGTGAACTGGTTCTCCGGCAGCGGCAGATCACCCACCGCCAGTTCTGAACCACTGTTGCCGGTCAACACTGCGGACCCGCCGTGCGGATCAGAGGTGTTGAGGCTCACACCGCTGCCCACCAATGACGCTGTTCCCTGGTTCGTTGTGGACCAGCGCAGCAAAGGCGTCGGCACCCCGTTGCCGTCCAGACTGGCCAACGTTGACCCGGACAGGGCCTGATTGTAGAGGCGCAGGTCAGCGATCCGGCCGGTAAACGGCGCCGTGCCCGCCGCATTATGCATCTGGTTGCCCAATTCGATGTAGACCGTGTCCGGCGAGACGTTCAACCACGTCGAGTTGTTCGTGGAACCATAGGTGGCCGGGTTGCCTGTACTGCCGGCAAATCCGTCGAGCAACTGGCTGGTCAGCGACAACGGCGAGGTGCCGTTGTTGTTCAACTGGATCACCGCTGTGTTCTCCGCGCTCGCCACCCACGAGGTCACTGACAAACTTGAAGCAGCGGTGACAAAATTACCAGTCACGGTAGCCGGCCCCACGTTTTGGCTGAGCGCATACGAACTGCCGCTCAAGGCGGACGCGCTCAAGGTCAGCGAACCCACCGGCATGATGATGCCGTGTTCCACACCCCAGAAATCCGCTTTGCCCACGTAGAATTGCAGGGCGGACGAAGCCCCGCCCACAGTGATAGCCATATCCCCGTTTCCGGTCACCGGCGCGGTGGTCACCGAGTCCGACGGGGAAGTCGGAAAATTTGCCGGCGGCGAGAACCAACTGCCGGTGACATTGGCCGCGAGGGTCGGCCCCATCGCTCCCGGGTCCGGCACCACCGGCTGGGTGACAAAATTCAACACGGAGAGGTTCGCCACCGTGCTCGTCACGGAGCCATAGCTATTGGCCAATATCACCTGATAAGCCGGCGGCCAATTGGTCGTCACCCCGGAGAGGGTCAAAACATTGTTCGTCACGCCGTTAAACTGAACGCCGTTGACTAAATTGGTGAACGTCCCCGTGCCGCTGTTGGTCGCCTGCCATTGGTAGCTCAACGGCAACCCGCCCGTGCCCACCACATTAAACGATACCGTGCTGCCCCCAACCGTCGTCTGGGATACCGGCTGCGTCGTGATGACCGGTACCGTCTGCACCGTCAAGCTCGCCGGCGCACTGGTCACCGAACCGACACTGTTGGTCACAATCACTCGATACACCAGCGCCCAGTTGGGGGTCACATTGGAAATTGTCAGATTATTCGTGTTCGCCCCCGAAATCTGGCCACCGTTCACCAGGTTGGTGAAGCCGTTGACGTTGTTGGTCGCCTGCCATTGATAGCTCAGCGGGGCCGTGCCCGCAGCCCCCACGCTGAAGGATACCGGCGTGCCCGCCACCACGGATTGACCCACCGGCTGGGTCGCAATCAACGGGTTGGGCGTGATAATCTGAAGTTGAAAACCGTTGACATATCCCGCATTCGCATTGGCCGCCGCCCCCGTCTCATTGACGGTAAAAACCAGATTGCCACCCGTGAGGGTGCAGTTCGTAAAATTATTGTAAGCCACCCCCGCCCCGGCATTTAGCGAACGTGAGGTGGAACTGGTGGTCAAGGTGCTGCCCGAGTTCCCGCCCGAGGCGCCACCCGTGATGGCGATCTGTTCCATCTGAGCGCTTGGCGCCCCGGCATAGACCACCAAATTGGCAGTTGAACCGGCATAGCCGGACAACCCGCTAATCATATGCGTCGTCTTGGCATTGCCGGCACCGGAATCGCCGGAGTAGGTGTAGATAAAAGCCGAGGACTGCATCAAATTGGTGGTGGCGGCATCCGTAGCCGTGCCCGCCAAGCCTGCGCCTTGGATGATGCTCTGGTAATTGAGCGTAAGCGTGAGGCCGCTCGCGCTATTGGCTGAATTGACCAGGGATACCGCGGTAAAGTAAGGACCGGGGGCTGCGTTGTTATAATAGGTAACAGACTTCTGGTTCCATGTGTCGCCCGCCGAACCCAGAACCCCCGCACCGGAATACGCGACCCCCGGGCCAACCCAGATCCCGCTAGTCCCGCTAAAAGCATTGGTGGGGTTGTTAGGATTTGTGGCACTGCCAAGATATTGCACGTTGATCAGGTTCGTGGTCGTGCCGCCGAAAGCCGGGCCGGCACCTGCCAGCAGCAGGGAAACACCCTGCGCAAGAATTTGAAAATTAATTCTCATTTAGTTTGGAAATCGGTTGTCATTTTACTCAAAAGATTTGGAAATTAAAATTATTCATTTATCTGATTAAGGATACACCAGGCGGAAATATTCATTGAGGTTGGTGGTGACGATGGAAATGGCGGCGGCATTGGTCGTGGTTGAACCGGGCACCATCGTCCAATCATTCGCGCTCCCGCTTACACCCAGGTTCAGGTTGTTCATCTGCATCAGCAGCCGGTAGCCCAGCCGGTCCAGCCCCCAACTCAAATTCAGCGTCCCGTTGCTCACGCTGTTCGTCAGCTGCGGCGGGGTCGCCTGGTTCGGCAATTCCGTCACGTTCACCGTGTAAGTCTGCACCGTCACGCCATCCTGGGCCGTCACCTGCACCTGTACCACGTTGGTTGCGCCCAATATCAGCGCCATACCGCCACTGGGTTGCCCCGAGGTCAGCCCGTTGGTCGTCCCATCGTAAACCAACTGGTTGGTCGCCGTCAGATCCGCATTCGTCACCAGCACCGTCGGCGCGCTATCGTAAGCGTTGGTCGCGTAATAGGTAAACGTGTTGGAAACAAAAGCCGGAGACAAGATCCCGGCCGGGCTTAACGCCAATGACGTCAGATACGCATTGCTGCTGACTGGCGGGGTCGTGACCGCCTCCAAACGCAGGTTATCGATGTCAAAGGAACTGCTTGCCGCCGCACCCGTGGTATTAAACCCGACCACAATGTCGCCATTGCCACCCTCGGCGCCGGTCCCGGTGTAGGTCACACTGAAGCTCGTGAACGCATTGGTTGTGAGCATCGCCGAGGTAATCACGCTGGAGGCGATGGCCCCCAGAGACGAATTGTACAATACCAGGGCGCCGGTGGGGAAACCTTTATTTTCCAATCCAAATGCCGCGGTCAACGTGTAGATCGACCCGGCCTGATATTTGATGCCGGTATCCTGATAGACCGTGGCTGAGCCACTGGAGCCGTTCATATAAAGCTGGCAATAATTGCTGCCGTCCAAGCCCGCGGGGATATTGCCAAGGCCAAATCTGCTATCGCCTGCGCCGGGATGGACAATGGCGACCAACGCTCCACCCGACTGGTTAGCCACAGTCCAACTCGTCGGATTTTCGATGGCAAAGTTGTTCGAAGCGACCGTCTGGGCCTCAAAGGAAAAATTCTGGATGACGATCGAATTGCTCTGGGAATTTGAGACCGGCGTCACCGTCAATTTGGCTACTGGCGAGCTGGTGACCGTACCATAGCCGTTCGTCACGATCACCTGATAAGCCAGCGCCCAGTTCGTGGCCACTGGAGAGAGGGTCAGGACGTTGCTAGTAGCACCTGATATGGGAGCGCCATTCACAAGATTGGTGAACGTCCCGCCACCCACCGAGCGTGCCTGCCACTGGTAGCTCAACGGGGAGGCTCCCACCGCGACCACATTGAAGGCGACTGCGCTGCCAACACTGTTTGTTTGCGAGACGGGCTGGGTCGTGATGACTGGGGAGGCTAGCGCTGTCAGCGTAGCCGCCGGCGAGCTAGTGACGGAGCCCACGCTATTGGTCACAATCACCTGATAGGCCAGCACCCAGTTGGCGGTCGCGCTGGCTATGGCGAGCACGTTGCTGGTCGCGCCCGAAATCGGTCCACCATTTACCAGATTGGTGAAGGTGCCGCCGCCCACCGCCCGCGCCTGCCACTGGTAGCCCAATGGGGCTGCTCCCGTCGCGACCACATTGAAGGAGACGGTGCTGCCAGCGTTGTTGGTTTGTGAAACGGGCTGGGTCGTGATAACCGGGGGCTGCTGCCCGGACAACAGCAGCTGGAAGCCGTTCACAATGCTATAAGCCGACCCGTTGGCGCTGACCACCAAGGTCAGCGTGCCGCTGGCAAGAGTGCCCGAGAAGGCGTTGTAGGCCACACCGGACCCCGCGGAAACCTGCCGCGAGGCGGCAGTGGTGGTCAAGGTGCTGGCCGTGTTGCCGCCGGTGGCGCCAGTCAAGTTCAGACTGCCGCCCTGGCCAGCCTGGTCACCTGCCGCATAGACCACCAGGGCAAAGAGACTATTGGTGTAGTTTGATAACCCGGTGAAAGTCACCGTGACCGTGGCCGGAGTGGTGTTGCCATAAGCATAATCCTGCATCAACGCGGTGGTGCCGGCATCCATCGCGTCGCCGCCGGCGTCGGTAAACACTCCCTGGTCCGTCAAAGTAAGCCCCACCCCGTTCACGGTGGTGCCCGCGGAATTGTGCAAGGTGCTGGTCGAGGCGGTGATCGCGTTCCAAGCATCACCCGCTGAACCCAATACCGCCGCCCCGGTCTGGGTCGCGCCGGAACCGAAGTCGCCGTCAATCAGCACGGTGGAGGTCAACACCGCCAGGACCACCACGGAACTGGTGACGGAGCCGTAACTGTTAGCCACAATCAACTGGTAGGCCAGGTTCCAATTGGTGGTCACATTGGCGAACGTCAAAATATTGCTGGTAACTCCCGAGCTGATGCCACCGTTCACCAGGTTGGTGAAACTTCCGCCGCCGATAGGCTGGGCCTGCCAATGATAGCTCAAAGGTGCCGGACCGATGGCGGCGGCACTCAATGAAACCGTCTGGCCCGGGAGCACCGTTTGCGAAACGGGCTGGGCGGTGAAAACCGGAATAGATATGACCGTCAGGAAGGCCGCCGGTGTACTGGTTACGGAGCCGTAACCATTGGATACAATCACCTGATACGATAGGCTCTGATTCGTTGAAACACTGGCGAAGGTCAAGACGTTGCTTGTGGCACCCGTAATGATGCCGCCATTCACCAGATTACCCCATCCGCTTCCGCCGTTGGTCTGCCATTGGTAGCTCACCGGCGCCACCCCCAAGGCGGATACACTGAATGAAACCAGGCTTCCGGCGAGCGCCGATTGGGAGACCGGCGCGCTCGTGATCACGGGGCTGGTAACCACGGTGAGGGTGACCGGCGGAGTACTTGTGACCGTACCGACACTGTTGGTCACAATCACCTGATAGGACAGAGTCCAATTGGTGGACGCGTTGGCGATGGTCAGGATGTTGCTGGTTGCGCCAGAAACCTGGCCGCCGTTCACCAGATTGGTGAAGCCGCCAGCGGCACTATTCGTCGCCTGCCATTGGTAACTGAAGGGCGCTGCCCCGGCGGCAACCACACTGAACGAAGCGATGTTTCCGGCAATGGTCGTTTGCGAAGCCGGCGGAGTTATTATGATCAGGGTGTTGGTGGTGTACAGGGCCAATTGGGCGTTATCGAAGTCAAAATAGGAATTGGCTGAGGCCGCGGGTGGCGCATAAAAGCCGACAATGATGTCGCCGTTGCCGCCTTCAGCGCCCGTCGCGGTGTAGAGCAAATTTTGGTTGGTAAATGCACCGGAAATGAGGTTCGCCGCCGCGATGGTTTTGTTGGTGATGGCGGTGAGGGATGAATTGTACAGCCCCATGGTGCTTCCGGCATCAAAAGTCTGGCTTGTTTGCAGGCCGAACGCCGCCGTCAACTGGTAGGTCGTACCCGCCTGAAACTTAATGCCCGTGTCCTGATAAACCATGCCGCCGCCGCCAGAAGCACCCGCGAAAATCTGGCAAAAATTGGTGCCATCCAGGCCGACCGGGGCGCTTCCAAAACCGCGGCCGTCGGAAATGCCAGGGTTGATGACGGCATCAACGGCTCCCGCCAAGAGGGACGAATGCCAAAACAGCGGATCGCCGCTAATAAAGCTTCCGTCCGTCACCACTTGGGCTTCAAACGAATTATTGGCAACCCCATTGGTGGCCGTATTGGCGAAGGTCTGGACGGGCAAGCCGGTATAAACCTCCATCTCATATAGCGCCACACCATTGCCATTGATGTCCTGGGTTGAGTTCATGCGCACATAGCGGGCATTGCCCGCCACCGCCAGATCGTTGAGGCTGCCGATGCCATTCGTGGTGGTGTAAGCATTGGTCCAAGTATTGCCGTCCGTTGAAAATTGCAGACTGAAATTGTGGCTGTAGGCCGCTTGGCCGTAGCCGCCGTTGACCCAATTCTCGGTCACCCAGTCAAGCCGGATGCGCGCGACGTTCACGATAGAACCCAGATCCGTCACCAGCCATTGGGCGGCGCTGGTTGACGACCACCAAAAAGAGCGGCAATCGCCATCCACCGCCGCTGTCGCCGGATAACTGCCGGACTGGACGGAGGAAGCCCAGGTCGGTTGGTTGAGCGCGAGGTTGTTGGTGCTGCAAACCTGCACGCGGTTCAGTTGAATCCAATTCAGGTTGAAGCCGCTGTTAATGACTTCCACGCGCAACGCCCGGCTGCCCGTATTGCCCGTAATCGGCACATTCGGCAGCGAAATCGTCTGCCAGTTTTGCCAGCCACCCGTGTTGGGAATGTTCACCGTGCCCAGCACCGCGCCATCCAGCCGCAACCGCAATTGGCCGCCGCCACTGCCCGAAGCCACCCGGACACTGAGGCTGTAGATCGCCTCGGGGTCGGGCGCGTTCACTGTGTATTCCAGCCACTCGCCGGGGTTGACATAGCCAACATCGTAGCCGCCACCGGTGTCCGTGCACGGTTCGATCCCGACGTCCACGTTTGTCCGATACACGCCGCCGGGATTTCCCACCGTCGTATTATAATAGGCCACCCCCTCACCGCCGTTGTCGAAATTTTCCGCCTCAATCTGCGCTGGCAGCACGGGCACGGATCCCCCGTAGGGCATCTGTTGCGGGGCGTAGGCTTCAAACTCCTGCAACCCGTAGCCCGCTCCCGGAATGCCTTGCTGCGTGGCCACGATCCGCAGATAACGGCCGCGGCCGGAAACCAAAATGTCCTCCACGCCGCCTTGGTCGCCGTTTGTGCTAAATAGCGTTGCCCAAGTGGCCGCGTTCGTGGAAAGCTGAATCGAATAAGCTGAGGCGTAGTTGGTGTTCCATTGCAGACGCACGCGGGATAAATCCTTCTGCATAGCCAGGTCTACCATGATCGACTGTGGGTCGCTCGCCGCCGAACTCCAGCCGGTGCCCGTGTTGCCATCCACCACCGAACCAAAATTTGTTCCATACGCTGGCGCGATAATTGGCGCGCCAAAGTTGGCGCCGGACGAGGCGGTGACCACTTGATGCATCGCCGCGTTCGCCAGATCGCTGGAGGGCACGGCGGTCACCGTGAACGAATTTGTCAGTCGCAAATCGCGGGACGAATCCCCGACGTAAACTTGAAACATGCCGGGCGTCACCAGCCAGCCGCGCGCGGTGGCGTCCCAGTTCGCCAAATCCTGCCAGTCGAGATTGAAGGTCAGGTACTGTGTCTGGCCCGGCGTGAGCGAAACTTTGTTGATGCCTTTGAGCAATTTCGGCGGCTCATTGGCGGCGGCGGGAAAACCCAGGTAGAGTTGCGCCACTTCCGCGCCGGCTCGCAAGCCGGTGTTCTTCAAATCAAAACCGATGTGCACCTGTCCGGACGGACTGACGGCGCTGACGGTCAGGTTGCTGTAACCAAACGTCGTGTATGCGAGGCCGTGGCCAAAAGGAAAAAGCGGCGCGATGTTGTTGGCGTCATACCAACGGTAGCCGACGTCCAAACCCTCGGAATAAGCCACATGGCCGAGCACACCGGGAAATTGCGCGGTCGTGCTCGCCGGCACCTGGCTCGCGTTGGCGGGAATGGTGACGGGCAATCGGCCCGATGGATTCACGTCGCCAAATATAATTTGCGCGAGCGCATTGCCGTTCTCCTGGCCCGGAAACCACGCCACCAGCGCGGCGGCGATGTTCGTGGACCACGGCATGAGCGTGGCGGACGAGCAATAAACCACCACAATGGTGTTCGTGTTCACGGCGGACACCGCGCTGATCAAGGCATCCTGATCGTTCGGCAGCGAAAGACTGGAGCGGTCCGTTCCTTCACCGGTCTGCTGGCCCACGCAAATGATCGCCACATCGGATGATTGGGCGAGCGCCACCGCTGCCGGGATGTTGCCGCCGTCGCCCTGACTGTAATTCACCGAGACGGCGCCACCGGCGCGGCTGCTGATCCCGGCCAGCGGCGTAATATTGTATGGTAAAACCACCTCGCTGGAACCGTAGGCGGTGGAGATGGAAGCGGTATTGGCGACCGAGCCGATCACCGCGATCGAGTGAATCGAATTGGTGTTCAACGGCAACACGGAGTGCTTATTTTGAAGCAAAACGGTGCCCGCTGCGGCGCAAGTGCGATCAAATTGCGCGGCGGCGGTCGTGGTCACGGTCGCATTGAAATTGCCGGTGGTGGGATTGTCAAAATTGCCGTTTAGAAACATTGAGGTCAGGATACGATGCACCTTGTCGGCCAGTTCAGCGCTGGTGACATTACCGGCGGCGATGGTGTTACCAAGCGGACCGCTGCCATAAGTTCCGGTAAACATGGCAATATCCAGCCCATCGTTCGCCGCCATGGTCGTGCCATAATAGGCCGCCCAGTCACTCTCGATAAAGCCGTCGAACCCCCAGAGCTTTTTCACAGTGGCGTTGAGGAACGGATTTTCACACGAGTGGAGATCGTTGATCCGGTTGTAGGACGCCATAAAAGAACCGACGCCGGATTGAACACAGGCGCGGAACGGCTGGTAATAGATTTCCTGGCGGGTGCGTTCATCCACATCCGAGCTCGAAGTAAAGCGGTCGGTTTCGAGGTCATTGCAGGATATATGTTTTGCATTGGCGATTACGCCCTGGCTTTGGATGCCCTGAATGTCGGTCGCCGCCATGATCGAGGAGAGATACGGATCCTCGCCAAAGCTTTCACAGTTGCGACCATTCTGATAAGCCCGGGCGGTGTTCATCGTAGGTCCCAGCGTGACTTGAGCGCCCTTACCTCGCTGCTCCTGGCCGACATAGGTTCCATACTGCCGCGCCAATGCCGCATCCCAAGTCGCTGCCAGGCAAATCGGCGCCGGAAGCGCCGTCACGCCCGACTGACTATCGCCCACCCCGGCCGGGCCGTCCTGGAAATTAAGAGCTGGGATGCCCAGCCCGCTATTGCCCGGAATGTTGCCAATATAGGTGTTGAAAGTTCCATTCAACATGGCGATTTGGTCGGACTGGCTCATCGCTGCCACGAGCAAGCTGGCGCGCTGCGAAGCGGACAGGGAGGTGTTCATCCAGGTCTGGGCCGGCAAACGGGTGGTCAATCCCAGGCCGCACCCCACCAGGCAAAGCCAGCGGGCGACTGAATTGGAAAAATGGCGAAGGTTTCGGGCGTCAAGGCAACGGATCATAATTCGAATGCTGGGGAGAACATATTTTACCTAAAGTTTCTAAATTGAGGGTTCCGGCGCAATGTTAAGGCCGGTAACGGTTGATATCCAACCCATCGCAGGCTGACCGTTCCCGGCCCAGGCTGCTGCCTGAGCCTGAATGAATTACCGGCCATCCCAATGAAGGTGAAATTTGCGGTCCGGCCCAAGCGCTGGCAACTTTCGCTGGTCGACCCACGAAACGGAACACATTGACTGTCAATTTTTTCATACAAAACCTTGCAATTTGATTTTGCATGGATCGAACCGACAACGGGCAATTAGAGCGTAGCATTTTGATGCGGTGGTCTTTAAATTGAATTTGGATAGCAGAGTAATTTACCTCAAGTCCGAACGAAATCAACGAGCATTC
>Ga0302270_10000373_pt1 | contig 47948 bp, 39 predicted proteins | sample III_Bog_E2_3_FD_198773 | JGI IMG/M metagenome (GOLD analysis project Ga0302270, IMG submission 198773) | Peat permafrost microbial communities from Stordalen Mire near Abisko, Sweden - III_Bog_E2_3 | ecosystem: Environmental > Terrestrial > Soil > Wetlands > Peat | place: Sweden: Abisko... | reverse complement strand
GGCGAGGAGCAGCCCAATCAGAATCGCGTCGCGCACACTGCTGATCGAGTCATGCACCAGCTCCGACTGATCGTAGAACGGGGTAAGATGGATGCCCGCCGGAAGGCTGTGCGAGAGTTGCGCGATCTCTGCGGCAACGCCCTCGGCCACGCTGACCGTGTTGCTCGTCGGCTGGCGAGCGATGTTGATCAACACCGCTGGCTTTCCGTTTGCATCGACGATGGTATAGACCGGCGTGGTCGCCGGACCCAGCGTGGCAACGTCGGAGATGCGCACCGGCGTTCCGCTGGCCGTGGTCTTGACCACCAGATTGCCCAGCGCGGCCACGTCATGCGCCTGCGCTCCCACCAGCGCCAGAATCAGTTGATGATCCGCCTCATACAGCCCCGGCGAGTCGATGATGTTCGAGGTCTCGACGGCATTGACCAGATCGAGTACCGTCACTCCCGTCGCCTGTAGCTTGGCCGGGTCGGGAACGATGTGGAACTCTGGCTGCTGCCCGCCCTGCACCACCACCGTCGATACGCCCGCAACGCGGTTGATCGGCGGCTTCAGGTCGAAGGTCGCCATCTGCCACAGCGCCGTCTGCGAGACGGTGTTCGGCCCGCGCTCGTCCGCCGTCAGCGCGTAGCCAAGAATGGGGAAGGTCGCAAAGGTCAGGCGATTGGTGGTGATCTTCGCCGACGCGGGAAGCTCGGCCTGCACCTTGGCCAGCGCGGCGTCGGTCAGTTGCAGGGTGCGGAACATGTCCACGCCCCAGTCAAAGAAGAGGCTCACCTCAGCCGATCCGCGACTGGTCGTACTGCGCACGGTCACCAGCCCGGGGACGCTGTTGACCGCGTCTTCGATGGGCTTGGTGATCGTCACCTGCATCTGCTCAACCGGCATCACGCCGTTGTCCACGCCAATCACCACGCGGGGAAAGTTCGTGTCTGGAAAGACGGCGAGCGGAACCTGAAACGAGGCGTACACGCCAGCCATCGTCAGCAAAATCAGAAAGAAGAAGATCGGCTTGGCCATTGGAACCAGCCAGAAGCTCTTCGCCTTGGAATGCTCTTGGGAGGCAAGGCTCACGGCTTCTCTCCCGACTTATCGTCTTCGTCTTTTTTCGCTCCAGCCGCTTCGATGGTGACCTTGGTTCCCTCGTCAAGCCCGTAGCCGCCGGATGTAATCACCGTGTCTCCCGGCTTGAGTCCGTCGAGAATCTGCGTACTCTCGTTGTTCGCAATGCCAACCGTAACGCTGCGTCGCTTCGCCGTTCCGTCCGCATCGACGACCATGACGACCTTGCCCGCGCCCTCGGTCGAACGCTGCACCGCCTCGGTCGGAATCAGCAACGCATGCTGAACGGTGCGTCCCTGAATCGTGGCGTGGGCGGCGGTTCCCGGCATCAACCTGCCCTTGGCGTTGTCCACCTTCAGCCACACCTCGACCGTCGTGCTTCCCGGATCGAGCGCAGGGCTAATCAGCGAGACCGTCGCGGGAACCGGCCCGTCAACGCCGACAATCGTGAGCGTCGCCTTCGCCCCGAGAGCGAGTTGCTGCACCTGCGCCTGCGCAAGGTGGATCTTGGCGATTAGCGACGAGGTATCCATCACGGTGACGACCGCCGTCCCCGCAGCCGCCGTCTCTCCCACAAAGAGCGGGCGATCCGTAACCACGCCGCGAATCGGCGAGCGCAGCCGGGTGTAGCTCAACTCCGCCTGCGCGCCCAGTAGCTTGCCCTGCGCCGATTGCAGATTGCCCTTGGCCGAGTCGATCGCCGCCGCGTGGCCCGCCTTCTTCATCGCCTCGTAGTGCTGGCTGGCGATCTCGAAGGCCGCCTGCGCCTGCAACTGCGCGGCCTTGGCCGTATCCACATCGCGTCCCGGAATCGCTCCCTGCGCGAAGAGTTGTTGGCGCGCCGCCGTGATCGACTTGTCCAGATCGAGCGTCGCCTTAGCCTGCTGTAGATCCAGCCGCGCCTTGGTCTCGTCCTCTGGAATCGCCGACTCGGTCGCTGCGGTGTACGTCGCTTTGGCCGCCGTGAACGCGCCCTGATTATCCATCGTCGCCGCCGCAAGATCCTGATCCTCCAGCGTCGCTACAAGCTGCCCCGCCGCAACGTGCGATCCGCGCTGCACCAGCAACGCTTTGATCGGCGCAGTGATCTTGGCCTGTATCGCCGCCTGCGCAACCGGAGCCAGCGTCGCGTCAGCCTCAATCTGCTCGGTGATCGCACCCGTCTCTGGATGCTCGGCCTGCACCGCGACGGCGGGCTTCGCGGCCTCTGCCGCATCGTCATGCTTCTTGCATCCCTGCGGCAAAACCAGCAGCGACAAAGCAAGCGCCAGAGTAACCGGACGGAAAAGCGGACGAATAAACGGATTGACCAGCAACCGAACAAGCGCCAAAAGTACGCTCCATCCCAGCCTGAGAAGCTGTATAAAAACTACGAGTTTGCGCAAGACTGCGGAATGGCCCAAGACTCTGCCGTTGCCTTTGCCTCTGAGATAGGTCAGGGCTTTATCCCTGACGCCAGAATCGTCGCACGAATGAGGGGCTTTAGCCCCCGGGACACAGTCCTCTATCATTCCCGTCGAGACGATCCGCCCTTGCCGTCGCTCGCCTTCGTTCCCAGAAAAAAACCAATTCGCATCTTGCATTAGATCGTCCCTGTCAAAATCTGAAGATTGGCCAGCGCAAGCTGGGTGCGAACCACACCGTCGCTGTGAGCCAGTTCGGCTTGAGCGAGAGTATTCTGCGCGTCCACCACATCGAGTACGCTGGCCTCGCCCGCCGTGTAGCGCATCCGAGTCAACCGCAGGCTCTCGCGCGCCGTGTCCACGCTGAGTTGCAGCGAAGCGAGCTGCGAACTGGCCAGTTCCGCCTCGTTGTAGAACTCCTCAAGCTGCGCAACCAGCGTGCGTTGCGCCGAACTCAGAGCCGTCTTCGCAACCTCGCGCTGGGTGCGAGCCTGACGAACCTTGTTCTCCGTCGCGAACCAGTCGAATACGGGAATATCCAGCGTCGCCGTTGCACCATAGCCCAGATTGCGCGGCGCGTCATCAAAGTGGCTGGCCAGCGCGGACTGCGAGGCGCGTCCATTGACCGCGAACTGCGGCGCGTCGATGCCGTACAGATAGCTGAGCGAGAGCGACGGAAGATAGCCGCTGCGAGCCGCTGTCACATCCAGCGCGCGCTCATGCAGCGTCTCCAGCGCGCTCCGCAGCTCTGGATTGCTGGTCTTCGCCGCGCTCTCGAAGGCTGCGCGCTCCTCCAGCGGCTTGGCCGCAGGCAGCGCAACCGAGTAGGGCGAGCGCGGATCGGCGAAGAGCAGTACGCCCAGATCGAGCCGCACCTTCTCCGCCTGCAACTTTGCGTCGTTCAGGTCGCGCTCACGCTGCTGCTGGGTCAACTGCGCCTTCAGAACGTCGGAGTGCGCGGCCTCGCGGGCCTCTTCGCGCTGCCCGGTCTGCGCAACAAAGTCTTTGGCCTCGTTCAGCGCGCGCTGCTCGACGGCAACCTTCTCCTGCGCCGTCGTTGACGCATAGAACAGCCCCACAACAGTCGCCGTCAGCCCGCGGCGAGCGATCTCCAACTCCGCCGAAGCAATCGCCGCAGCAGCCGAAGCGTGAGCAACCGAGTTCCACTGCCCCAGGCCTATCGTCTCCGTCACCACGCCCTGACTGACGTACTCATGCACGGCGTTGCTTGCAATAAAGCTCTGCTGACTGGGCGCCTGCGCATTGGCAGCCAGCGCAGCCGCGCTCGGCGCATGAGCATAGCGAGCCCCTTCGGTGTAGAGAAACTGATTGTGATAGACCACCTGCGGCAGCAACCCGGACCGCGCAATCGAGCGATCAAGCTGCGCATTGCGACTGGCAGCCACCGCAGCGCGAAAGCCGGGTTCGTTGGCGCGAGCCAGTTCCAGAGCCTGATCCAACGTAACGACAGCCACGGAAGAAGCGGCAGAGGAATCCCGCGCCGATTCGGAAGTCGCAACAGTACGCACCGGAGTAGACGGAGCAACCGGAGCAGGAGACTCAGGCAGAGAACCCAGCGTCTGCGCCACAGTTGGCGGGGCAGCAATCGCCGGCGCATTCTGCGCCAAAGTCGTTCCGGCGATCAACAGTGCGGCACAGCTGAGGAGACAAAGAATAGAAAGGGGCTGCGTGAGTTTCATAGGCCTGATTCCCATCCTACGAGAACCCACTGCATTTACGCTATGTTTTGATTACAGCCATGCAACAGCAAGGGTACTCGCATCCTGACGTTGAATCGTTCCCCATATAAGCCATCGCCGGGTGCCCCATCCATCGCAGCAACATCGCGATGGGTGGGATGAATACAGATCGCACCACGAGCCTTTGCCTTTGCCTTTGCCTGGCAAGGGCCAAAGGCCCGTCCTATATTTAGACCGGTTCGCGAATTTGTGTAGACCGTATTTATTTGTCATTCCGTAGCAAAGCGGAGGAATCTGCTTTTGCTTTTGCTCGTTGCTCGTTGCTCGTTGCTCGTTGGAATACACCATTACGGGAACCGCATCTAGCCTAGGCCGAAGGCCTAGGAATCGTCCCGCCAACACCCTACGGGCTGAAGGCCCGCGCAATAGCCTTCGCGCAAGCGTCAATACGCCCGAACCAGCTATATACCGATGCGGTCTGGCACCACAGACAAGCCCAACTCCCGCGCCCCAGCCAGCGTCAGAACCATGTCTTCGCCTTGTACCGCGCATACTCCTCGCCAAAGGCCTCTGACAACACGCGCGCTTCCTTCCGTGCGCGAAACACCTGCACCGGAATCACCGCAACCGCCAGCCCCACAAACTCCCACCGCCCCAGCACCATCGCCATCCCCGCGATGAAGAACTCCGCAAACAGATAGATCGGGTTGCGTATCCGCGAATAAAGCCCCGTCGTCACCAACGTCCTCGCCTTGGCCTGCACCGAGAATGACGCGCCCAACTGCACTCGCGCCACAACGATGAGCGCCAACGCCACCGCAGCAATCGCCGCGCCGGCAATCTTCACCCCATCCCAAGCCACGCTTGATGCGTGCAGGCAAGCCCACACCACTCCCGCAATCATGATCGCCATCGTAACCAGATTCAGCCGCATCGTCTCAGTCCTCTTCCTTCGCCGCAACTCGCGGAGCCCACGTCCAGCCCTCCACTTTATACTCCGGGTCGAGCGGCATCGCCAGCATAGAAAATTCTTCTCGCCGCGCCGCCATCACCATGCAACTGACCAGCGCATCAAAGGCGTCCTCGCTCTCTCGCGCCTTCGCCAGCACCCCATGCGACAGCGCAGCATACGCCGCGTCCTCCCTGCACTTGGCGCGAAGATACTCCGCTCGCGCCTCCGCATTCGACTTGCGCACCGGCCCGGTATTCAGACGCGTATACATCTCCACCAGCAGCGGACGGTCATCCTTCAACGCAGGCCGATCAAACGGCCAAACCGCAAAGCCAGCCTCGCGCAGCCGCTTCAGCACCGGCATTCCGCGCACCGACGCCGTCCCCACGCTGCCCGCTCCGCCAATCTGAAAGACGCTCTTCGGCCCAATCCCGCGCACCCGCTCGGCGCGCTCCGCCTGGGGAATCAGCGCCGCCAGCTTGCAGTCGATGTCGGTAGCGCGCAGCATCCGGTGCAACCCATCGCCGCAGAACTCGGCAGGTTTCGGATGCTTCCCCCAGAACCGCCGATCCTCGCATCCCGCCGCCAGCCATAGCTCGCCGTGTCCTCTCTCCACCAACTCCCAAAACGCAGGCCCATCCGCACAGCCCAGTTCATCGCGCACAAACCAAGCCGGAAAGCTGAAGCAGAAGTCCAGCCCAACCACCATGCGCGGCGTCTCCCTCGCCAGCGCAGTCAGCCACTCGCAAACCTCGTCCCGCGTCCGCCCGCCCTCCAGCGAGACTCGCCCGCCGTCCACCTTTCCCGTCGCCGCAGCCGTCCAAACCCCAGCCCAGATCTTGCGCCGCTGCCCCGCCGCGCTGCGATCGCCCGACCAGTCGATCGCAACCACACGCTCAACAGCCAGACCAGCCCGCACTACTCCTCCACCTCGAACTCCTCCACCGCAACGCCCCATTCGCGCAGCACCTTGAAGACCGTCCCAGCGGAAAATCCCGCGCGCAGCAGCCGCCCCATCACCCGCGCCGACTCCTGCTTGGCCTTCTCTCCCGACGGCTGCTTCATCCTCTTTCTCGCGCAGTACTGCCGCGCCAACTCGACCTCATCCACGCCCTCGTAGGCCGCGCCAATCGCCGCTCCCACCGTCTCCGCCGCCACGCCCTTGGCCGTCAGATCCTGCTGCACCCGCCTGCGCCCGAACTTCTCTCCCTCCTTGCGCAGCCGCGTGTAGTCGGCGGCAAAACGCACGTCGCTCAGGTAGTTCAGCTCCTTCAGCCGAGCGACCACCGCGTCCATCGCCCTCTCGCCCTCGTCGCCCGGAATCGCGCGCCGCTGCATCAATCGCCGCAGCTCGCGCTCGGTCCTCATCCGCGAGGCCAGCATCCGCACGGCGTATTCGAACAGCCCCGCCTCGCCCACCGGCTCCCGCTTCTTCGCAACCTTGAACGCCATCACTCAACCTCTAACGCTCGTCTTCACAACGCTCGTCTCATAATGCTCGTCTCATAACGCTCGTCATTCTGGCGCAGCCAGAATCTCTGTCGTTGCCTTTGCCCGCCTACTTCGTCTCCGCATACTTCCCCGTCCTCGTCCAGCGATCGCACCAGTCCCCAACCGTCTCATACCAAAGCTGCGAGTCCTGCGGCTTCAGCACCCAATGGCTCTCGTCCGGAAAGTATAAAAACCGCGACGGAACGCCCTGCCGCTGCAAAGCCGTAAACAGCTCGAAGCCCTGCGACACATCCAGCCGATAGTCCCTCTGCGAATGAATAATCAGCGTCGGCGTCTTGGCCTTCTCAATCGACCGCAGAGCCGACCACTTCCTAAACGGATCCTGATCCGCCGCCAGCCCCGCATACCGCCACGGAGTAGCCGGATGCCCCACACCTCCCCGCCCGTCATTCTGACCTACCAGTTCGTCATTCTGACCTCCGGTCAGAATCTCCGTCGTTGCCTTTGCTGGATGCCCCACACCTCCTCGTTCATCATTCCGCAGTACCTTTTGCTTGTCATTCCGCAGCGAAGCGGAGGAATCTGCTTTCATCCCAGCCACCGGATCATACCCACCACTGAACCCATCCCAACCCGCCGGAAAGTCCTCCGGCCTGCGGAACTCCCACTCGTTGAACCACATCTCCTCGGTCGTGCCATACGCGCTCACCGGATCGACCATTCCGTCATGGGTCACAATGCACTTGAAGCGGTCGTTGTGGGTCAGAATCCAGTCGGCCATAAACCCGCCATAGCTTGCCCCCAGCGCGCACTCCCGCGTCTTGTCGATGAAGGGATACGTCGCCTCGGCATAGTCCAGCCCCTTCATCAGGTCGACATACGCCCGCCCGCCCCAGTCGCCGCTCACCTCATCCACAAACTTCTGCCCATACCCCGTAGACCCGCGCCGATTGATCCCCACCACCACATACCCATCGGCCGCCAGCAGCTCCCAGTTCCAGCGATAGCTCCACGAGTCCCCCAGCGCCGTCTGCGGCCCCCCATGCATCACAAACTTCACCGGATACTTCTTCGTCGGATCAAAGTTCGGCGGCTTGACGATAAAGCCCTGAACCGGCGTGCCATCGGCCCCAACAAACTTGAACGTCCCCAACTCTGCGAGATCAAGCTGATCCAGTAGAGCGTCGTTCAGATGGGTGATCTTCTCCCTATCGTGGGACGACAAAATCGGTTGAGGCTGTGTGTGAGGCAGCGTGCTGTCGATGGAGAAGCTCCTGCGGTCGTCATACTCCTTTTGTTTGTCCGCCGACATTGGGAGAGTGGTGTAAGAGGTCCACATGCGAAGGTCGGTAGCTGAGATCTCTGTCGGCATATCGATCCCCATCTCGCTCACCACAAGAGATACACCGTCTCGGCTCAACGCAAGTTCCGACAGCTCGTGATAATCCCACCAGATCGATTCGATCTTTCCCGGCTCTGTTCCGCCAATGTTCACCTTCCCGACGAAGGTCGTCCCAGCATCGCCACTCGCGAAGAAAATTGACTTTGAATCCGGTGCCCAAGTGAATTCATCCACCCAACGATCGAACTTCGGCATCAACTCCTTCGGTTCCGACCACTCGCGCCCGATAACTCGCTGGCTCGCTAACTCGCTAACTCGCTGCACCACCATCAATCGAAAACGATCCGACTCAAACCCCGCCCGAGCCTGCGACCGGAACGCCAGCCACTTCCCATCCGGCGAGTACTCCGGCTCATCATCGCTCCCCGGCGAGGTCGACACCTTCACCGCCTTTGCCCCCGGCTCGTCCAGCCGTAGCGTAAACACATCGTTATTCGTCGAAGCCGCCGGAACCTTATCCAGGTTCGTCACATAAGCGATCTCCTTCGAGTCGGGAGCCCACGCATACTCCAGCGGCCCGCCCAGCATCCACGTCGGCGTCTCCGCATCCCCCACCGCACTCGCCGGAGTCACGTCGCGCACCCAGTCATTGCCTTTGGACGAACCGCCCCCATCCACATCCACCACCAGAATGTGTGTCCGCTTCAGCCCGGTGTACTGATCCCAATGCCGATAGAGCAGCGAATCCCAAACCTGCCCCTTCACGGGACTAGCCACCGCAGCCTCATCCTTAGCCTTGTCGCAGGCGTCCTCTTCGGCCCACATAATCTCGGGTGCCCCATCCATCGCGGCAGTATCGCGATGGGTGGGAGCCGACACCGCTCGCGCTCCCGCCTTCACGCTGCACGTGGGATAAACCTGCGCGGTAAACATCAGCCGCTTTGAATCCGGCGACCAGATCGCCCCATCCGCCCCACCCGCCACATTCGTTACCTGTACCGCCGTGCCAACCTTACCCGCCGCCTCATCCCACGGCGCAAGGTAAATCTGATCCTTCAGCGAAAACGAGACCGACTTTCCATCCGGCGAGAACCGCCCAAACGACTCCCCATCGCCAAACGTCACCTGCTTCTCAGGATTCTCCGCAGCTCGCTTGCGATCCGCCTCCGTAGCAATCGCTTTGTCGATTGGGCGGGCCGTAGGTGCAACCGTCCCTGCTCCAGCCAGCGCCACCACCCAAAGATGGTTCACCTTGGTGTTCTTCTCCAGCGACACATCCGTCACTGAGAACATCACCCACTTGCCGCTCGGCGAGATCTGCGGATCGCTCACGCGCCTCATCGCCATCAGGTCGGCAAAGGTCATCGCCCTCTTCGCCGCCGCTGGCTTGCCATCCGCCGTTTTTTGTTTGCCATTCCGCTGCGAAGCGGAGGAATCCGCTTTTCCATCCGCGGCAACCGTCTGTCCAACAGCCATTCCCAGAGTCGCCATCGCGACCCACGCCAGCGCAACCGTACGCATCTTCTTCATCGCGCCAGTTTACATCCAACCGCAACAATCTTCACGCTCCGCGCAATCCTGCCCCAACTACAAAGCCTCCCCGTTAGACATAGAATCAAACTCGCAGCGTCTAATCCAAAGACCACTGATCGAAGACGGAGTGTCATCCCGATGAAACTGCTCGCCCAAACCGCCGCACTTCTCGCGCTCACCCTCACGGCGCAGGCCCAGAGCGGCTTCGGCAAACTCGACCCGACTCCACCCACCGGCATCGCTCCCGACGATATCGTCAAACGCCTCGCCGCGCGCGAGAGCGAGTTCGCTCAGGCGCGGCAGGATTACATCTATCGCCAGACCGTCAAGGTTGACACCATCAACGACGACAACGGCAAGATTGACGGCGAGTATCAGCAGATCACCGACATCACCTTCTCCCCCGAAGGCCGTCGCGAGGAGCACGTCCTCTTCGCCCCGCAGAACACCCTCGACCGCATCATGATGACGCCCGCCGACTTCGACGAGATCGAGCATCGCCTGCCCTTCGTCCTCACCACCGAAGACCTGCCGCAGTACGACCTGACCTACCTCGGTCGCCAGAAGATCGACGAGCTGGACACCTACGTCTTCGATGCCGCGCCCAAACGCATCGAGAAGAAGCAGCACTACTTCCAGGGCCGCGTCTGGGTCGATCAGCAGGACTTCCAGATCGTCCTCATCAACGGCAAGACCGTCCCGCAGGACACGCGCCCCGGCCACGAAGACCTGCAACCGCCCTTCACCACCTACTACGAGCAGGTCGACGGAAAGTACTGGTTCCCCACCTACACCAAGGCCGAGTCCGTCCTGCACTTCGCCGCGCAAAAGGGCGCGCTCTCCAACGACGTCCACATCCGCTCCACCGTTCGCTACACCGACTACAAACGCTTCCGCGTCTCCACCCGCATGATCTTCAACGGAGCAGACGTCACCAACAAATCAGCCGAACCCACCGCCCCCACGAAGCAGCCGGGGACGAAATATACGGAGGCGAAATAACCGGACACGAAAAGCCGTGTGCCCATCTTCGCGACAGCCTCATCGCCGCTGAATGAATTTTCCGAATCACTGTAGCCCATTTCTTGTCATTCCGTAGCGCGAGCGAAGGAATCTGCTTTTGCCTTTGCTCCTGTTTTTTGCTTGTCATTCTGAGCGAAGCGAAGAATCCCCGCATTTCGCTCGCAGTGTCACGATCTACACCATTGTGGGAAAAGCTCCAAGCTGTTGTTTTTGTCTCTGAGATAGGTCAGGGGTTTACAGGCTGCGGAAAAACTCATGCTTTTGCCTTTCGGAGGGAGCAGGGGGCTTCAGTCCCCTGAACACGTCCTTCGTTCGGCAATGCATCGCGGAATGGAGAGAACGATCGAGTTATTAAACAGGCTCTAAGGTGAACTTCAATTCCCCTTCGGGAGTAAGCAAAGCGGTTCCTCCCGCCACGCTCAGGGGAAAGATTATGCGAAACTAGACAGAGCCGCATGACCGATCTCACCAGCCTGCTTCATACCACCTTCGGCTTTCCCGCCTTCCGCGCCAATCAAGAGGCTGTCTGCCGAGCCGCCACCGACGGACGCGACGCTCTGCTCGTCATGCCCACCGGAGCGGGAAAATCGCTCTGCTACCAGCTTCCGGCCATCGCTCGCGGCGGAACGGCGCTGGTCATCAGTCCGCTGATCGCGCTGATGGACGACCAAGCCGGCAAGCTCGCCGAGATCGGCCTGAAGGTCGCGCGAATCCACTCCGGCCTAAGCCGCGAGGACTCGCGCCAAGCCTGCCGAGACTATCTCGACGGCACCCTGAACTTCCTCTTCATCGCTCCCGAGAGGATGCGCGTTCCCGGCTTCCCGGAGATGCTGGCCCGCCGCAAGCCCAGCCTCATCGCCATCGACGAGGCGCACTGCATCAGCGCCTGGGGACACGACTTCCGCCCCGACTATCGCACCCTCGGCGAGCATCTGCCAGCCCTGCGACCAGCGCCAATCATCGCGCTGACCGCAACCGCAACGCCGACCGTGCAGCAGGACATCGTCGCCCAGCTCAGCTTGCAGAATCCTGCGCTTTTCATCCACGGATTCCGCCGCTCCAACCTCGCCATCGAAGTGGTTGAGATGTCGAAGCCGCGCCGCCACGAGTTCACCGCCAAGCTGCTGCGCGAACCCGCCTCGCGTCCGGCCATCGTCTACGCGCCCTCGCGCAAGGCCGCCGAAGATCTCGCCTCTGACCTGGCTCGCCGCTTCCCCGCCGCCGCTTACCACGCAGGACTCGAACCCAGCGTCCGCGAACGCGTCCAGGCGGAGTTCCAATCCGGCAAGCTGGAGGTCGTCGTCGCCACCATCGCCTTCGGCATGGGTATCGACAAGGCCGACGTACGAACCGTCGTCCACATCTCGCTGCCCGCCTCGGTCGAGGCCTTCTATCAGGAGATCGGACGAGCCGGACGCGATGGACTGCCCAGCCGCACCATCCTGCTACACAGCTACGCCGACATCAAGATGCACGAGTTCTTTCTGGAGCGAGACTACCCGCCCGCCGCAGACCTCACCCGCGTCGCCAAGGTTCTCACCGACGAGTACCTGATGCCCGAGCCGCTCGCGCAGAAGCTCAGAATGGATCTAGGCAGCTTCTCCAAGGCCATCGAAAAGCTCGTCGCGCAGGGTGCGGCCTCCATCGACATCGCGGGAAACATTCGCCGCGCTACGCCCAAAGCCGCCAAGCCCGAGTCGTGGACCTCCGGCTATCAGGCCCAGATCGCCTTCCGCAGATCGCAGATCGACCGCATGGTCGCCTTCGCCGACACCCAACAATGCCGCATGACCGCCCTGATTCGCCACTTCGGAGACACCGCCGACTCGACCCGACCCTGCGGCATCTGCGACGTCTGCAACCCGGCAGGCGCGACGGCGCAGAGCTTCCGTCCGCCCAACACGGAAGACCTCCGCCAGCTCACGGCGATCCTCGAAGCGCTCGAAGGCCAATCCCGCTCCACCGGCAAGCTCTACACCGAACTATCCACCGGAGCCTTGCGCAACACCGATGCTGGTCGCGACCGCAAGACCTTCGACACCCTACTCGACGCCCTCTCGCGCGCAGCACTGATCGACCTCACCGCCGAGACCTTCACCAACCCCGAAGGCAACGTCATACCCTACAAGAAAGTCTCGCTCACCTACGAGGGCCGCGAGGCCGCCAGCACCGGTAAGATCCACGCTCCAGACATCCTTCTGCAAGACGCGGAATCCGGCACGACCACCGCGAAGTCAAAGAAATCATCCTCGGCCAAGCCCTCCAAAGCCTCGCTCAAGGCCGAACGTGAGCAGACCTCCGCCGCCTACACGCCCGCCCAGCGTCAGCTCGACGAGTCCCTCCGCGCATGGCGCAAAGCCGAAGCCGCCAAGACCGGCAAGCCCGCCTTCATCGTCTTCGGCGACGCGGTTCTTGCGAACGTCGTCCGCGCCAATCCGCAGACCATCTCCGAACTTCTCACCGTCTCCGGCATTGGCCCGGAGAAAACCGACAAATTCGGCGCCGAGATCATCGCCCTCTGCCGAGCTGACGGCGCAGCAACGCCCGTCTCTGCTCAGCCCACAGAAAAACAGCCATCCCCCAGGCCGAAGCGCAAGACGTCCGAGTCGTCAATTCAACCGGAGCGCCCTTCTGGCAAGCACTCATCGCGGCTGGAGCGAAGCGAAGTGGAAAGCGCCCCACATCCTTCCCGCAGTGCCAATACTCCCAGTCAGCCGACCGAGACCTTCCACCGCTCGCGTCCCACGGCTCCCGCTCTCGCCGACGACCTCACTCCAGCTCAGCAGCAGCTTGACGAGGCTCTCCGCGTCTGGCGCAAGGCCGAATCCGAGCGCATTGGCCTGCCGCAATTCTTCGTCCTTGGTTCGTCGGCTCTGCGCAGCATCGTGCTGATGCGTCCGCGCACCATCGCCCAGCTCCAAAGCATCGCCGGCATCGGTCCCGACAAGGCGGAGAAGTTCGGCACCAGCATCGTCGCCCTCTGCAACGCATAAAGTCTTTTCGTTACAGTAACAAACAATACTTCCCCAACTACTTTATGCTATTTCGCAGCCTGCTTACTTTGTCATTCCGCAACCTCTTACTTTGCCATTCCGCAGTCTCGTTGTGTGCATTCCGCAGTCTCGTTGTTTGTCATTCCGCAGTCTCGTTGTGTGCATTCCGCAGTCTCGTTGTTTGTCATTCCGTAGTCTCTTTGTTTGTCATTCCGTAGCGAAGCGGAGGAATCTGCTTTTGTCTTTATTTGTCTTTGCCCTATCCGTCTTGATCCGTGCTTCTATCTGCGTCATCCGTGTTAAGCCTTTTCTCCCACACTCTCTTATTGCGAAATCCGCGAAAATCCGACATACTTAGTTGTTGGGTTGTGTGAATTGTGGTTCCGTCATTCTGAAGGCCGGACCGCTTAATCTCTTCGCCCAAACACATTGTCGTTTCGAGAGGAATTCCCAAGTGTTGATGATCCGTCTGGCGCGCGTAGGCGCCCGCAAGCAGCCCCATTACCGCATCGTTGTCATTGAGAAGGATCGCGCGCGCAACGGTCGTTCCGTTGAAGTCGTCGGCACCTACAACCCCCGCACCAACCCCGCTTCGATCGAGTTCAAGCGCGACCGCGTCGCCTACTGGGTCGGCACTGGCGCTCAGATGTCGGACCGCGTCGCCAAGCTCTTCGCCGTACCGGTCGCGGAGCCGGTCGTAGAAGCCACCCCCGCCGCCTAGTAACCAACTAGTACACGGTAACCATTTTTTCGTGTCAAAAAACGCCTCCGGCAGCATTATTTCTGCCTATTTTCTACTTTTGTCGGGTAGACTTCTCACAGGGCCGCTTCTAAAACGGGCGGCCTGCGTGACCCGTCTGGCATCTCTGCGCAGAATGTGGCCACGGGTCTGCCCCGATAGTAAGTGGTTCATTCTCTGAAGACCTTTCGCAGATTGAGACGATGAGATGAATCGTACCGGCGCAGCATACTCCCAAGAGGTGTGTGTGATGAACGAAGCTACTTCCGCTGCAAACAGCCCGTCGGCCGAAAAGATCAAGCAGCTTGTCCTGGAAATTGTTCAGGCTCTGGTCGATCAGCCCGATGACATCTCCGTCGAACTCATCGAGAACTCTGAGTCGTCCATCCTGCGCGTCCGCGTGGCACCGCAGGACATTGGCAAGGTAATCGGCAAACAGGGCCGCACGGCGCGCTCCCTGCGCACCATCCTCGGCGCCGCCAGCATGAAGCTACAGCACCGCTTCTCGCTCGACATCATTGAAGATGGCGAGATCGACGGCGGCGACAGCTCGCAGACAAGCTGACCATGAACTCAGCCTCGCAGTGGATTGTATTGGCCCAAGTCCTGCGTCCCCAAGGGCGCAAGGGCGAGGTTCTCGCCGATCTATTCACCGACTTCCCGGAGCGCTTCGAGACTCATCCTCAAGTCTGGCTCGCCCCAGAGGGCTTCGCCGAACAGTCCGAGGTCGAGCAGGCAGACGCAGCCTCTGACGCAGGAAGCCAGCCCGTTGTTTCGCCACTCACGCAATCAGCCGAGGTCGTCTCGCACTGGCTTCCCGTCGGGCGCAACGCGGGTCGCATCGTCCTCCACTTCGCGGGAGTCGACAGCATCGAGCAGGCCGAAAAGCTCTCTGGCAAAGAAGTTCTCATCCCGCTGGAAGAGCGTCTCCCTCTGGACTCCGACGCCGCCTACATCTCCGACCTGATCGGCTGCACCGTCTACGACCGCGACCGCGCCATTGGAACCGTTGCCACGGTCGAGTTCCCCACCACCCCAGACGGGACGCGCCGCCTCGACGATGCCGCACCGCTGCTCTCGGTCCTCTCGCCCAGCGGCGACGAGATCCTGATCCCCTTCGCCCGCGACTTCCTGCTCTCGCTCGATCCCGCAGCCAAGTCGATCCGCATGTCCCTGCCCGAGGGCCTGACCGAGATCAACCTCCAAAGCAGCAATGAGACCAGCAGTCCAAAGAGAACCCCGCGCAGCAGCGCCGCCGAGAAGTAACCATGCGCTTCGACATTCTCACCATCTTCCCCGACTTCTTCGCCGGCCCGTTTGACCACGGCGTTCTCAGCCGAGCCATCACCACCGGTCTGGTCGAGGTCGCCACCCACGACCTGCGCGCCTTCACTCACGACCGCCACCGCACGGTCGACGATCGTCCCTTTGGCGGCGGCGAAGGCATGGTCCTCAAACCGCAGCCCATCTTCGAGTGCATCGAGGCGTTCGGCGCAGACGAGACCACCGCTATTGCCCCCAAAACTACCCGCGACACTACGCGCCAGTCGGTAATTCTTCTCTCCGCGCAGGGCCGTCCGTTCACCCAAGCAACGGCGCACCGCCTTGCCAAGATGGAGCAAGTTGTCCTAATCTGCGGTCGTTACGAGGGCGTGGACGAGCGCGTCAGCGATCTGCTGGCCGACGAAGAACTCTCCATCGGTGACTACGTCCTCTCTGGCGGCGAACTGGCCGCAGCCATCATCGTCGATGCCACTGTGCGCCTGATTCCCGGCGTTCTGGGCCACGCCGACTCCAACCGTTACGAGAGCTTCGGCGTAGCCGATCACCAGCCCGAAGACCCCGAGGACGGCAAGACCGCAGACGGCGTTCCCCGTTCCACCCACGGCTCCGGCGGCATTCTGGACTACCCCCACTACACCCGCCCGTCCGACTTCCGCGGTACGCCAATCCCCGATGTCCTGGCCGGGGGCGATCACGCAGCCATCCGCCAATGGCGTCGCCAGATGGCCTTGGCCAAGACTCTGCGCAACCGCCCCGACCTTCTGGCCCGCGCCCCGCTCACCCGCGAAGACCGCGCCTATCTGGCCACCCTCGGCTACCGCCCCGCCTCCCACGCCTAGCGGCGTTTCGGTAATAGCGTAGACCATCGAGGAGTGAGCTACAGCAGATTCCTTCGCTTCGCTACGGAATGACAAACAAATTGGTCTACAGTAATTCGGAAAATGCTCTGAACGCCAAACGGCCCGCATCTCCAATCGAGATGCGGGCCGTATGCGTGGTCAAGCGCTAGTGGATTCTGTAGCTCAAACCAAAGGAGAGGACAGGGAAGAAGCGCAGATCGCTGAGGTCGTTCTGTAGCTTGTTCTGCTCATTGAGGACGTTGCTTGTCGGAATGGGTGCGCAGTTGCTCTCAGGCGAGTTGGCTGCGGGGCAACCGTTTCCCGTGAAATGGTAAAGAACTGTAGGTTGCGAGAAAAACTCGACGCCAAGCTCGGACTGGAAGGTGAAGCGACCCTTCTTGGGGAGCATGTTGCCGCTACCGATGGTGACGCGCGGAGCGGTCTTGCCGCCGAAGTTGAAGACACCCGAGCCGCTCAGAGGATTGCGCGGATCGCTATAGTAATCGACGCCGCCGACGGTAAAGCTCTGCCCGGTGGGAACCGAGAGCGTGGCGGTAAGGCCGGTGTTGTTGTAGATCGTCATGCCGCCGCTGATGCGGAAGCGACCATGGAAGGGAAAGTAATCGACCATGATGGCCGAGTTCTGAAACTTGATGTTGCCGTTGATGTTGAGGTTGTCCGTGGTAATGGTGCTGGGCGTGTAGGAGAGGAAGGAGGCTCCGCCGCGCAGGTTAAGGCTCTGTCGAATCAGCGGTGTAGCCACATCGAAGCCGATGCCAGCGACGCCAAATTTGACTCCGACGGCCAGGCCGGAGAACGGAACCGATCCGCCGCTCTTGGTCGAAGAGTCGGCAGTGGACGAGGTGGCTGCGCCGGTGGTGGCGACAACGAGAGCCTCCGGCGCAGCAGAAGTGGAAAAACTGGCGGGGGATGCGGCCTCGGCAAGAAGTACCGGAGCGGCAGTCTGAGCCTGCGCCGCAAGGGCGAGAGGCGCGAGAGCGAGCAGGGCGAAGGTCGAAAATGCACAGTGATTCATCAAGAGCCTTTCAGTGGTACGGCGTCGGAACGCGATCGAGTAACTGCGTGTCAGATGGCCGCGAATGCCGTCGCATGCGCATCCGGGAAAATAAACTTGGATTGCGGAATCGTAGCAGAAATTAAAACATTGGGCATAAATTTTTACCGAACTGATATTCCAGCGGATTCCCTGCAACTTCTTTGTTCCTTTCTCTCGATTATCGGCAGATTCGACAATGGCTTTATCTTTCTACCGCTTAGCCAGAGCGCAAACAGGGGAGGCAACAGGAGTGGAGTTGGCGATAGAATGAGCGCATGGAACCAACCGAGATGCAGGAATTTTCCAAGCAGATGAAGGAGGGCGGGGAGGCATCGCTGACGACGATCTCGCTGGCGATCTCGATCCTCGCCGTGCTGGTGGCCATGGTGACGGTGCTGGGGCATCGCAGCCACACCGAGGCGGTGCTGATGCAGGCTCGCGCGACCGATCAATGGAATCTGTACGAGGCAAAGAAGATTCGTCAGGACAGCCTGCTGGTGGTCATCGACCAGATGGCCTGGCAGCCGACCAGCGATGCCAAGGCGACGGCGGCCAAGCTGGTCGAGTACAAGGCGCACATCGCCAAGTGGACGGCGGATCTGACCGAGACGCAGGACAAGGCGCACGAGTACGAGCGCAGGGTGGAGCACGCCGAGGGGCGGGCCGGGCACTTCGATCTGGGCGAGGCGTTGCTACAGATCTCGGTGGTACTCTCGTCGATCACGCTGTTTACACGGCGACGCAGCTACTTTATCGGCGGAGTGAGTCTGGGCGCGATCGGGCTGGCCATTGCCGCATCGGCGTGGCTGGTGAAGTAATTTTGGAGTAAAAGTTGTACGCAGCAGGCTCCCGTTGCGCTGCTATTCTTGTAGGAACGCGATTGGAGCGAGCGATGGCGAATACGACGAAAAACAGTGGAGCGCCGTGGGTGACCGTAGGGGTCAGCGGAGGAGTCGCTGCGTACAAGGCGGCAGAGTTGGTGCGAGCCTTGCAGCAGTTGGGCGCGGACGTTCATGTGGTGATGACGCGCGCGGCGCAGGAGTTTGTCCAGCCGCTGACCTTCTCTTCGCTGACCGGACATCGCACGATCACCAGCATGTGGGGCGGATGGGGCGAGGAGAGCAGTTCGCCGACCGGACTCGACGAGTCGGGGATGATCGAACACATCTCCGAGGCCGGGGGGGCCGACGCGCTGGTGATTGCTCCCGCAACGGCGCACGTCATTGCCAAGATCGCACACGGACTAGCCGATGACTTTCTCTCGACGATGGTTCTGGCGACGACTGCTCCGTTGATTGTGGCCCCCGCAATGAACGTGAATATGTGGAACAACCCGGCGACACAGGCGAACATCGCCCTGCTGCGCAAGCGCGGCGTCACCATCGTCGAGCCGGGGAGCGGCTATCTGGCCTGCGGAATGACCGGAGCGGGACGGCTGGCCAGCATCGATGCCATCGCGCAGACCGTGATGCGGGTTCTCTCCCCTGAGGCCCACGCGGAGAAGAAGGATCTGGTCGGCGAGACGGTTCTTATCACCGCTGGAGGTACCCGCGAGGCGATCGACCCGGTGCGCTACATCGGCAATCGCTCCAGCGGAAAGATGGGCTACGCACTCGCCGAGGCGGCCCGCCAGCGTGGCGCAGAGGTAATTCTGGTCAGTGCTGCGACGGCGCTCGATCCTCCTGCCGGATGTACGTTCTTCTCCGTAACCAGCGCCGAGCAGATGCGTCGCGCGGTAATGGCTCATCTGCCGCAGGCGACCGTGGTGATCGGAGCCGCAGCGGTCGCGGACTTCCGTCTGGCGACGGTTGGAACAGAGAAGCTGCGCCGCAACGGAGCGCTGCATCTGGAGCTGGAGCCGACCGAGGACATCGTGCGCGGCGTGGTCGAGGCACGAGGCGCAGGAACGCTGGTGATCGCCTTTGCGGCGGAGATGGACGACGACATCGAACACGCAAGAAAGAAGATGCAGGCCAAGGGAGCGGATGCGATTGTGCTGAACGACATCTCGCGCGCCGGAATCGGCTTCGACTCCGAGCGCAACGCCGCCAGCTTTATCACGGCAGAGCAAGCGGTCGAAATCCCCGAAATGACCAAGCGCGAGATGGCCGAGAAAATTCTCGACGAGGTTCTAGCCCTGCGCGCTGCGTCGATTGAGAGCGCATCGTAGTCTCGCCTTCCTTAGAGATTTTTTGGCGCTGACTATAGAGCAAGAGGCATTGTCATTCTGAGCGGAGCAAAGAATCCCCGCATCCTGCTCACTCCGCGACGGGATACCCCCTTAGCGAAAAACGCTCAGAGAGCACGAATGTTGGCGCTGTTGCGATAGGCTGGTAGCTGGACGTGGCTGAAGTCGGTTGCCGCAGGCAGGCACGAGACGCGCCCGAAGGAATGGAGTAAGTAATGGCGACCATGATCGCGGAAGAGCCAGATCACAAGAAGAAGGCCTTTGATAAGACGTTGGCCAGCGCGCGCAGCACCATGCTGTTCAGCGAGGTCGTCTCTCTGGCTGTCGACAGCTTCCGCGCCAGCAAGGCACGGTTTCTGCTGACGATGCTGGGCATGGTCATCGGCTCGGCCTCGATCATTCTGGTGGTCACTGTCGGGCTGACTGGCAAGCAGTACGCGCTGGACACCATCTCCAGCCTGGGTCCGAACAAGATCGAGATGCAGTACAGCGGCGGCAGCATCATCGGCGCCGACAACACCAGCACGCCGGATTACATGACCCGCGAAGACTTGCAGGCCGTGCTTGACGCGGTTCCCGGCATTGAGGCCTCCTCGCCCATGCTGGAGGATCACGAACGCATCAGCGTGGGAGGCGGCATCACCCAGGACACCATGCTGCTGGGCGTCTCGCCGCAGTATAAGGACGTGCGCGGACTGGTGGTTCTCTCTGGGCGATTCTTCGACGCTCAGGATGCCAGCGCACACGCCAAGGTCGCCGTACTCAACAAGCCGCTGGCCATCAAGCTCTTTGGCAGCGAGCAGGCCGCCGTAGACCAGAACATCTCCATCCGCGGAATCCCGTTGACCATCATCGGAGTCTTCCGCGAGAGCATCGACACCTTTGACCAGTCGGAGATCAATGCGCAAACCATTCTGATCCCCTACGAGGTCGCGCGCTACTTCACCGGCACCGACAATCTGAAGGAGATCTTCTTCAAGATGAAGGATGCCAGCATGGTCGAGCCGGGAGCCAAGGAGATCACCAAGCAGATCCACGACCGGCACCGGCCCGACAGCATCTATCACGCGCAAACGCTGACCGACGTTCTAAGCACCATGGGCAAGATCGCCGACATGCTGACCTGGGTGCTGGTTCTGGCCGCCGCGATCACTCTGATCGTCAGCGGAGTCGGTATCATGAACAGCATGTTGGCCAACGTGCAGGCGCGCATCCGCGAGATCGGCATTCGCAAGGCGTTGGGCGCAACCAGCCGCGAGATTCGCATGCAGTTTCTCACCGAGGCGGTCTTTCTCTCGCTCTCCGGTGGAATCATTGGCACGCTTATCGGCCTCGGCATTCCTCTCTCGATTGGACTTCTGACGCCGTACAAGATTCCCGTCGGATGGCTGGCCGCACCGATCTCTCTGGGGACTTCGGTGATCGTTGGAGTGATCTTCGGCACCGTCCCGGCCAACCGAGCAGCGCGCCTCGACCCAGTCGAAACGCTCAAGTACGAGTAAGCATTTCAGATAGAACGCACCTTATGAGTCTCTTCGATCGATCACCCATCGACGCGCAGTCCGCAAGCTCTCGCCAGAGTCCCTTGGCCGAGCGGATGCGCCCTCGCGCGCTGGATGAGTTCGTTGGGCAGGAGCATCTGCTGGGCGCAGGAAAGCCGCTGGCTCTGGCCATTGCGCATGACGACGCCACCTCAATGATCTTCTGGGGGCCTCCCGGCACGGGCAAGACGACGCTGGCTAAGATCATCGCCGCACTGACTCAGTCCAGTTTTATCGAGTTTTCCGCCGTTCTCTCCGGCATCAAGGAGATCAAGGCCGTGATGGCCGAGGCGGAAAAAGCCGCCGACTTCGGCTCGCGCACCATCCTCTTCGTCGACGAGATTCACCGCTTCAACAAGGCCCAGCAGGACGCCTTTCTGCCCTACGTCGAGCGCGGTTCGATCCGACTGATCGGCGCGACGACGGAGAATCCATCGTTTGAGCTGAACGCTGCGCTACTCTCGCGCTGCCGCGTCTACACCCTGCAAGCTCTCAGCGAGACGCAGATCGTCGCGCTGTTGACGCGCGCGCTGGCCGATGCGTCGCGTGGCTTGGGAGCGGCTGGAGTTGCAGCCGACGAAGAGGCTCTGGCGACGATCGCCTCCTACGCCAGCGGAGACGCGCGCAATGCTCTGAACGCGCTCGATGTGGCCGCGAGTCTCGCCGCCGAAGAGCCAGCCCAACGCATCACCAAAGAGATTGCCGCAGAGGCCCTGCAGCGACGCGTCTTGCTCTACGACAAGAAGGGCGAGCAGCACTACGACATCATCTCCGCGCTGCATAAGAGTGTGCGCAACTCCGACGCCGACGCCTCGCTCTACTGGCTGGGGCGCATGTTGCAGGCCGGCGAAGACCCGATGTATGTGGCGCGACGCGTGGTGCGCATGGCGGTCGAAGACATCGGACTGGCCGCTCCCGAGGCGCTGAATCTCTGCCTCTCGGCGCGCGATGCGATGCACTTTCTCGGGCCGCCGGAGGGCGATCTTGCGCTGGCCCAGGCCGTCGTCTACCTCGCGCTCGCGCCCAAGTCGAACGCGGTCTATAAGGCCTATGGCGAGGTGAAACGCGACATCGAGGCCACCGCCGCAGAGCCTGTCCCGCTACACCTGCGCAACGCTCCCACCAAGCTGATGAAGTCGCTCGACTACGGCAAGGGCTACCAGTACGCGCACGACGTGGAGGGACGCGTCGCGGATATGGAGTGCCTGCCTCCCTCGCTTGCTGGTCGTCGCTACTACCATCCCACGCAGGAGGGCCGCGAGAGGCTGCTGGCCCAGCGCATGGACGAGGTCAAGCGCATCCGCCAGAGCAAGCGGAGTTAAAACATCTCCTGAATAGATGTGGACCAAGTTTGTTTGTCATTCCGCAGCGAAGCGAAGGAATCTGCTTTTTCTCGTCGCAGCAGGGTCTACACCATTGCCTAAAATGCTCTAAACCACCGCCGAGCGTCTACGCATCCAGAAGAGCAAGAAGGGAGCAAGACCAGACGTAACCAGAAGAAGACTCGAAGGCTCTGGGGTATCTCCCGTCAGTTCATTCGGAACAATGGGCGGGATAACGATCTCGGTGATAACCGGCTGAGTCGGCTCAGGGAAGTTAATCTGAGTTTCGGCCATAGCCGGAAGGTTGAAAAATGGAGGAGGAGTCGGGGTAAGGGTAAGATCCAGCGTCGTCGGAATCGTATCGATTTCGCAGGCGAAATTGACCTTCTGCTCCGCCTCCGTGCGCGTCATTACATACTTTGGCCGCTGAACGGCGGGACTGGGCTTCCAGTTCGGATGGCCCGCGCGCCACTCCGCCCAGGCGGTCGTCGTCACCTTGCTGACACGGTTACGAACCGGAGTCGTGATGTAGTTGCGCACATAGCGCTGGCAGGTAGCAGAGGCGCGCACCGCGACGATGCCAACCGTTGCGGGAACCAGAATCAGGGCGAGAGCGACAACTTGTGTGCTAATACGTGGAAGCCTCATACGCGGCCCATTTCTAAACGACTCAGCTGAACATCAGTATTCTATTTAACTATCAGTATTACACGTAACTGTGCAGTATTACACGATAGATACTAGATGCGTCAATATCTTTTTAGATGCATAAGATTGCATAAAAGTTGAACAAGAAGGCAACTATATTCTTATTTCATTATCTGTCGGCGATCTGGCATACAGCTTGTTTGCAAAAACTTCCGTACCGTTACAATTGAGCTGATGATGACAACCGAGAGCAGCGAACAGGCAGACCTGAAATCACGCATTGAGCGGCACTTTGCCGCAGGAGCCAGCGCCGTAGCCGATGACGATGCGATGAGCGCGTTCTCTGAACTGCGCAGCGCGTTGGAGGCCGGAACCCTGCGCTCGGCCGAGCCGGATGCCGACGAGCCGACCGGCTGGCGCGTGAACGCCTGGGTCAAGCGCGGAATCCTGCTCGGCTTCCGCATCGGCGTGCTGACCAGCATGAGCAGCGACAAAGCGCTCTGTTTCATCGACAAAGCGACCTATCCGGCGCGAACCTTCTTGCCCGAAGAGGGCATCCGCATCGTTCCCGGAGGAAGTTCCGTCCGCTCAGGAGCGTTCGTTGCGCGCGGCGTGGTGATGATGCCGCCGGCCTACGTCAACGTCGGGGCGTACGTCGATCAGGGAACGATGGTCGACTCGCACGCTCTGGTCGGCTCCTGCGCCCAGATCGGCAAGCGGGTGCATCTGTCGGCTGCGGCGCAGATCGGCGGGGTTCTGGAGCCGATCAACGCTTCGCCGGTCATTATCGAGGACGACGTTCTGGTGGGCGGCAACACTGGCGTCTACGAGGGAACGATCGTTCGCCGACGCGCCGTGCTGGCCGCCGGAACCATGCTGACCCGAGGAACTCCGGTCTACGACGTCGTGCATGGCACGATCCTGAAGGCCACCGCCGAGACGCCGTTGATTATTCCCGAGGGAGCAGTGGTCGTTCCCGGCTCGCGCGCCATCCCCAGCGGATACGGCTGGCAGATGGGCCTCAGCGTCTACACCCCGGTCATCGTCAAGTATCGCGACGAAAAGACCGACCTTTCAACCACTCTGGAAGACCTGCTGCGCTAGAAGTTGCGCCAAAGGCAGAGATTCTGCTCCGTCAGCCCAGCCGCGCCAGTTCGACGACCATCGTCGCAATCTCTTGTGCGGCATCGGGCCGGGCCAGCTTGCGTACGTGTTCGGCCATCTCCGCTCGCCGCTGCGGATGCAGCAGGAGTTTGGAGAGATCGCCCAGCAGATAGCGCTCCATCGACTCGTCGTTCGCCACCTGCACACGCAACTGCGCGGCCCCGGCCTCGGCGAAGACATCGGCGTTCTTGCGTTGATGATCGTCGGCGGCTCCGGGAAACGGCACCAGAACGGCGGCGCGACCAGCGGCGGCCAGTTCGGCGACCGTGCTGGCTCCGCTTCGGCACAGAATCAGATCCGCCTCGGCGAAGCGCTGCGGCATCTCGTCGAGAAACTCGGCAACCTGCCAGCGCGCCGGATCGGCCCCGCCCGCACGATAGGCCTCAGCCGTCTTTTCGGCCGCTCGCGCACCAGCCTGATGCAGAATCGTCAGCCCGGGAACGTACTCCAGCAGAGCCTTTGCAATCCGGGGCATCACTGCATTGAAGACGCGCGCGCCCTGACTTCCGCCGAAGACCAGAAGACGTGGCGGCGCATCGGCGTTCTTGGCTCCAACTGCAAAGAACTCCGCCCGCACCGGAATCCCGGTGACGTGCGCATTGCGAAAGAATCTCCGTGTGGGTTCAAAGTTGACCGCCGCCGCGCTGACCCATCGGCCTACCAGCCGATTCGCCAACCCCGGCACCGCATTCGGCTCGAAGGCCAGCGTCGGAACGCGTCGCAGCAGTGCGGCCAGCATTCCCGGCCCGCTCGCGTATCCTCCAACTCCGACGACCACCTGCGGCTGAAACCTGCCCAGCAATCGCATGCACTCCAGAGCGCCCAGCGGCAGATCAATCGCCGTGCGCAGCCGCGTCGCCAGACTCACATTCTTCAATTGCCCGGAGCGCACCAACTCCAGAGCAAACCCCGCCTCCGGCACCAGCCGCGTCTCCAGCCCGCGCGCTGTGCCGACGAAGCGCACCTCTGCGCCATGCGCATCGCGCAACTCGCGCGCAATCGCCAGCGCCGGAATCACATGGCCCCCAGTTCCTCCGCCCGCGATCAGAACCCGCAGGCCACCCACTCCATCAAACCTTGAACCTTGCACTTCGCCCCCAGCCATCAATCAATCTCTCGCGTAATATTCAACAGGACTCCCAGACTGGCCAGCGTAATAAACACTGAAGTTCCTCCAGAGGAGATCAGGGGCAGCGTGATTCCCTTGGTCGGCACCAGAGCCAGCACCACGCTGATGTTGAAGAAGGCCTGAATCAGAATCGCCGTCGTAATTCCGAAGGCAAGAAAGCGCGCAAATGGGTCGGTAGAGAGTACCGCCGCGCGCAGTCCGCGATAGCCCAGCATCACAAATAGCGCGACGATGGCCAACGCGCCAACCAGTCCCAGTTCCTCACAAACATTGGCGAAGATAAAGTCGGTGTGCGGCTCCGGCAGATAGAAGAGTTTCTGAACTCCCTCCATTAGCCCGCGCCCCCAGACTCCGCCCGTTCCCACCGCAATCAGCGATTGCAGAATGTGAAATCCCGCGCCCTTGGGATCAAGCTCCGGGTTCACAAACGCCAGCATGCGCGCCCGCCGAAAAGCCACATGGAAGAGCATGTAGTACATCACCGGCGAGGCTGCCGCAACGGCGATCAGAAAGTAGCGTACCTGCGCGCCTGCCAGATAGAGCATCATCCCGGTCACGCCCGCGCAGACCATCGCCGTACCCAGATCCGGCTCCTTCATAATCAGAGCCATGAAGAGCAGCGAGGGCAACACCGCAGGCAGAATCGTCGCCTTCCAATCGTCCATCGCATGAATGCGCGTCTGCAAAAAGTAAGCGAGAAAGAGGACCAGTACCGGCTTTGCCAACTCCGAGGGTTGCAACGTGATTCCCGGCATGCGAATCCAGCGATGCGCTCCGTTCATCCCGTGCATGGCGAAGACGCCCAGCAGCAGAACGGTCGTCACCGAGACCGAGACCACCACCACCGGATAACGGTTATACCAGCGATAGTCCACCTGCATCAGCGCGGTCAGAGCCAGCATTCCCAGCAACGCCCACACCGCCTGCTTGGCCACAAACGCATACGGCGAGCCGAGCGTCTCCTTGGCCATCACCGCCGAGGCGGAGAAGACCATCACCAGTCCAAACAGAACCAGCAGCAGCACGGTTCCGAAGAGCCATTTGTCGACACCTACGCGCTTCGCCATGCTCCCCGCATCTCCTGCTGTATTTGTCTAAGCAAGCCCCTTCACCAACTCCTTGAAGACGCGCCCGCGCTGCTCGTATCCGGTGAACTGGTCAAAGCTGGAGCAGGCCGGAGCCAGCACCACGACATCGCCCGCCACGGCATCCGCGGCGGCGGTCTTCACGGCAACTTCGAGCGTACCCGCTGAGACTATCTTGACGACTCCCGCCAGATGCCGCTCGATCTTCTGCGCCGCCGAACCAATTGTGTAAACAGTCTTAACCCGCGCTCGGATCAGCTCGGCCAGTTCGGTGTAGTCGGAGTTCTTGTCCTTGCCGCCCAGAATCAGGTGAACTCCGCCCGCAAAGGCCTCCAGAGCCTTCTTCGTCGCGTCCACGTTGGTCGCCTTGGAGTCGTTATAGAAGTCCACGCCGCGCACCTTGGCCACAAACTCCAGCCGATGCTCGACCGCCTTGAAGCCCGCCACCGAGGCGCGAATCGACTCCGGCGAGATCCCCGCCAGCCGCGCCGCACAGACCGCCGCCAACACATTCTCCACGTTATGCGCGCCCTTGATCGGAATCTCCGACACCGGCATCACCGGCTCTGGCCACGCACCCTCGCGCGCAATAAAGACCACGCTCTCGCCGTGAACAAACGCGCCCTGCTTCACCGGCCTCTTGCCGCTGAACCAGTAGACCTGAGCCTTGGTCAGCGCAGCCAGCATCTGCGTCGGCTTGTCCTCGGCGTTCAGCACGAAGAAGTCCTCCGCGGTCTGCTTCGCCGTAATGTGCGCCTTCATCGAGGCGTAGTTCTCAAACGTTCCATGCCGATCCAGATGGTCCGGCGTAATATTTAGCACCAGCGCAATGTGCGGGCGAAACGTCACCACCGTCTCCAACTGAAAGCTGGAAACCTCAAGGATGCTCCAAACCGTTGCCGCGTCATTCACATCAGGCCCGGCACTCGCATCAGGCCCATCACTCGCATTAGGCCCGTCATTCGTATCAGGCCCATCACTCGCATTAGGCCCACCATTCGCATCAGGCCCGGCACTCGCATTAGGCCCGTCATCCACGTCAGGCCCGTCACTCTCTTTTAGCGCGTCATTCTGGCGAAGCCAGAATCTCTGTCGTTGTTCTTGCCCTTGTTCTTGCCCTTGCCCTTGCCCTTGTTCTTGCCCTTGTTCTTGCCCTTGTTCTTGCCCTTGCCCTTGTTCTTGCCCTTGCCCTCCCCCGCCACTCAGCCGAATGCTCTCCGCAATCAGGTCAATCACCGGCGTCCCAATATTCCCGCCGACCAGCGTAGCTCTACCCGCATCGGCGAAGATCTTCCCCAGCAGAGACGTAGTCGTCGTCTTCCCGTTCGACCCGGTAATCGCGACGACCTTCCCCCGCAGGTAGTGACTAGCCAACTCCAGTTCGCCAATGATCGGCAACCCCAGCGTGCGCGCCTGCTGCAACTCCGGCATGTCGTACGGAACACCGGGCGAGACGACGATCAAGTCCTGCTTGCGAAAGGTCATCAACCCATGCCCGCCGGTCTCGACCATCACGCCCGCATCCAGCAGATCGGGAATCTCGCTGGCCAAAGCCTCCGCACTGCGCGAATCCGAGACCGTAACCCGCGCCCCTCGCTCCTGCAGAAACAGCGCCGCCGCCTTGCCGGACTTCCCCAGCCCTACCACCAACACGCGTTTATTCGTTAGTTCCATCGCTCGACCTCACCGTCAACATCGTAAACGCAAAATATCAATCCGTGTCCCGCCTTCGTCTTTGATCGGTGTCATCGGCGCAAATCGGTGTTAAGCCTTTGCCTTAAATCCGTGTTAATCCGTGGTCGTCTTTCCGTCTTACCTTAGCTTCAAAGTCGTCAATGCAAACAGGGCGAAGACCAGCGCCATGATCCAGAATCTTACGATCACCTTCGACTCGCTCCAGCCAAGCAGTTCGAAGTGGTGGTGCAGCGGGGCCATCTTGAAGATGCGTTTGCCGTGGCGCAGCTTGTAGCTGCCGACTTGGAGTATCACGCTAGCGGCCTCCAGAATGAAGACGCCGCCGATAAACGGCAGCAGCAACTCCTGCTTGATAATGACGGCGACCGTGCCGATCGCGCCGCCCAGAGCCAGCGAGCCCACGTCGCCCATGAAGACCTCAGCCGGGTGGGCGTTGTACCAGAGGAAGCCGATGGAGGCTCCGACCATCGCGCCACAGAAGATCGTCAGTTCGCTGACCAGCGGCATGCGCTGGAGTTCAAGGTAGTCTGCGAAGACGACGTGGCCGGAGACGTAGGTGAGCACGGCCAGCGCTCCGGCGGCGATGATCGTGCATCCGATGGCCAGCCCGTCCAGACCGTCGGTCAGGTTCACCGCGTTGCTGGTCAGCGTAATCACCAGCATCACGAAGATCACAAAAGGAAAGAAGGCCAGCCAGCTCATGTGCGGGATATGCCGCATGCTGTCCACAATCAGGTTCGGGCGAAAGTTCTTGAGAAATGGAACCACCAGCCGCGTGGAGTACAGCTCCCGATTCTCCATCGCCACCAGCGCCACCGCCACCGCCCCGCTGGAGGCGAACTGGAAGCCCAGCTTCTGTCGCGCGGTCAGCCCCTGACTCTGCTTGCGCACGACCTTCAGATAGTCGTCGGCGAATCCGATTCCGCCGAAGGCCAGCGTCGACAGCATCACGATCCACACATACGGGTTCGACAGATCCGACCAGAGCAGCGTCGGCACCAGAATCGAGATGCAGATCAGCAGCCCGCCCATGGTCGGCGTGCCGCCCTTCTTCAGATGGCTCTGCGGGCCGTCATCGCGCACAAACTGGCCAATCTGGAACTCGCGCAGTTTGTCGATGACATACGGCCCAATCAGCATGCCGATCAGCAGCGCCGTCAGGCTCGCAAAGACAGTGCGAAACGTCAGGTACCGGAAGATTCGGAAGACATGAAAGTAGAGAAACAGCTTCTGATACAGCAGCCAATAGAGCAATCCGCGCCCGCCTTTACGCGCGCAGGCCATCAACGGTCGCGCACCAATTCCCATCTATCTTAACAGGCCCGCCGTGTTCGTCGCGAATTACGGCGTGGTGGAATCCTCCGCGGCACGGCTCATGCGAATGCGCACATCGGTTGACTTGTTGATCGAGAAGGCTGCAGGCGTACTTGGCGCAGTGATCGCATAGAAGTCTGCGCGATGCACGTCGTCCAGATAGATCGTTGGGCGCGCGTCCGCCACTGTGGGCTGCACCTCAACGTGGCTCATCTCCAGCCGATTGACGTGGCGGAAGTAGAAGCCATGCGCGGGCAGTGTGCCCAGCATCCCCGGCTCTGGATACGAGCGCTCCTTCTCCGGCACATCGATCGTCGCCTGATCCGCCGTTCCTCCGCCAACGTGCTGGACGTAGACATCGGCAATCTTCACGTCCTCGACCGCAAAGCCCGGAATTCCCGTAATATTCGACCCAAACTTGGCCGCCGTGTTGTAGCTCGTAATGTTCGACAGCAGCACTCGCCGCAGCGTTCCCACCACTGTACTCTGATCGCCCGCGCCCTTCGGCCCGCGCAGCCGTGCGCCCAGCCGCAGAAAGATCGGGCAGCTAATAACGTCGCGCATCGTAATATTTGTGACGGCAATGTCTTCCAGCAGAGCGCCATCGACCGTCTCCAGCGCGAGCCCTTGACAGCCCTCGAAGACGCAGTTCGAGATGGTGATATTGATGAATCCGCCGTTCGACTCGGTGCCGCACTTGATCCGCCCCGTGCCGCCGATCTTGCCGTGATCGGTTGTTCCGTCGAACTTTTTGTAACTTCCGTCGAGTATCGTGCCAAGCTGGTAACACCCGCTGACAAAGCAGTTCGTAATCGTAACGTTCCGCGTTGGCCGGTTGTAGCCCAGCGCGAAGCTCGACTTGGGACAGATGCCGTCGTCCCAGGGCGAGTTGACCGTGCAGTTGGAGACGCGCACGTTCTGGCAGCAGTCGATGTCCATGCCGTCGCGATCGGTATCGATCTTTAGATTGTCGATGGTCAGGTTATCGACTCCGGTCAACAGCATCCCGAAGTGTCCACCCTTCAAGATGGAAAAGTCGCGCAGAATCACATTACGACAGTTCTTCAGCGCGATGGCCTTGTTGCCCACGCCAGCCTGCTCCGCCTGATAAACCGGATAGCTTCCACGCGGACGTCCTCGCGCAGCATTTCTTGCCGCAACCTCTGCCGGAGTCAAAGTCCTGATCGTAGTCGCCTCCGTATCCGGCCCCGATCCGCCCGCGCTGGTCGGAGCTTTGGCCGGTCCCGAGCCAAAGCTCAATCCCTTCCCCCAGATCAGTCCCGGACCAGTAATCGAGACATCGTTGAGACCTTCGCCCCAAATCAGCGAGTTGTGCCAGTGGTTGTGGCCGTAGTCCTGATACTTGTCCCACGCCGTCTTCGCTTCGGCAGCGTCATACGTCCCGCCCAAGTAGCCAGTCGTCTGCCCCGATAGCGGAGACTCCGCCGCTATGATCGCGGCCCCCTGAGTCAGGTAGAGATGCACCTTGCTCTTCAGGCGAATTGAGAATGAGACGTAGTTCCCTGCGGGAAATACAACCGTGCCGCCCCCCGCAGCCGCGGCAGCATCAATCGCCTTGTTGATGGCGGGCGAATCGATCGTCTTGCCGTCGCCCGTCGCCCCGTAGCTGCGCACGTCGAAGAGCAACGGGCTTGCCGAGCCATGCAACGCGTGTCCACCACTTTGTACAGCGGCGATGGCGGGAATGGCAGAGGCGGCGAGTCCTATGCTGCTAAGTCTCAATAGATCGCGACGGGCGGAATCAAAGGTTTTCATCTCGATCGCAATGCTAGCAGAGCCGCTGTACGACTTGGAAGCTGGCTCGAACAGATCAGCATTATCAGTCGGCCAAATCATCAATCAGCCAAAACGAAAGCGGCGCCGAATCGACTCGGCGCCGCGCATTGGAGAGCATTTCGTCTAGTAAGGATAGGGATACGGGCCATAGTACGGCGCAGGATAACGTCGCCGAATAACCTGCGGACGCGCTCCCTGCGGAACGCCCTGCGACAGTCGATCCATCTCCGCCTGCGAGACCGTCATAATCGTGACTGGCTGTTCCAGATGGAAGGTCAGCAGTCCCTCGGATGGCACATAGACCTGCCCATTGCCCGATGCCGCCGCCGATCCCAGACCCAGCGCCGCGCCGACTCCTGCGCCGATCGCCGCTCCCTTGCCTCCCGCTGCCGCCGCGCCAAACAGAGCGCCGATGGCTCCGCCGCCCGCCGTCTTGTTCACCGTTTCGACCGACTTGTCGCCGGTGTTACGGCCCCAGACGTCAGAGACCAGCGGATAGATCCTGCCCGCCAGCGCCACCTGCGTCAGTTGCAGCGCAAGCTCGCCGCGTCCGGCCAGAACGCCCGACTTCTTCGCGCTCACCACCGTTCCATGAACCATTGCGCCGCGAGGAATCGCCACCGCTCCGCCCGCCACAACGTCGTTCACGATGATGCCGTCAAAGGGATCGCCCGGCTTGGCGCTGGCGCTGGTCAACGTCTCATTGATGCGCATGCGCAGCAACGCTCCGGTCGACACCGTCACCGCCAACCCAGCCTCCTGTCCTCCATAAACGGGCTGGGCAGAGGCGCTATAGCCCTGCGGCGGCTGGCGATACGCCGGTGTACCCGGCCCGTAGCTTGGCGTTGCAGCCGGATAACCCTGCGCTCCCGCCGGATTCTCTGGCTCCGTGTTGTCAGACTCCGGCGAACCCTGCGCCATCGGGGCCTGCTCTACGCCCTGCGCTGGAGCCATATTCGCGTCTTCCGGCGAACTGGAATTTGCGCCCGCGCCCGTCGGAGCCACGGCGTTCTCACCACCCAGCGTCAACTCGTCAACGACCTTCTGCACTCCCTTGGCCTTCGATGCCAGCGTCTCCGCCTCAACCCGCTGCGCCTCGGTCTCGACCGCGCCGCTGAGGGTCACAACTCCATAGACCGTCGTGGTGGTAATGGCCTGATTGGCCAGATCGGGGGCCTTAGCCAGAGCCTTCAGAACTCCCGCCTCCACCTGCGCATCGGGAAGCGCACTGGCTGTTGGCGCAGGGGCCTGAGCCATCGCAGACGCGCTCCAGACAAGCATTCCACCCAAAACCACCGGGGCCGCATAACTCAATTGACGTAAGAAATTCCGCTTCATACCAACCTCCACAATCCGTTCCATAAATCTGTCAGGCACTACATCCTGTACGTATCCAGCTTACTGATTCCGTAACACTTGCGAAGCCTACTCCGACGAATCCCAAAGTCCCCTGCCTTCGCTTCTCAAACGCCCCACTGCTCCGCGTTGCTTGTCATTCCGCAGCGAAGCGTTTGTCATTTTCCGCCGCGTTGCTTGTCATTCCGCAGCGAAGCGAAGGAATCTGCTTTTTGTTAGCCTCACTACAGCTGTACCATTACCCCAAAATGCTATAAAACATACTTCCGCAACCCGCAGGTCGATACCGTAGAGCCTATGCTATTCAGACGCGGTTTTCCGGAAAAAGTTACGCTCACGCGACATCAAGTTCCTCATTTAGAGAGTTTCCCTGCCGCCGATGCAGTTCATCCTCCTCTGCTTCTGCGCTTTCTGGTACGGTGGAGGGTACTGCATCATCTAAGATGCGCAGGATCAGGGGGCGAATTTATGCGGAGTGAGCTATTGGCGATACAGGTGGAAGCGGCGGCGCGGGCAGCGGGGCTGGAGGTGCTTTCAAGTGAGGCTGACGGCAGCGATGCAAGCAGTCCCGAAGAGAGTGATGGCACAGCGAAGTTCCTCCTGGCACTCTCCGGCGTCTCCGCTCCAAGCGACGAGAAGACGCTGCTTCTGGAACTGAGCGAACGCTTCGAGTTCGGTCGCCCCGATCTGAAGGAGGGAGTGCGCACCTACCTGGCCGAATCGGCCCGACGCCTGCGCAATCCGCGCCCGGACTGCCTTCTGACGCTGCACGGAATCCCTCTCAGCTTCGGACAGTTTGGCTGGCCCTTCCACGAGTCAAGCTCCGGTGCCGACACTTCGATCGTCCACGGCGAGGTGCGTCTGGAGGATGGCGGAGAGAGCCTGCTGCACGCCAAGATCGCCGCCTCGATGACCGTAACCTTCCGCGACGTGCTGGCCGCGCCCGAACAGCCCTTCGCCGAGAGCTTCGTCTTCAACGCCGTGCGCAAGACGATGGATCAGGGGCAGCTCGAACTGGTCAAGAGCGGAAATCGCCAGCCCGTCTCGCTCACCACGCGATTCTACAGCCCGAGGACCAAGACCTTCAGCTTCAACGACACAACCGAGGAGCAGCGTCGTGGCTTTCTGGCCGGAAAACTCTTCTGGCTCTCCGGGGTTCTGGGCGCGGGCGAGCCGGTCTGGCTGCTGGATCCGCGCGACGCGCAGTACCTCAACTCGTCGGTCGAGCAGTTGCGCAAGTCCGTCGCCGAGTTGGCCGTCGAAGGCCTGCTGCGCATCGCCGACGATGCCGAATTCGCCTCCCCCACCGCCAAATTGATGGAGCGCAGAGAGCCTTATACGACGCAGTTGGCGCAGACCCTCGCCTTCATCAAACCCAGCTTCAACGAGTCGATGCGCCACGGCTTGACAAATATGTGAGGACTTTGCCCGCAGAACATTTTCATCGTGACGGCATGCCGCAATCTGTCATTTTGAACTATAGCTATTCCGAAGATGCTCTTGATTTAGCTAGCCAGCGTACAGTGCCGTAGGAGAAGTAGTTTGTCCCCCGATATTCCGTCGTCCGATTCCAGTATTCGCCGGATTCTAATCTATCGCCTGGGCAGTCTGGGAGATACGATGGTTGCGCTGCCCTGCTTGCATTTAATCGCGCGCCGCTTTCCTCTGGCCGAGCGCGTCCTGCTGACCAACTTCCCAATTGAGGCGAAGGGTCCGGCGGCGGCGGAGATTCTGGGCGACTCCGGGTTGGTTCACGGCTACATGCGTTACACCGTGGGCACACGGCGAATCAGCGAACTGCTGCGTCTAGCGACCGAGATTCGCCGCTTCCGTCCCGATCTGATCGTCTACCTGATGCCCCTGCGATCCGGAAAGATCACGCGCCGCGACTGCATCTTTCTCCGCCTTGCCAGCGGAGCGAGCTGGATCGTAGGAGTTCCCGACGAGCAGGAGTTGCAGCGTCGCCTCGATGCCGCGACCGGACTCTACGAGCCGGAGGCGCAGCGGCTGGCCAGAATGATCGCAGAGCTGGGCGAGGCTCACGCGGACGATCTCGCCAACTGGGATCTGCGCCTGAATGCAGCCGAGATCGCAGCCGCCGAATCAGCTCTCGCTCCGCTGGCAGACAGGCCGTTTATCGTCTGCGCGCCGGGATGCAAGATGCAGTCCAACGACTGGGGGCAGGAGAACTGGCGCACTCTGCTGGCACGGCTCTCGCGCAGCTACTCTCCAACCTATGCGCTGGTGATGGCCGGAGCCAAACACGACTCTGCCGTCTGCGACTACGTCGCGCAGGACTGGGCGGGAACAGCGCTGAATCTGGCCGGGCGGCTGAACCCGCGCGAGTCGGCGGCGGCCTTCTCCCGCGCTGCGGCCTTCCTCGGACCGGATTCTGGACCAAAGCATCTGGCGGCCAGCCAAGGAATCGCCTGCGCCTGCGTCTTCGGCGCACGGGATCTGCCCGGAGTCTGGTTTCCTCCGGGAGAACACAACCAGATCGTCTACCACCGGCCAGATTGCTCTGGCTGCGGCCTTGAGACCTGCATTCAGAGGAAGCAGCAATGCATCCGCTCGATCACGGTCGACGAAATGGAGCAGGCAGTTCGCAACGTTCTCGCGGGCTGACACTGGCACAGCTAGTACCGCGACCGCATAATGATGTACTCCATGCTCCTTAAATTGTCATCCCCACAGTTTGTCATCCCCACAGTTTGTCATCCCCGCAGTTGTCATCCCCGAAGGGGATCTGCTTTTGTTTTTCTAACAACCCTTTCATTCGGTCACGCTACTAGCGTATTTTCGGAATCGCGATAGCCCAAGGAATCGCTCTGAGAACTGGCGGAATCGACCACCCTACCCGCTGCATCTGATTCTGCATGACGATTGCAGCGGGAACACGAATTGGGCATGTCCATCTGAAGGTCGCGGATCTGAATCGCGCGCTGGATTTCTACTGCGGCGTACTGGGTTTTGAGTTGACGCAGCGGCTGGGAAACTCGGCGGCGTTTCTCTCGGCGGGCGGGTATCACCATCACATCGGGCTGAACACATGGGAGAGCGCAGGAGGTTCACCTCCACCGATGGGCGCGACCGGACTCTATCATCTGGCGATACTTTATCCCACGCGGGCCGATCTTGGCGCGGCCCTGAAGTCGCTGAATGAGCATGGCGTCAGGCTCGATGGAGCGGCGGATCACGGCGTCAGTCAGGCTCTCTATCTGCACGACCCGGACGGCAACGGCGTCGAACTCTACTGGGATCGTCCCAGCGAGGAGTGGCCGCGCACGGAGACCGGAGAGATCGCAATGGTCACCCGTCCGCTCAACCTGGGAGCCTTGCTGGAGGCGGCTTAACAGCCCGTGGTGAAAGTCAAGTTTTGAAAGGGCACGGCTTCAGCCGTGCCGTAACTGCTGCAAAATGAACGCGGGCTTTAGCCCCTTAGGGAAATTCTAGGCAGTTTGGACTTTTACCTCGGACTGTTAAGGATCCGGCGACTAGAGCATTTTCGCTATTGCTATAGAGCAACTTTGTTTGTCATTCCGTAGCGAAGCGGAGGAATCTGCTTTGCGCTCGCGCCACGGCACTCTACACCTTTGGTGAAAATGCTCTAAATACTGTGTGGGCGCCCCGTCCTTTCCTGCGTTTTTTGCGGGAAAGGGTGGCACGGGTATCACTCTTTTCTTGCCGGATCAATAAGGAGCTTTCTGACCGAATTAAGGCTCAGAGTTTCCCCTGAGCCTTGCGGTCTGTCTGGCCTTGCGATTTATGCCGCGAATTTACGAAGCGCCATCCTCTCATGGCCTCAATTCGATCCATTATCATGCTTTGATTCGCTGTGCTCACTGGTGCTCTTGTGCGATTCTTCGAGGGCTCGAATGGAGTACTCGTGCGCCTGACGGGATAGCTCGTGGGCAGTGAGGTTCCCTTTACTGTTGTGCGAGACTATGGCCGTGGAGTGGGCGTGTGCAGCTAGATTGTGGTACTCGGCGGCTCGGTTGTGATATTCGGCGGCTCGTTGGTGAGAGTTTTCGGACATGGAAGTAATCCTCTGCGTCGTTCAGATGCAAAGGATGCCAAACGAGTTAGCCGACGAATCAGGCAAAAGAAGAGCCGGCGTGGAATGAATCCACGCCGGCTCTGTTTTGTACGACAATTTTTGTGCGACGGTGGTCTTGTCTGATGGCGATAGATGCCTAGCGCGCCATCCATCCGCCATCGACGACCAGAACATGGCCGGTGATGTAGTCGGCGGCTCCAGAGGCGAGGAAGACCGCCGTGCCAGCGACGTCGGTAGCTTCGCCCCAGCGTCCGGCCGGGATGCGGTCGAGGATCGCCTTGCTGCGCTCTGGATCGGCGCGCAGCTGTGCGGTGTTGTTGGTGGCGATGTAGCCGGGAGCAATCGCGTTGACCTGAATTTCCTTGACCGCCCACTCGTTGGCCAGAGCCTTGGTGATCTGCGCCACGGCGCCCTTGGCTGCAGCGTAGGAGGGAACGCGAATGCCGCCCTGGAAGCTGAGCAGCGAGGCGATGCTGATGATCTTGCCCGGAGCGTTGCGCTTCATCATGTCGCGCCCCGCAAGCTGCGAGAGCTGGAAGACAGCGGTCTCGTTGATCTGGATGACCTTCTGCCAGTCGGCCAAGGGAACGTTCACGGCATCTTCGCGCAGGATGATTCCGGCGTTGTTGACCAGAATATCGACGCGGCCAAACTTGGCGAGAACCTCGGCGAAGAGCTTCTCGGGAGCGGAGGTGTCGGAGAGGTCGGCGCTGAAGGCTGCGGCCTTGCCGCCAGCGGCTTCGATGGTGGCGACCGTGTCGGCCGGGGGACGAATGTCATGGGTGGCGACGGTGGCGCCGGCCTGCGCGAGGGCGATTGCAATGGCTGCGCCCATTCCGCCGGCAGAGCCGGTGACGAGGGCGATCTTGTTGTCGAGGCGGAAGGAGTCGAGAATATTTGACATAGTAAGATCACTTTACGCTGTCGCCGCGACCCGAGCAACCATTTTGCAGAAATGGGGGAGCCGGTCGGCGACGGAGAGACAAGCGCGGCTGTGCCTTCCGTCACCTGTTTTGGTCGAACCACTCCGATACAATGGATGCGAGGGTTCTGCGCTGGCTTGACTGGCCGCGGAGCCGAGAAGGAGAGCTATGAAATTTCTTCAGATGGCAGATCCCGTGCGTTACGCGCGGATGACGAGCGCCGAGTTGCGCGAGACGTTCCTACTGGAAGACCTGTTCACGCCGGGCCGCATTGATCTGGCCTACGCCGATCTGGACCGCGCCGTCATCGGCTCTGCGGTTCCGACCACCAGCGCGCTCACGCTGGAGACCCAGCCCGAACTGCGCGCCGAGTACTTTCTGGAGCGCCGCGAACTGGGCGTCCTCAATACCGGCGGCGCTGGTTCAGTTACGGTCGATGGAGTTACCTTCGATCTGGAGAAGCTGGACTGTCTCTATGTCGGTCGCGGTAGCAAGTCGATTACCTTTACCAGTAAGTCGGCCTCCACTCCAGCTACTTTCTACCTCCTCAGCTATCTTGCGCATAAGGAATATCCAACCAAGATGGTGAAGTTTGCCGACCTCAAGGGTCTGGAGCTAGGTTCGCTCGAAACCTGCAACAAGCGGACGATCTACAAGGCCATCTATCGCGACGGCATCCAGAGCTGTCAGCTGGTCATGGGATTCACCCTGCTCGCGCCGGGCAGCAACTGGAACACTCTGCCTTCGCACACCCATAATCGCCGCTCGGAGATCTACTTCTACTTCGACGTTGAGCCAGACCAGTTTGTGGCTCACCTTATGGGACCGGCCGATGCAACCAGCCACATCATTCTGCACGACAAGCAGGTCGTTCTCTCTCCCGGCTGGTCGATTCACTCCGGCGTCGGGTCAAAGAATTACACCTTCTGCTGGGGCATGGGCGGAGAGAATCAGGCTTACGACGACATGGATGGCATCCCCATGCGCGAACTTCGCTAACGAACAGTTGCGAGACCTTCGCAAATCAATTCGGCCAAGAGATTAATTTAATAATTAACCCGAAATAATTAATAAGGAGCTTTCGATCAATGGCGGACGGCGGAAAAAATAGTATTGTTCTTCGCAAGAAGGAAGAGTGTAAGTGGGATCTGGTCAGTCTGGGCGAAGTCATGTTGCGGCTCGATCCGGGCGACGTGCGCGTTGCTACGGCACGCCAGTTCAACGCCTGGGAGGGCGGTGGAGAGTACAACGTCGCGCGCGGACTGCGTCGCTGCTTCGGTCTGAAGACCGCCGTTGTGACCGCCCTGGCCGACAATCCCGTGGGCCGCTTGCTGGAAGATCTGATGCTACAGGGCGGCGTCGATCAGTCGCATGTGCAGTGGGTCAAGTACGACGGCGTTGGCCGCACCACACGCAACGGAATCAACTTTACCGAGCGCGGATTTGGCGTTCGCGCCGCTCTGGGCTGCTCGGATCGCGGCAACACGGCGGTCAGCCAGTTGAAGCCCGGACAGATTGATTGGGACGAGATCTTCGGCAAGGAAGGCGCTCGCTGGCTGCACACCGGAGGAATCTTCTGCGCATTGAGCGAATCGACCGCAGAGGTTGCCAAAGAGGCCATGGCCTCGGCGCGCAAGTACGGCACCATCATTAGCTACGACCTGAACTATCGCGACTCGTTGTGGAAGTCGATCGGCGGCAAGGCCAAGGCGACTGAGGTCAACCGCGATCTGGCGTCCTACGTCGACGTGATGATCGGCAACGAAGAGGACTTCACCGCTGCACTTGGCTTCCAAATCGAAGGCGCGGGAGAGGATCTCGGCGAGCTGGATTCAAGCTCCTTCCGCAAGATGATCGAGAAGGCCGTTGCGACCTTCCCGAACTTCCGCGCGGTAGCCACGACCCTGCGCAACGCCAAGACGGCGAGCGTCAACGACTGGGGCGCGGTCTGCTACTACGAGGGCCAGTTTCACGAGGCGCGGCCGATGCCGAACCTGGAGATCTTCGACCGCGTAGGCGGAGGCGATTCGTTCGCCTCAGGCTTGATCTACGGCTTCCTCAGCGAGAAGGGCGCGGATTGGGCCGTCAACTGCGGCTGCGCGCACGGTGCGCTGGCAATGACCACGCCGGGAGACACCACCATGGCCACCATCGACGAGGTTCTGCGCACCATGAAGGGCGGCGGAGCGCGCGTCCAGCGCTAGTCGATCCGCAATCCGTGTTTCGACATAATTCTGCGTTTTGGCATAAATCTACATCTTGAAAGGGCGGGACTTTAGTCCCGCCGCAACTTCGCAAAATATCGGAAGGGCACGGCTTCAGCCGTGCCGTAAGTAGCCTAATTATCAATCGGGCTTTAGCCCCCGAGGGAATACCGAAAACTGGTTCCCCCCTCAAACACAATTTTCATTAGGAGAAGAAATGGATAAGGCAACCGTAATCAATAAACTTCGCGAGATCGGTCTTGTGCCGGTTCTACGCGCCGATAGCGAAGATCAGGCCATCGCACTCGCCACCGCAGTTGCGGCCGGCGGCGTCAACGTCATGGAAGTTACCATGACGGTTCCCGGCGCAATCCGCGTGATGGCGCGTCTGGTCAAAGAGCGTCCCGACATTCTGGTCGGCGCAGGCACGGTGCTCGATCCCGAGACGGCGCGCATCTGCATCCTTGAGGGCGCAACCTTCGTCGTCAGCCCGGCGCTGAACGTCAAGACCATCGAGATGTGCCATCGCTACGGAGTCGCCGTACTTCCCGGCGCGTTGACCCCGACCGAGGTCATCACGGCCTGGCAGGCGGGCGCGGACGTGGTCAAGGTCTTCCCGGCCAGCGCCATGGGCGGAGCGAAGTACCTGAAGGCGTTGAAGGCACCCATGCCGCAGCTCGACCTGATCCCCACCGGCGGCGTCTCGCAGGCGACGGCACTGGACTTCCTCGAAGCCGGAGCCTTTGCTCTGGGCGTCGGATCCGACTTGGTCAACCCCAAGGCCATCAAAGAGGGACACCCGGAGACGATCACCGCCGACGCGGCCAAGTACCTCGAGATCGTGCGCAAGTTCCGCGCCTCGCAGAAGTAGACTCACGCCGCTTCGCAACAAGAACAAAGCCCACGGTTCTGCCGCAGAAGTTTGCGGCCTGACCGTGGGCTTACTGCATCTGCGGCGTTCAACGAATCTGGATTTAGAGAATCTCCCGAATTGCTACAGCCCGTCTTGTTTGTCATTCCGCAGCGAAGCGAAGGAGTCTGCTGTTTCCTTCGCGCCACGACACTCTACACCATTGCTGAAAATGCTCTAAACTGCCGTGCCGCTACCTCTGGATGCGGCTGACGTCGCGCACGGCGCCGCGAGCCGCGCTGGTGGTCATGGCCGCGTAGGCTTGCAGAGCCTTCGAGACCTTGCGGGCGCGGGCGGCCGGCTTCCATGCGTCTGCGCCCTTGGCTTCCATCGCGGCGCGGCGCTTGGCCAGCTCCTCGTCGGAGAGATGGACGCGCAGGATGCGCTTGGGTATATCGATCTCGATGGTATCGCCCTCTTCGACCAGCGCCAGCGAGCCGCCCTCAGCCGACTCCGGCGAGATGTGCCCAAGGCACAGCCCGGAGGAGCCGCCAGAGAAGCGTCCGTCGGTAATCAGAGCGCAGCTCTTCCCCAGTCCCTTGGACTTGAGATAGCTGGTCGGGTAGAGCATCTCCTGCATTCCCGGGCCGCCGCGCGGGCCTTCGTAGCGGATCAGGACGACGTCTCCGGGAACGATCTTGTCTCCCAAAATGGCCTCGACCGCCGAGTCCTGACTCTCAAAGATGCGCGCTGGGCCAGTGAAGGTGAGGTGCGCCGGATCGACGCCCGCCGTCTTCACAATGCAGCCGTCTTCGGCGATGTTGCCGTAGAGAATAGCCAGACCGCCGTCCTTGCTGAAGGCGTGTGCCACGTCGCGAATGGCCCCGCCCGCGCGATCCACATCGAGTTCGGGGTAGCGCGCGCTCTGGCTGAAGGCGACCGTGGTGCGGATGCCTCCGGGTGCTGCGCGGTAGAACTCCTTGACCGCAGGCGTGACGGTGCGCGTCACATCCAGCCGGTCGATGGCCTCGCCCAGCGTGGCCGAGTGTACGGTAAGCGTCTCGCGATGCAGCAGTCCGCCGCGATCCAGTTCGGCCAAGATGGCGAAGATTCCACCGGCGCGATGCACGTCCTCAACGTGGACATAGGGAGACGATGGAGCGACCTTGCAGATGTGCGGAACGCGGCGCGAGAGACGATCGATGTCGGCCATGGTGAACGGCACCTCAGCCTCCTGCGCCGTGGCCAGAAGATGCAGCACGGTGTTGGTCGAGCCGCCCATCGCGATGTCCAGCGTCATGGCGTTCTCGAAGGCCTCGAAGGTCGCAATGCTACGCGGAAGCGCCGAAGCATCGTCCTTCTCGTAGTAACGCTTGGCCAGCTCGACGATGGTTCTCCCTGCTTGCAGGAAGAGTTGCTTGCGGTCGGCGTGGGTGGCGACGATGGTTCCGTTGCCGGGAAGCGCCAGACCAAGCGCCTCGTTGAGGCAGTTCATCGAATTCGCGGTAAACATTCCCGAACACGATCCGCAGGTCGGACAGGCCGAGCGTTCGTACTCCTCGACATCGGCATCGCTTGCCTTGGGGTCTGCGGCCAGAATCATGGCGTCGATCAGATCCAGCGACTTCACCTTGCCGCCATGCAGAATCTTTCCCGCCTCCATCGGTCCGCCAGAGACGAAGATCGTCGGAATATTCAGGCGCATGGAGGCCATCATCATTCCCGGCGTGATCTTGTCGCAGTTGGAGATGCAGACCAGCGCGTCGGCGCAGTGAGCGTTCACCATGTACTCCACCGAGTCGGCGATCAACTCGCGCGAAGGCAGGCTGTACAACATGCCGTCGTGCCCCATGGCGATGCCGTCATCGACGGCGATGGTGTTGAACTCCTTGGCCACGCCGCCCGCCCGCGCAATCTCTTCCGCAACCAGTTGTCCCAGATCCTTCAGGTGGACATGGCCGGGAACAAACTGCGTAAAAGAGTTGGCAATGGCGATGATGGGCTTGCCGAAGTCGCCGTCCTGCATTCCGGTTGCACGCCAAAGACTGCGCGCTCCCGCCATGTTGCGTCCGTGGGTCGAGGTTCGTGAACGATAAGCTGGCATCTATTTATATTACCGCTTGCAGTGGACAAAACGCCCATCCGCAACAGTCATCACAACAAAGCATTTTCATCTTGGAAAAGTCTGCGCAAGTCCTTGTTTTAAAAGGGCGCGGCTTTACCATATTTCCAAAACTACTGTAGACCCTGATTATTTGTCATTCCGCAGCGCAAGCGGAGGAATCTGCTTGTTCGTCGTTCGATGACGGCATACGCCATCACTGAAACTGCTTTAGGATGTTGTTGTAAAAGGTTTTCAGAGACTCTGTTCAGAACAGGCGGCCCAATAGATGCAGTCCCTCTCCGTCGCGATTGTGGCGATGAACGAAGCCGAAAATATTGCGCGAACTCTGGCCAGCGTTGCCTGGGCCGACGAGATTATCCTCGTCGATTCCGGCTCGACCGATCGCACCGTCGAGATCGCCCAAAGCTTTGGCGCCAAGGTCTATCGGGAGAGCTGGAAGGGCTACGGAGGGCAGGTCAACTCCGCGCTCGACAAATGCTCCGGCCCGTGGATCCTGAACCTCGACGCCGACGAGGAGGTCACGCCCAAGCTCGCCGCAGAGATTCAGTCGTTGCTCAGCGGCAGTCCCAGCTTCAACGGATACACCGTGCCTCGGCTGAACAATATCTTCGGTCGATGGATGCGCCACGGCGGACTCTATCCCGACCGCAAGCTGCGCCTCTTTCGCAAAGGCACCGCGCGTCTGGCCGAGGACACCGAGCCTCACGCCACGCCCAAGACCGCCGAGAAGACCGGCAAGCTGAAGAACCACATGCTGCACTCGCAGTACCTGACGTTGGAGATCTACATCCAGCACATGAGCAGCTACAGCACCTCCACCATTCCGCTCTACCTGCGCAGCGGAAAGACCAGCGCCTCGCTTCCGGCGTTTATCGCAAACACGGTCCTGAATCCGCTCTTCACCTTCTTCTACAACTACGTCCTGCGCGGCGGTTTTCTGGACGGGCGCGAAGGCCTGCTCTTCCACCTCTACCACTCGCTCTACGTCAGTTGGAAGTACGCCAAGGCGTGGAAGGCCAGCCAGTCGCTCGCCTCCGAATAGCTCGTTTCCATCCGACTACCCGCGTGTTAGGAATTGCTATAGGCCAAGAAATGAATTGTCATTCTGAGCGCAGCGAAGAATCCCCGCATTTCGCTCGCTCTGCGATACGCTACCCTCTCGGCGAGAAAGGCCCTACCCGCGTCGAAATATCCGGCGAAACATGCGTCCGACCAGATGCACCAGATCATGCTTGCGCGGCGCACCGGCAGGAGTCGCCGGCGCACCAGCCGACAATTCCTCCGCCGCAGTATTGCTGGGTTGAGCGTCGAAGCTCAGCGTGTCGCTGACCTGTAGATGAGCCTCTCCCGGCGCAGCCTGCGGAACCTCCGCCGCCGGAGCCAGCCCCTCGCTGATCGCCTCCGGGAAGGGATGCTGCGCGGCTCCCGGCGCCAACAGAGCCTCGGCAATCGAGACTCCCGCTGCATCCGGGCAGCCGCAGGGCGAACTCTCCTGATCCACCACCTCGCGCAGACTGCCGTGTTCAAAGAGAACATGCTGCCCCGCGTGCAGTTCGTAGAGCGCATTGCTGAATGGGTCGGAGGCCTCGATCACCGGAGCATTCGCCCCGCGATTCTCCACGCAGGTATCGCCGTTCATGGCCACGCGCAAGCGCAGGTCGAGCGGCCCTTTACTGCGCATCGTGAAGCGAAGATCGGGAGTCATCACCACGTCGGTCGCGGTCGCCGTGGTCTGAATCTCCAGCGCGCCGCGATCCAGCGACAGGAACAGCGGCGCGGCCACCATCATCTCGCGGCTCTCCGCCAGATGCAGCGAGCTGGTCTGGCAGACGCGCACCACGCCGCCGCGACTAAGCGTGATCGGAGCCGTATGATCCTTCGCCGTAACGCTGGCCGAACCCGCCAGCACGGCCTTGCCGTCCACCACATCCTTCGCGCCCGTCACCTCCGCATCGCGCGTGGAGACGTAGCCAATCAACTGCTGCGCATTAGCTGGAACCAGCGGCAACAGCAACACGCACACAAATAGAGCGCGTCTCCTCTTGCTACTCCGCAAGAATTTAATATTCGGCAAGAATGCAGTGTCCTCCTGAGCGCAGCCCTTTTGAGAATTGTCATTCTGAGCGCAGCGAAGAATCCCCGCATTCCGTTCGCGGGGCAACACTCCAAACCATCGGCAGAGATCTTCCAGAACTCGCAGCCTCATGCGTCCAGCCTACATCTTCAGAAAGTTTGCGATGATCTTCTTGCCATCGACGGTCAACACGCTCTCGGGATGAAACTGTACACCCTCGATCGGCAACGCGCGGTGGCGTAGCGCCATGATGATGCTTCCCGTCGGCTCCAGCGTTCGCGCCGAGACCTCCAGTTCCTTCGGCAGTCCCTCTTCGGCCACAATCAGCGAGTGGTATCGTGTGCAGGTCATCGGCGAAGCGATGCCCGCAAAGATCGTCTTGCCATCGTGCTCCACCTCGCTGGTCTTGCCGTGCATCAGCTTGGGAGCGCGAACGACGTTGCCGCCAAAGGCTGCGCCAATCGACTGATGGCCTAGACACACGCCCAGAATCGGCACCCTCGGCCCGCCCGTCTGCGCCAGCCGCGCGAAGTGGCGGATCAGCTCAATCGAGATCCCCGCGTCCTCCGGCGTACAAGGCCCCGGCGAGATGAGGATGTGCGAGGGCTTGAGCGCCTCAACCTCGGCGGGAGTCAGTTCATCGTTGCGGCGGACCAGCATCTCCGCGCCCAGCTCGCCCATGTACTGCACGAGGTTGTAGGTAAACGAGTCGTAATTATCGAGGACAAAGACCATGGCTGTCCCTATGGTATCGCGACCCGCGCCTTTGCCGCCTCCCAACCTGCGAGGAATTGCATTGACCGATCTGCTTGTCCTTCCATACCTTCCTCGCTTGTCCTTCCATACCCTCCTAGCTTGTCATTCCGCAGCTTCCTTGCTTGTCCTTCCACACCCTCCTAGCTTGTCATTCCGCAGCTTTCTTGCTTGTCATTCCGCAGCGAAGCGGAGGAATCTGCTTTTGCCTTTGTATGCCGGGTGCCCCATCCATCGCAGCAACATCGCGATGGGTGGGATGAACACAGATCGCACCACGAGCCGTTGCCGTTGTCTTTGCTTTTGTCTTTGCTTCTGTCTTTGTCTCTGTCTGGCAAGGGCCAAAGGCCCGTTCTATACCAGCCTAGGCCGAAGGCCTAGGAAACCGTCCCAACCAATCCCCGGCGGGCTGAAGGTCCGCGCTATAGCCTTCGCTCAAACGTTAATATGTCCGAGCCAGCTATATGTCGATACAACCTAAACATCCATTGTCATTCTGAGCGTAGCGAAGAATCCCCGCATTTCGCTCGCGACGAGACGGTCTACACCCTCGGCTAAATTCTTTCTCGCAACCAGTCGAAAAACAGCAGCAAATCCGCATGTCAAGCGTCCGCAACCCGCAACGTCAAGCTAACGCCAGCTACACCAACCACTTGTCGCAAAAATTATTTTGGCAATGGAGTTACCTCCAGACCCGTATGATTAAAGGAGTGGATTCAAAGAAAGGCACCGCGAGTAGCATTGGCCTTTCTCTATGATCTCAACGAAATGAACCGGCTGTAATGGAGATACAAATATATACTAAGCCGTATATACGCAATTGCAATAGCAATGCAATCAGCAACATAGGTGTATCCCCCCTCCCCGGGGGGATACATGATACACAGTAGATTGTCTGGATCATTCGACGGCAGCAATGGGATGGTTGATCCTATGTCTGTGCATGATGCGCTGGGGAGAGACGGCAAGGATTTGCATATTGGAGGGAACCTGCGTGGGAAAGATCAATCGAGTTGCTGCTTCGTCCATGCTCTGCATGATGCTGGCGTGGCCGTTTAGCGGGGTATGCGCGCCGACCGTGGCAGTGCCGCAGATCGGCTCCGCAAAGCAGATCGTGGAAAAACTGGTGGCGAACGAGGATCAGGCGGCGCTGCATAAGGATCACTACGCCTACCTCTGCAAAGAGCGATCCGAGCGCACGGGCGGCCATCTGTGGATGGAGAAGGTCGTTGAGACCGACGCGGGCAAGGTGCGCATGCTGCTCGAAGAGGACGGCAAGCCGCTGAACCCGGAGCGCATCGCACAGGAGCGCGGAAGGCTCGCCGCGATTGTTGCCGACCCCACCGCCTTCAAAAAGCACTCGCAGTCGATCAAGGACGACGAGGCCCACCTCCGCCAGATGTTGGCGTTCGCTCCCCGAGCCTATCTCTTCAGCGAGCCGCGTGAGGACGAAGGCTTTCTGCGCATCGACTTCAAGCCCAACCCCGACTATGTTCCCCAGTCGATTGAGCAGCGCGTACTGCATAACATGACGGGAACCATGTTGATCGATCCCATCGCGCTGCGTCTGCATTACATCGCCGCCCGCCTGCCTGCGGACGTCAGCATCGGCTACGGACTGCTTGCCGTCATCCACGCTGGAAGCAACTTCTCCGCCATGCGCGACCGACTGGGCCAGCCGGACTGGAAGACCACGCAGGTCGACGCCAACATCGACGGACGAATAATCTTCTTCAAGTCCGTCGACCGAAAGCAGCACGTCGAACACAGCAACTTCGTCCGCGTGGCCAACGACCTGAGCGTCGCTCAGGCCGTCTCTCTCGCCGAGCAGTAGAGCATTTCTCGAATTGCAGAAGTGTATTGTCATTCTGAGCGTAGCGAAGAATCCCCGCATTTTGCTCGCGCCGCAACAATGTACGCCATTGACGAAAATGCTCTAAACCCGCGCGAACGGGCATACTGAATAGATGGGTCTCACGTTTGAAGTCAGCGCAACATCCAGCAACGGCGGTCGTCGCGCCGAACTGCATCTCCCGCATGGAACCGTGCAGACTCCGGTCTTCATGCCGGTCGGAACCGCCGCAACCGTAAAAGCCGTTCAGCAAGAGACGCTGGAGCGGCTCGGAGCGAATGGCGCGGGCGCAGAGATCATCCTCGCCAACACCTATCACCTCTACCTGCGTCCCGGCCACGAGCTGATCCGCCGCGCCGGTGGAGTGCATCGCTTCATGAGCTGGCAGCGCCCGATGCTCACCGATTCGGGAGGCTTTCAGGTCTTCAGCCTCTCCAAGCTGCGCAAGGTCACCGACGATGGCGTCGAGTTCCGCTCGCATCTCGACGGCTC
>Ga0302270_10000371_pt1 | contig 48010 bp, 42 predicted proteins | sample III_Bog_E2_3_FD_198773 | JGI IMG/M metagenome (GOLD analysis project Ga0302270, IMG submission 198773) | Peat permafrost microbial communities from Stordalen Mire near Abisko, Sweden - III_Bog_E2_3 | ecosystem: Environmental > Terrestrial > Soil > Wetlands > Peat | place: Sweden: Abisko... | reverse complement strand
ACAACCCTGCGATGCGGTCATGCGACCGCAACAACTCACGCTTCCAACCAGATATTTGCTTCTCCATCGCGCACGTCGGAGAATCACACTGAGCAAATTCAGAGTACCACTATCTACAACTGTAGTACTAGAGCCCAGCCAGTTCTCTCGCCCTTACAAACACCCGCGCAAACATAGCTCGCGTAAGCACACCTGTGTTCGTATTGCGCAGCGACGGATGATAACTCGCCAGCAGCATCATCCCATTGGGCAGTTCGTACTCCGCGCCATGGCGGAACGCATAGGCTGATCGCCGCTGGATCACGCCCGCACCCACCAGGTGCGCCAGGTAGCCGTCAAACGCGATTTTACCCAGGCAAACCACCACCCGCACCCGCGTCAGCGCCGCAATCTCCTCCGCCAAATAGCTGGCGCAGTTACGTATCTCCTCAGGCAGCGGCTTGTCTCCCGGCGGCGCGCACTTCACAACGGAGCATATCCACGCATGCTTCAGCCGCAAACCGTCGTCGCGCGCGATCGCCTTTGGCTTGCTGGCCAGACCCAGTTCATGCAGCACCGGGTACATGAAGTCCCCTGAGCCGTCGCCGGTGAACGGACGCCCCGTACGATTGGCGCCATGCGCACCTGGCGCCAATCCCAGTATCAGTATCCGCGCCCGCTCATCCCCAAATCCCGGCACCGGCCTGGACCAGTACTCCTGCTCGCGATACGCCTTGCGCCGCACCTCTCCAATGCCCTTGCAGTAGCTCCGCAGCCGCTCGCACCGCTCGCATCCTGTAATCCGCGCGTCCAGTTCCTGCAACACACTCAACGTCTTTACCGCAGCAGCCGTTCCCTGCCGCGCCGTTGGCATCAAAGAGACAGGTCCCGTTCGCGATGGACGGGGTACCGCTCGTAACTTCGTTTTTTGCTTGGTTTTAATCTGAATTATCCGCGGCAGCGTACTACCAGTTACCATACTAAATAGGGTCCTACTTTTGCTGCGTGCATGTTGTGCTGAGGTATTTGTCAGTGTCTTTACCCGAAGTTGAAAAAACCAGTCCGCGTTCTGATCTCTTGCGTTCGGGAATGCTTACGGTATTAGCACTGGCCTGCTTCCTCACCCTGCTCGCCGTGGGTTACCGAACGCGCCACCACCAGTTCTATCAAGCGGTGGATAGCCCTCGTTTACTCATTGGCGGGCGTGAACCGGTCGTACTCACCCGCCCCCAATCTGACGGCGGCCTGCTCCCAGAACTTGTCTCCGCCACACTTCTTCCCGGTCGCGGCATGAACCTGCTTCAGCTCACAGCCTACCTGCCCGGAACCGGCATGGTGCCCATCTTCGCCTCTCCCGAACCCGACCAAATCAACTCCATGCTCGCGAATCCTGATGCGGATCGCAGCGGCGCCATCACTGCCGGCTTCGGTGGGGCTCTCATGCTGCCGCTGGATGGCGCTGTGACCGGCAAGCTCTCCGCTGACGGGCAGAGCATCAGCATCCCCTGGCATGGCCAGACGCTCACCCTGCCCACCGACGCTGCCGGCAAGCCCGTCGCCTCCTATGGTCTCTTCAACAATCAGGCACCCGTCTCGCTGGAGGTCGATGCCCTTCCTGACGGCGAGATGTCCACCGCCGTCTTTGAGCCCGGAGACTTTAGCGGACGCTGGCCCTCCACCACCCGCGTTACCGTCGTCACCACCCTCACACGCAAAGCCGTGGACTTCACCATCACCGCGCAGAACACCGGCAACCAGCCAGAACCTATGAACATCGGATGGCGTCCATTCTTTGCCATCCCCAGCGGACAGCGCAGCCTGGTCCAGTTCCACATGTCACCCGCAGAGCGTGCAGAGGCGGATGCCAGCGGCAGCTTCACCGGCCAGGGGCTTCCCGTTACAGGCACCCCCTATGACTTCACCGCGCGCGACGGCGCGAGCTTCGGCAACCGCACCCTGGACGCCACCTTCACCCATCTCCACCCCGGCCTCATGCAGGATTCTCCCACCGCCGAACTCATTGACCGCACCGCCAACTATGGCCTGCGCATCACCCTGCTATCGCCCACTATCAAGGTTCTGCACCTCGTCGTTCCCGAGGGCAAACCGGTGGTCTCCATCGCCCCGCGAATGAGCCTGGATAACAACCTGGCCAAGGCCGACAGCACCACCACCCTGCAGCCCGGCGACTCCATTGAATGGAAGCTGCGGCTGGAGATCTTCCGTCCCGGCCACCCCCTGGATGCCAGCTCCATTCACTAGCGCAGGCGATTTCGCTCCAGATTCATTCTCTCCAGTTTGACCCTCCACAACCGCGCCCCGTACCATAGAGGGTAGAGACGCCCGCCGCGCAAGTTCCCTATCTCCACAAAGCGGCTATACCTTGGCGAACCCATCTGGAAGGCATGGCATTGAGCACATCTGAAGTAACTCCCGAGACGTCCCCTGTTGCAAACGAACTTTCCGCACCCGAAGCCCACGACCATGATCACGATCATGAGGGTCACGATCACTCGCACGAGGGCCATGACCACGAAGGTCATACCCACGGCCCTTCGCTGAACCCCGAATGCACCCGTGAGATCGAAGTCGAAGCTCCTGCCGCCGAAGTCGACAAGAGCTACAAGCGCATCATTAAGAGCTTCCAGAAGCAGGCCCGCTTCCCCGGCTTCCGCGCCGGCAAGGTGCCGGAGAACCTCATCCGTTCGCGCTACGCGAAGGAGATCCGCCAGGAAGTTCTGGAGACTCTCGTCTCCGAGAAGTTCCGCACGGCCATCGAAGAGCAGAAGCTCCGCCCCATCTCTCAGCCTCAGATCGTCGAGATGCTGCTCAACGAAGGCGCGCCCCTGAAGTTCAAGGCCGCATTCGAAGTGCTGCCTGACTTTGATGTGAACGGGTACGACACCATCTCCATCGAGAAGCCTGAGGTCACCCTCAGCGACGACGAGTACGAAGCCGAGCTTGCCCGCATCCTCGATCAGCACTCCGCCGTAGAGCCTGTCACTGAAGAGCGTTCCCTGGTCGAAGGCGACTGGGCCGAGATCGAGTTCAAGGGCGAGATCAAGGAACTCGCGCAGACCGTTGGCGAAGATGGCCTCGAAAGCAAGAAGACTGAAGCCCCCATCACTGGCGACGACGTGCTCATTGAGATTGGCGGCCGCAACACGCTGCCTGCCTTCACCAGCTCCCTCACCGGCAAGAAGCCCGGCGAAGAGCTCTCCTTTGAGGTCGAGTACCCAGCCGACTTCGGCGAGCAGCGTCTCGCCGGCAAGGCCGTAGGCTACGACGTGAAGATCAAGGCCATCAAGAAGAAGGTTAAGCCTGAGCTGAATGCCGACTTCGCCAAGCAGCTCGGCAACTATGAGAGCTATGAAGACTTCACCACCAAGCTGCGCGAGCACCTGGAAGGCAGCAAGAAGAGCCGCCTGGAAAACATCGCACAGGAGAAGATGGTCGAAGCCCTCGCGGAGAAGTTCACCTTCCCCGTTCCTGAATCGCTGGTGCAGCAGCAGGTGGATGCGCGGCTTGACCGCGGCCTGCGCGCACTCGCCCAGCAGGGCATGACCTCCGAGCAGATGCGCCAGCTTGATTTCGACCGCCTGCGCGCCGCCCAGCGCGACTCTGCGGTGAACGAAGTGAAGGCCTCGCTCATCCTTGACAAGATCGCCGATGCAGAGAAGGTGGAGATTCCGCAGGAAGATCTCGACCGCGAAATCCTCATGCTCTCCATCCAGCACCGCGAGCCCCTGCAGGAGTTGCAGGAGCGTTTGGCGAAGGATGGCTCTCTGGATAGAATCAGAGAACAACTCCGCCGCGAAAAAACCAGCAGCACGCTCTACGCAAGACTCGCCGGCTAATTCAATTTGTTGTCATCCTGAGCGCAGCGAAGGACCTGCTTCTGCCTTCGCTGTTGCTCTCGCATTTGGACCATAACCGAGGGGCTTCGGCCCCGGATGAAAAGGAAGAGAGCTATGGGACTTGTACCAATGGTCATTGAGCAGACGAGCCGGGGCGAACGCGCCTACGACATCTACTCCCGCCTGCTGCGCGATAACATCATCTTCCTCGGCACGCCGATTGACGACAACATCGCCAACGTCATCATCGCCCAACTCCTCTTCCTCTCCGGTGAAGACCCGGAGAAGGATATCCAGCTCTACATCAACTCTCCGGGCGGCTCCATCACCGCGGGTCTGGCCATCTATGACACCATGCAGTACGTGAAGAACGATGTCCTCACGCTCTGCGTCGGGCAGGCCGCCAGTATGGGCGCCTTCCTCCTAATGGCCGGCAAGAAGGGCAAGCGTTTCGCTCTGCCCAACTCCCGCATCCTCATCCACCAGCCGTCCATGGGCGGTCTTAGCGGTCAGGCGACGGACATTGATATCCACGCCCGCGAAATCCTTCGCATCCGCGAGATCACCAACAAGCTCATGAGCCAGAACACCGGCCAGGCTCTCGAACGCATCGAGCGCGATGTGGAGCGTGACTTCATCATGAATGCGCCACAGGCCAAAGAGTACGGCATCATCGACGACATCATGGACCGCGCGAAGAGTTAACCATCTTCACTCTCCAAACAAAAGCCCACGCTCAATCAGCGTGGGCTTTTGTTTTCCGGAGGGCTTGCATCTCAGCTTTCGAGACTTGCGTGCTCACGTTCATATTAAGTTTTCTCCGTACCGATTTCCGATCATTCTCCTTGAGCTTCCCACCCTACACAACTGAAAAGAAAAGGACAGTTCGTCTCACCATCGGTCTATGTATCCACCGCTTCGCTATTACCCATCCTGATACACTCCCCATCCGTGCTATCGCATGCCGCTTTCATCGCACTAAAGTGTTCTTTACGCCCCAATCTTCCACCGCTGCCGGGGTGTAAAATCAGTTATCGTCATCCAAAGCAATCGCAGTAACCGGGAGCCCTCGAATTCATGAAGACCACGCGCGGTACGGAAGAATCTCTTCGCTGCTCGTTCTGCCACAAGTCGCAGGATGCTGTAGCCAAGCTCATCTCGTCGCCCTCTGATTATCCGCGCGCCTACATCTGCGACGAGTGCGTCGCCGTGTGCAACTCCATCCTGGAAGACGATCGCACTGAGGCCCAGCCCGGTGCCGCACCCGCGCATCTGCCCAAGCCGCATGAGGTCAAGGCCTTCCTAGACGAGTACGTCATCGGGCAGGATCAGACCAAGAAGAAGCTCGCCGTCGCGGTCTACAACCATTACAAGCGCATCCAGATGAACCGCACGCGCGGCAACGATGTCGAACTGGCAAAGTCGAACATCCTGCTCGTCGGCCCTACCGGATCCGGCAAGACGCTGCTCGCTCACACTCTTGCGAAGATGCTCGATGTTCCCTTCGCCATCGTGGACGCCACCACCCTCACCGAAGCCGGCTACGTCGGTGAAGATGTTGAAAATATCATCCTCAAACTGCTGCAGGCGGCAGACGGTGACGTTGCCCGCGCCCAGACCGGCATCATCTACATTGATGAGATTGACAAGATTGGCCGCAAGGACGAGAACCCCTCCATCACCCGCGATGTCTCCGGTGAAGGCGTGCAGCAGGCCCTGCTCAAGATCCTCGAAGGCACCGTCGCCAACGTCCCGCCGCAGGGTGGCCGCAAGCACCCGCACCAGGAATTCACTATCGTAGACACCACCAACATTCTCTTCATCTGCGGTGGCGCATTCGTCGGGCTTGAAAAGGTCATCGGTCGCCGCATTGGCAAGAAAGCCCTCGGCTTCAAGGCTGCGGATCCCGAAGAGAAGGTGGACGGCATCACCCCCATCCGCACCCAGCGTGACTCTGAGCTGCTGCGCCAGGCCGAGCCACAGGATCTGCTCAAGTACGGCCTCATTCCAGAGTTTGTCGGTCGCCTGCCCGTCCTCGGCATTCTCGACGAGCTGGATGAAGCCGCGCTCATTGAGATTCTCACCAAGCCGCGCAACGCTATTCTGAAGCAGTACGCCAAGCTCTTTGAGTATGAGAACGTGAAGATCACCTTCACGGAAGAAGCTGCTCGCGAGATTGCCCGTGAAGCCCTCTCCCGCAAGGTCGGTGCTCGCGGTCTGCGCATGATTCTGGAAGAATTGATGCTCGACCTGATGTACCACGTCCCCAGCAACAAGAAGATCAAGGACCTGGAGATCACCGCCGAGATGGTCAAGTCCCGCGAACTGATTGTTCCCGTCCAGCTGGAAAAAGCCGGCTAGTTTTTCCTCCTCATCAAATTCTGGATGCCCCACATCTCACCTCTGCGATGTGGGGTTTTGCTTTTCAGTCAACCATCTCTAAAAGAACCATTCATTCCACACAGAAACTGCCCTCCTGCCCCTTCAAACCCTTTACAATCGTGTGAAGCCGGTATGACGGCCCCATGAATCGTAACGGCCCCTGCGGCGTCTAATGTCTATCCACGCAACAGCAGCCAAGGAGCAAAATGACCTCATCCGCGCATGACAAAGAATTCCTCAACGGCGATGCGCGCAAGCTGCCCATGATGCCGATCCGCGATATGGTCATCTTCCCCTTCATGATGACCCCTTTCGTCGTCGGGCGCGAGTCCAGCATCCGCGCCCTGGAAGAGGCCCTCACCGGCGACCGCAAGATATTCCTCGCCACCCAGCATGATGCCGCCACTGACGAGCCCACCGCGACAGACATCTACACTACTGGCACCATCGGCAATATCGTGCAGAGCGTCAAGATGCCCGACGGCAACATCAAGGTGCTCGTCGAAGGCGTCGAGCGCGCCCGTGCCACTTCTGTCTCTGACGCTGACGGCTTCTTTGTCGCTACCGTCACCACGTCAAAGTCCCAGCTTGAAGTCACGCCCTCGGTTGAGCAGCTTACCCAGCGCGTCACCTCGCTCTTTGAGCAGTACGTCAAGCTCCAGCAATCGCTCAATCTTGAGACCGTCGTCTCCTCCGTCCGCATGGACGAGCCTGCCAAGCTGGCAGACATCATCGCCGCCAACCTGCAGCTCACCATCGATGACAAGCAGCAGCTCCTTGATCTCTTCGATCCCGAGTTGCGTCTTGGCCGCGTTGCTGACGTGCTCGACATTGAGATTGAGAAGCTCAACATGGATCGCACCATCCAGTCCCGCGTGAAGCGGCAGATGGAGCGCGCCCAGAAAGAGTATTACCTCAACGAGAAGATCAAGGCCATTCAGAAGGAACTCGGTCGCGGCGAGCGTTCTGAATTCGATGAGCTGAAGAAGAAAATTGAAACCTCCGGGATGCCCAGGGACGTGGAAGAGAAGGCCACGCTTGAGCTGAAGAAGCTCGAAGCTATGCCGCCCATGTCTGCAGAATCCACCGTCTCCCGCAACTACCTTGACTGGCTCCTCGCCGTGCCGTGGAAGAAAAAGTCAAAGGAGATTCGCAGCATTGATCACGCTGAAAAGATACTCAATGAGGATCACTATGGCCTGGAGAAGATCAAGGACCGCATCCTTGAATTCCTCGCCGTCCGTCAGCTCGTGAAAAATCCCAAGGGGTCCATCCTCTGCTTCGTCGGACCTCCGGGCGTCGGCAAGACCTCGCTCGGCATGTCCATTGCAAAGGCGACCGGTCGCAAGTTCGTCCGCATGTCGCTCGGCGGCGTGCGCGATGAAGCTGAGATTCGCGGTCATCGCCGCACCTACATCGGCGCGCTGCCGGGACAGATCATCCAGTCCATGAAGAAGGCCGGCACCCGTAATCCCGTCATCATGCTCGACGAAGTCGACAAGATGGCCTCGGACTTCCGTGGCGACCCCGCCTCTGCCCTGCTTGAAGTTCTCGACCCTGAGCAGAACTCCAGCTTCCAGGATCACTACCTCGACGTTGAATACGATCTCTCCCAGGTCCTCTTCATCTGCACTGCCAACGTGCTCCACACCATCCCCGGCCCACTGCAGGACCGCATGGAAGTCCTGCGCCTGCATGGCTACACCGAGCAGGAGAAGGTGGAGATTGCCCGCCAGTACCTGGTAAAGAAACAGCTCGAAGGCACCGGCCTCACCGGCGAGCAGATCGAGTTCGCGGAAGATGCCTTGCCTGAGATTATTCGCGGCTACACCCGCGAAGCCGGCGTCCGCAATCTCGAGCGCGAGATTGGCAACGTCTGCCGCAAGGTCGCCCGCCGCGTCGTCTCCAAAAAAGATAAAGCGAAAGCGGAGATCACCGCCGCCAATATCGCGGACTATCTCGGCGTCTCCAAATTCCACGCCTCACAAGTGCAGGAGAAATCCGAAGTCGGTCTGGTCACCGGCCTTGCATGGACTGAGGTTGGCGGCAGCATCCTCCAGACCGAAGTACAGGTCCTTGATGGCAAGGGCAAACTCACCCTCACCGGTCAGCTCGGCGATGTCATGCAGGAGTCAGCACAGGCCGCGCTCAGCTATATACGGTCACGCGCTGCTCACCTTGGCCTCGCGCGCGATTTCTATCGCGCACTCGACATCCACATCCATGTGCCCGAAGGCGCCATCCCCAAGGACGGCCCTTCCGCCGGCATCACCCTGGCTACCGCGCTCACCAGCGCGCTCACCAAGATTCCCGTGCGCCGCGAGATTGCCATGACCGGCGAAATCACATTGCGCGGTAAGGTGCTCGCCATCGGCGGGCTGAAGGAGAAGCTGCTGGCGGCTCACCGCGCCGGCATCTTCGAAGCCATTCTGCCGGCTGAGAACAAGCGTGACCTTCCAGACTTCCCCGCTCTGCTTCGCGACACCATGAAGCTGCACTTTGTGGAGACGATGGACGAAGTCCTCAAGATCGCCCTTGAAGGCCCGCTGCCTGAGCTAAAGGAGGAAACTCCTCCCGCACTGGCTGTTCCACCACCTTCTGATGTGGCCGTTCCCGTCACGCATCAGTAAGTCTTATTCGCAATACAGAAACGCCGCCTCAGCATGAGGCGGCGTTTCTATGTTTTGGACATCGCTTGCAGAGGCCCCTTAGGTTGCACTTCGATTGGTGAAGAAGTGCGCGATGAATGAGATCAACGCGAGCAGCAGCAGAATGTGAATCAGGAAGCCGCTCACATGGAACATCACAAAACCGCCGACCCACAACAAAATGAGAAGTATCGCCAATCCAAGAAACATGATCGAACCTCATGGACTGCAGAGTAATTCGCAACCGTGCGAACCCATTCCATGAGAGCCGTATTGCTCTCTTTTCGTTGCCTTAGGTTCACTGAATTTCCTCCGCCCCTGCCGAACCTGTGCAGATGCCGCAATTTATCTCTCGCCTCGGCTAACACATGCCTCATCCCCCGCATCTATCCACCTGATACATTCGGTTCAAATTTCACTTTTACGAGGGTGCTTTATGCTGGGTACAATTCTTCTGATTATTCTCATCCTGATGTTGATCGGCTCTATTCCCGCCTGGCCGTATAGCTCGGGCTGGGGCTACTATCCCAGCGGCGGCCTTGGACTCATCGTGCTCATCGTCATCATCCTGCTCCTGCTGGGGCGCATCTAAATCCCCCAAAACGCAACGATGCGGTGGCTGCAGCCACCGCATCATAAACAACTACTGCCATTCTGAGCGAAGCCGAAGGGGAAGAATCTGCTTCTCGCCTCTGCCTTTGTCTCTGCTCGCGAAGCGAGCTTCCGGTCATGCACCTACCGCCCGCCCGCGATGGACGGAATCAGCATTACTTCATCCCCATCCTGAAACGCATACTTCTCCGCGCCCAGAAAGCGAATATCCTCGTCGTTCACATACACGTTGATGAACCGGCGCAGCTTGCCGTCTTCACCCTTGATGTTTGCGCCCAGTGCCGGAAATGCACTCTCCAGGTCCGCGACCAGCCCATCCAGGTTCTTCGCATTTGAGTTCAACTGTTTCGTGCCGTCTGTGTGCTTGGTAAATGCAGTCGGCAGAATAATTTTAATTGGCATAGGTCTCTTCTTTCTCGCTGTCCAGCTCGTTCATGTATTCGGCAAAGTCTGCCAGCCGCGGCTTCACCGCACGCTCCGTAGCATATTTGCCCTGCAATGCATCCGTGGTCTTCAAACCGTTGCCGGTTATGCACACCACCGTCGTCTCTTCTGCGCGGATGCGCCCCTGGCGCACCAGCTTCTGCGTCACACTGGTCGTCACGCCGCCCGCAGTCTCCGTGAAGATGCCTTCCGTCTCCGCCAGCAGTTGGATGCCGTCCACCACTTCCTCGTCCGTCACATCCTCCGCCCAACCGCCCGTCGCGCGAATCATCTTTGAGGCGTACGGCCCGTCTGCCGGGTTGCCAATGGCCAGTGAGCGCGCAATGGTGTGCGGCCGCTGCGGCTCAACATCATTGGTGTTTGCCTTCACCGCAGTCGAGATGGGGGAGCATCCCGTCGCCTGTGCGCCGAAGAACTTCACATCCTTCGCTTCTACCAGCCCTAACTGGATCAGCTCGCCAAATGCCTTCTTGATCTTGCGGATCAGCGACCCGCCCGCCATCGGGCACACCACGTTATCCGGCAGCTTCCAGCCCATCTGCTCAGCAATCTCGTAGCCCACCGTCTTCGAGCCCTCTGAGTAGTACGGCCGCAGGTTCACATTCACAAATCCCCAGTTATACTGCTCTGCGATCTGCGAGCACAGCCGGTTTACATGGTCGTAGTTTCCGTCAATGCGGACCAGCCGCGCGCCATATACCTGTGTGTTCAGGATCTTTGCCTGCTCCAGGTCCGCCGGCACCAGGATGCATGCCTTCAGCCCCAGCCGCACTGCCTGTGCCGCCGTCGCATTCGCCAGGTTGCCGGTAGAGGAGCACCCTACCGTCTCAAACCCAAACGCCTTCGCATTGGCCAACGCCACTGCCACCACACGGTCCTTGAAGCTCAAGGTCGGCATGCACACGGCGTCATTCTTCACGTACAGATTCTCTGACCCGCCCTCAAATATCCGTGCAGCCAGCCGCGGCGCCCGTACCAGCGGCGTAAAACCCACCGGCAGGTCTGGCTGAAAGCCCGCCGGCACCGGCAGCAGCGCCGCATAGCGCCAAATGCTCGCCGGCCCCGCAGCGATTGACTCGCGCGTCACAATGCCCTTGGCAGAGTCGATGTCGTAGCAGACCTCCAATGGCGAGAAACACTCGTCGCAGATGGTCAGCGGCTGATTGCCGTAGGAGCGGTTACACTCCTGGCAGCGCAGTTCATAGGCACACGCAAAGGTCGTCATCCCAATTCTTCCCGAATGGATGAGTTACCAAACCTGTGACTGTCTCTTCATGGGTACGGCAGAAACCGCGAATGCGGTTGCCGTTGCTGGATGATCAAAAAATCGCGAGATGCGCTTCTGTTGCACACCCCGAATCTCATGTTCCCCGTTACCCAGGAGAGAGTTGACACCGGACGCCCAAGGCGCAAATCACACCATAGGCCGGTTGTCGTGGCGTCACAGGGCTCGTCCCTCAGCCACTCTTCATGAAACTCAGGCCTGCCCATCTTGCGACGGAACAAACTTGATTGTTCCCATTTAACACCAAATCAGTCCGATATGCAACTCGCCTGCAACACCAGCTCCTTCACGCCGCCTTCGTAAAATTCCCCCGGTAGATCGCCAGCACCTTCTCCGCCCTCCCCGGATCGGTTGACCAGCTCTTTGACACCTCCCGCACGTACTCCTCCCCCGTCTTCGCCGCCAGCGCCGCCGCGTAGTGCGGGTACTCCGTACTCAACCCGTGTAGCACCCGCATTCTCTCCACAAAACATCCATGCCAGTCCGCAAACTTCACCCACTGCGCCCCCACGGTCACCCACACATCGCGAATAAACTCCCGCGTCGGCAGCTCCATCGTCTCCGTCCCCGCCAGCGGCGGCGTCGCCTGCTTCTGCCCAAATAGATTGTTTCCCTGCACCGCCAGTTCCGACCCGCCCCATCCCGATTCCAATGCCGCCTCACAAGCCGCATACTCCGCCCACACATGCCCCGCCGCCTGTGCCGCCGCAGCTGCTTTCGTCAAAAACTCCGCTTTCGTCATCTCTTGCCTCCAAAAGAAAACGGGCGGCGCCCGAAGGCCCGCCCGTGTCACTTCTATTATTGTTTCACATCCAGCAGGTAACTACGCCAAACTACTGCGCTGGATCGTAATTCAGGTTCGGCCCCAGCCACCGTTCCACCTCGGCCATGCTCATTCCCTTCCGCTCATGGTAGTCGGCAACCTGGTCACGATCGATCTTGCCCAGACTGAAATAGCGTGACTCCGGATGCGCGAAGTACAGCCCGCTCACGCTTGATCCCGGCCACATTGCAAATGACTCCGTAATCAACATCCCCGTATTTTCCTGCACATCCAGCAGGTGCCACAGCGAGCCCTTCTCCGTGTGGTCAGGGCATGCCGGGTAGCCCGGCGCCGGACGAATCCCGCGGTACTTCTCCTGGATCAGCTCTGCTGGACTCAGGTTTTCTTCGCGACCGTAGCCCCACTCATCGCGCACTCGCTTATGCAGGCACTCGGCAAACGCCTCTGCCAGCCGATCTGCAATAGCCTCCGCCATAATCGCGTTGTAATCGTCATTCTCCGCGCGGAACCTGTCGCACAGCTCCTTCAGCCCGATACCACTGGTCACTGCGAATGCTCCGATCGTATCGTGCAGCCCCGTCTCCTTCGGCGTAATGAAGTCTGCCAGCGAACGGCACGGCTCGCTGCCCTCCCGGTTCGCCTGCTGCCGCAGAAAGTGGAAAGTCTCCAGCACCTTCGCTCGAGAGTTGTCAGTGTATAGCTCTACATCGTCGCCCACCGCGTTCGCTGGAAAGAATCCGTATACGCCGCGCGCGGTAATCAGCTTCTTTTCAATGATGGTGTCCAGCAGCGCGTTGGCGTCGATAAAGATCTTCCGCGCCTCCGCTCCCTGCTCCGCGTGCTCAAATATCCGCGGATAGATGCCCTTCAATCCCCACGTATGGAAGAACGGCGACCAGTCAATGTAGTCCCGCAGTGTTCCCAGCGGAAAATCTTCCAGCACGCACACACCGGTAAACTCCGGAACCGCCAGATCTTCAACGCGCCACTCAATTGGTGTCCGCCGTGCACGTGCAGTCTCCAGCGGCACTACCTGCTGCCGCGGCGCCGCGTGCGCCCTGCGGAGCGCGTCATACTCTTCACGATACTTCTCTACAAACTCCGCCTTGCCGTCATCGCTCAACAAACTGGTAGTGACCGGCACTGCGCGGCTTGCATCCAGCACGTGCACTACCGGCTGGCTATAGTGCTGCGCAATTTTAACTGCGGTATGCGCCCGGCTCGTCGTCGCCCCGCCCACCAGCAGCGGCACCGTAAATCCCTGCCGCTCCATCTCCTTGGCCACGTGCACCATCTCGTCAAGCGAAGGCGTAATCAGTCCGCTCAATCCTATCAGGTCTACCTTCTCCGCCTTGGCGCGTTCCAGAATCTTCTCGCATGAAACCATCACGCCCAGATCGATGACATCGTAGTTATTGCAGGCCAGCACCACTCCCACAATGTTCTTGCCGATGTCATGCACGTCGCCCTTCACCGTCGCCAGCAGAATCTTACCCTGAGCCTTCACCACTTCACCGGCAGCAACCATCGCGGCCTTCTCTGCTTCCATGTATGGCGTCAGATGCGCTACTGCCTTCTTCATAACGCGCGCAGACTTCACCACCTGCGGCAGAAACATCTTGCCCGCGCCAAACAGATCGCCCACCACGCTCATGCCCGCCATCAGCGGCCCTTCAATCACCAGCAGGGGACGACCCAGCTTCACGCGCGCTTCCTCAGCGTCAATCTCGATATACGTGTCGATACCCTTCACCAGAGCATGCGATAGCCGCTCTTCCACCGTGCCGTTGCGCCACTCTTCGGCTTTTTTCTCGTGTACAACGCTGCCAACGTCCTTCAGCTTTTCGCCGAATTCCACCAGCCGTTCCGTCGCGTCCGGCCTGCGGTTCAGCAGCACATCCTCAACCAGCACCTTCAGTTCCGGATCAATCTCCTCGTACACCTCCAGCATGCCGGCATTCACAATACCCATATCCATTCCCGCCGCAATGGCGTGGTACAGGAATGCCGAATGCATCGCCTCGCGCACCTTGTTGTTGCCGCGGAAGCTGAATGAAATATTCGATACGCCTCCGCTCACCTTCGCATGCGGTAAATTGGCCTTGATCCACCGCGTGGCGTTGATGAAGTCCACAGCATAGTTGTTGTGCTCTTCCATGCCTGTCGCCACGGTCAGAATGTTCGGATCAAAGATGATGTCTTCCGGTAGGAATCCCACTTCGTCCACCAATATTCTGTAAGCACGTTCGCAGATGCGAATCTTCTCTTCATACGTCGCCGCCTGGCCTTGTTCGTCAAACGCCATCACCACCACAGCCGCACCGTACTTCATCACCTTCGCAGCGTTCTGCCGGAACTTCTCCTCGCCTTCCTTCAGCGAGATTGAGTTCACAATGCCCTTGCCCTGCAGGCACTTCAGCCCCGCCTCAATGACCTCCCATTTTGAGGAGTCCACCATGAACGGCACCTTCGCGACTTCGGGCTCGCTCGCCAGCAACTGCAGGTAGCGAGTCATCGCAGCCACGCCGTCGATCATGCCCTCGTCCATGCAGATGTCGATCACGTTGGCGCCATTCTCCACCTGCTGCCGCGCCACGCTGACGGCTTCCTCGTAGTTACCCTGCTTGATCAGCTTGGCAAACTTCGGCGAACCGGCAACGTTGGTCCGTTCGCCGACCATGATGTACACACCGGGCTGCTGCGTAAATGGCTGCGATCCAGACAGCCGCAACGGATTTGTCTCTGTCACGCTCATGCTCTGCTCTCCCACTGGCGCGGAGCATGGCCCTCAAGCGCTTTGGCGATAGCCGCAATGTGCTCCGGCGTATTGCCACAGCATCCTCCGGCAATGTTGATCAGTCCGCCACGCGCACATTCGCTCAGCGAGCGCGCCATGTCATTCGGCCCCAGGTCAAATCCTGTCTCTGCCAATGGATTCGGCAGTCCTGCATTCGGATAGCACGAGATCGCCACGTCCGCCTTCTCAGACAGCTCGCTCAAAAATGGATACATCAGGTCTGGCCCCAATGAACAATTCAGCCCCACAGACAGCGGCTTTACGTGCTGCACCGCATTCCAGAAAGCCTCGGCCGTCTGGGCCGAGATCAACGTTTCACCGCCGCGTCCCACCGCTGCTGAGATCATCACCGGCAGCTCTTTTCCGCCCTCGTCAAACACTTCGCGAATAGCCACCAGCGCCGCCTTCGCATTCAGCGAATCGAAGATCGTCTCCACGATCAGCAGGTCGCTGCCCCCCGCAATCAACGCACGCACCTGCTCTGCATACGCCGTCTTCACCTGGTCGAACGTCACCACGCGAAAGCCTGCATCATCGGCGTCGGGCGAGTTCGAGAGTGACACTGTCAATGGCCCAATCGATCCCGCGACAAACCGTTGCCGCCCCGTCTCATTCGCCACCCGGTCGGCCCACTCCCTGCACTGCCGCGCCGACTGCTCATTGATCTCCCACGCCAGACTGCTCAGCGCCTTGTCCTCAATGATCTTCTGGTAGAACTCAGGATCCTTCCGGCCGCCATGCTCCCGCGGATCGTCCACAAAGAATTCGCTCTGTGTAATGCTCGTCGCGCCGAACGTATTCGTCTCGATGATGTCCGCGCCCGCTTCCAGAAACCGGCGGTGAATGTCGCAGATCATCTTCGGCTGCGTCAGCGAGAACAAGTCGCCATTGTTCAGCAAGTCCTTCGTGGAATCCTGGAACCGCTCTCCGCGAATGTCTGCTTCCTTCATCCCATAGGTGCGGATGGTCGTACCCATCGCTCCATCAATGATGGCGATTCGGTTCTTGAGTATCTTGTGCAATGGATGTTGGTCGGCTTGCGTCATATCGATTAGATCGCCTTCAGCAAAATCGGTTATTGTTTATCATCCTGAGCATGGTGAAGGGAAAGTATCTTTCTCCCACCAATGCTCAAGGCAAACCGCTGAGAGCCGCTATCGCGACTCTCATGTAACGTTGCAAACTGTCTACGAGAGAATTTCCGCGACTTCCTGCGATGAATCGATCTTGTCCGGCATCACCGGCATCGGCACCAGCAGGTCTTCCTTGCGCATCACCAGGTTGGTCGCGTTCAGGCTCGCCAGTTCAAAGCCGTGTCCGTGCGTAATCGCATCTGTCGGGCACGCTTCCACGCAGTAACCGCAGAAAATACAGCGGTTGTAATCGATGTTGTAGACCTTGGCATAGCGTTCGGCGCTGGAAATCCGCTTCGTCTCAGTGTTCTCGTCTGCCTCAATGTAGATGCAGTTTGACGGACACGCCGCCGCGCACAGAAAACACGCCACGCACTTTTCCAGCCCGTTCTCGTCGCGCTGCAGCTGGTGCTTGCCGCGGAAGCGTTCCTGGAACTTGGCCCCACGCATCGGGCCCGGTCCATCGGGATAATTCTCTACCTGAATCGGCTGGAACATCTCCTTGAAGGTGATGCCCATCCCCTTCGCAATTGCCGCGATATTGCGCACGATGGCCATGCATTCAGTATACAAAAGCCAGCCTCGAAGCCCTTCTTTCGCCCCATCAAACCCACCGCTCTGGGTTTTTCCAATAATGCGTGCCAAACATCCTTTCCAAATGCAATACTGGTCCGTCAACTGCAATCAGACATTATCTGTTCGATATGAAAAATATGCGATTTTCCCTTGTTTATCTGTTCCCTTCATCCTTATTGGTCCTACTTCTCAGCGGTTGCGGGGGGCAGTCTCCTCTGCTATCGCCTGCGGCTCCCGCCTCGGTTGCGCAGGGCTCGGTCTACGGGGGCATGCAGCCCATCACCGGCGCCAGTGTAGTCCTCTATGCGGTCAACACCAGCACCACCGGCGGCTCTTCCTCCTCCATCATGACCAGTACCGTCACCACAGACTCCAACGGTGCCTTCACCCTCACCGGCAAGTACACCTGCCCCACCGCCAGTTCACTGGTCTACCTGCTCATCACCGGCGGCAACCCAGGCCTCTCCGCCGCGAATCCTGACATCGCGCTGATGGCCGCCATCGGCCAGTGCTCTACGCTCACCTCGTCCAGCTTCATCTCAGTCAATGAACTCACCACGGTCGGCGCCGTCTATGCTCTGGCCCCCTTCATCACCTCCGGCACTGCTATCGGATCTACCACAAGTAACGCCACCACCTTGGCAGCCGATTTCACACTCGCCTCGGAGTATGTCAACGTACCCACCGGCTCCGCGCCCGGTTTGAACGTACCCACCGGCATGATCCCGCCCACTGTCCAACTCAACACCGTGGCCGACGCCATTTACTCCTGCGTCAACTCCGCCGGTGGCACCGCCGGCGACAACAATAGCTGCGGCAAGCTCTTCACCGCCACCACTCCCTCCGGCGGCCCTGCGCCGACTGACACCATCGGAGCCGCGCTCAACATCGCACTCAACCCCACTACCGTCAGCCCCTCCGCCATCTTCGCACTGGTCACGGCGAACACGCCCTACAACCCCTCGCTCACCGCTGCCCCCGCTGATTGGACTGCAGGCCTGGTCTCCGCCGCGTCCAGCTATGTGCTCGCCACCGGCGATTCCCGCCGCGTCAGCCAGCCCACTTACCCCGCCGTCTGCCAGACGCTCACTGCGCAGTTCACTACCTCGCAGCGCACCGCGCCGCCTGCTTCCGCCTCTGACGACACCAATCGCATCCAGGCCGCGCTCACAGCCTGCAAAAACACCGGCCAGAGCATCGTCCTCGCCGTCTCCGGCACCAACACCGCCTTCTTCTCGAACATGCTCACTGTTACCGGCGAAACGCTCGTCATCAACTCCGGCGTCACTCTCTACGGCAACGACTCCTATGTCAGCAACTCCCAGTTCCTCTATCTCACTGGAATCAACACCGGGCTCATGGGCCCCGGCACGGTCGACGGTCGTGGCGACGTCATCACCACCAGCAACACACCGCGTCTTGTCCAAACCACCAACGCCAGCAATCTCATCGTCTATAACGTCACCCTCACCCAGGCCATTCACCCCAACCTCTACGTCCAGGGCGGCAATGGCGCCACTGTCTGGGGCGTTACCGTCCTCACCCCTGCCAACCGGGCCAATGCAGACGGCATCGACATTGACAGCATTACCAACGTCACCGTCACCAACTCTTCCATCGAAGCCGGCGACGATGGCGTTGCAGTAAAATGCAACAACTCCAATACCTCCAACATCACCGTTTCCAACAACAAGATCTACGGTACCCACGGCTACTCCATCGGCAGCATCACCGGCAACACAGTCTCCAACGTCCTCTTCCAGAGCAACTACGTCTACGGCAACGGCAATTACTTCTCCGGCGTCAACTCCACGGACGCCAACGCCATCAATATCAAAACCTATCCCTGCACGCTGACCGTGCAGCAAATCTCCTACGTGAACACCTGCATCACCACCGCCAAGCACCTCATCATCCTCAACACCAACTACGGCGTCTGCGGTGGTGGCGGTGGCCCCACACTCGCAGACATCATCGTCAACGGCGCCTACTCCAACTCCTCCGTTTCCGGGGCATATGAGACCTTCGACGGCCAATCCGGCTACAACATCAGCGGCTACCTTGCGAACATCAACCTGGACAGTGTCTCGCTATCCGGCACCAACCAGTACGGCGCCTACTTCCTCTACAACACCAACATCACACCCGCCGGCACCGGCATCACCACCAGCAGCTTCACGCCGCCCACCGGTAGCGTCCCCAGCTGCACGTTCTGATTTTTCAACTTGCCATTCTTTCCCTCAGCGAAGCCAACGAGGAAGAATCTCAAGCGTTAGCATCGCCACTCTTTCGGGTTTACCATGGGGCATGCGCCTCTCTACCCTCGCACTCGCCGCCGCCCTTGTTTGTCTTCCCGCCGCCGCTCAAATGTCCATGCCCATGGACAAGCCAGCCGCCGAGATGAAGCACAAGGCCATCGCGCCCTCTGCCAGTCTCTCGCTGGTTGTCGCCGGCAAGACGGTCACACTCACCCTCGCGCAGCTCGCAACTCTGCCGCACAAAACGGTCACTGTCTTCAATCTGCATGCCAATAAGAATGAGAGCTACTCCGGTGTCTCTCTCGCCGACCTGCTCACCGCCAACGGCGCACCCTTCACCAAAGCCACGCAACACGCTATGCTGCACAGCTACATCCTCGCTGAAGGCACGGATGGCTACGACGTCGTCTACTCCACGGTTGAGATCTACACGCCTGACTACCACACCGGTGACGTCATCGTGGCTGACTCGCAGGACGGCAAGCCCCTCGCCGAAGACGGTCTGAAGCTCATCAGCAGCGAAGACAAGCACCCTATGCGCTGGGTCCACAGCCTGACCAAAATCACGCTTGTCGCAGCCAACTAGCTCATCGTCCGAACGAGTACGTCAGCTTGAACAAGCCGTTGTCCACGCCCGGATTCTCGCTCGCGCTGTTTTTATTTGAGTAATGATGATAGCGATACTCCGCCATCATGGAACGCCCCTGCGCCCGAAACATCTCAACACCTGCTCCCAATTCAAAAGTGAAGTTGAAGCTTCCGGCTCCATTCGTGGGTATCGGTCTGGTCGAGAACATGTATCCCATTGCCCCGGAGATTACAGGTTGAATGCGATGCTTTGGCGCCAGGTTCACTTTAAATCCGACAGGGCTAAGCCCCTGCGCAAAAGTCCAGCGGCGGCTGCATGTAACAGTGTCGGTATAAAAATAGGTTTGCCCTGTAAATGGGTCGTTATACTGGGTCGTGGAGACACCGGCAACACACCGCCATACCGGTATTGGTGTCGACGCGTTGGCGATGCCACTTACACCCGGGCCAAGATAAGCAACTGTCACAACATCCATTGCCGTTGGATCGCTGGTAAGCATGAATGGCCGAACCTCTGCCAGATATTGCACAGTCGCGTACCGGCTCGATTTGAGACGATACGCGTAGCTTCCGCCTACGCTCAGCAACTTGCGGTTCTCAGACTGCCCCAGCAGCATGTGGCTCGAATCGTTGGAATATTCAGTGAACGCGCTGAACGTCTGCCGCCGCACGTACGGTTGCGGGTTCTGAGTTATCGTTTGCGCAAAAGTCGAATGGACTACCAACAACCCGAAAAAACAAAACACTGCCGGCAGCGTGCATCTCCGCATTCACAGGCCTTACTCTCTCGGGGAGTATGTTGTATTGAAGTCTACCTTACTCGATTCCAAGCTTCTTCCACTTCGCATCCACCCGAGCCTTGACCTCTGCGGGCATCGTCAGCATCTCCGGCCATGGCCGGGTGAAGCCTTCGGCCTTCCACTTGCGTGTCGCGTCAATGCCCATCTTGCTACCGTAATTCGGCAGGCGCGATGCGTGGTCCAGTGAATCCACGGGCCCCAGTGTGAACTGAATATCGCGCTCCGGGTCGATATTGTTCGTCGCCCGCAACACCACCTCAGCCAGATCCTGTACGTCGCAGTCTTCGTCCACCACGATCACAATCTTGGTGAACATCGCCTGCCCCATCGACCAGATGCCGTTCATCACCTTGCGCGCATGTCCCGCGTAGCTCTTGCGGATCGACACGATCATCAGGTTATGGAACACGCCTTCCGGCGGCAGGTTCACATCCACAATCTCTGGCAGTGTCAGCTTCATCAGCGGCAGAAAGATGCGCTCCACCGCCTTGCCCATCCACGCATCTTCCATCGGCGGCTTGCCCACGATGGTTGCTGCATACACGGGGTCCTTGCGATGCGTGATGCAGGTAATGTGGAACACCGGATACTCGTCTTCCATGGTGTAGAAACCGGTGTGGTCACCGAACGGGCCCTCGGTGCGCAGCTCGCCCAGCTCCACGTAACCTTCCAGCACGATCTCCGCATGCGCCGGAACCTGCAGGTCTACCGTCTCGCACTGCACCAGCTCCACCGGGCTCTGCCGCAGAAAGCCCGCGATCATATACTCTTCCACTTCCGGTGGGCCAGGCACAATCGCGCTGAAGGTCGTCGCCGGATCAGTACCAATCACCACGGCAACCTCCATGCGCTGCCCCTTCAGCTTCGTCAGCGTCACACCCGGTGCAGCCGCAGCCACCGTGCCACCCGCTGTCTCCGCCATCAGTTCCACGCGCTCCGCGCTGCTGGCCGCGCCCGCACGCAACTGGTCGCGCAAATGTTCTGCGGCCACCTTCTGCCGTTGCCAGTGCATGCCCGTCGTCTGCTCGTCATACACCTGCATGCGATACATGCCGACGTTGCGCTTGCCAGTCTTGGCATCGCGCGTCACCACGCAGGGCAGTGTGATGAAGCGTCCACCATCGCCCGGCCAGCACTGCAGCACGGGAAACTTCAGCACATCCACATCGGCCCCGCGCAGAATTACCTGTTTACACGGCGCGTCTTTCGCCGCAATCATCTTCGGAAAGAATGCGCCCACTTCGGCCAGCTTCGGCAGCATCTTCAGCTTATCCAGCAGGCCGGTGGGAGACTTCGGATGCATCAGGTCTTCAATCCGCTTTGCCACCTCGTCCAGTGAATCCACCTCCAGCGCCAGCTTCATCCGCCGCTCGCTGCCGAACTGGTTCATCAGCACGGTTGCGCCCGGATAGCCCTTCACATTCTCAAACAGTAGTGCTGGTCCGCCGGCATTCGGTGTGCCCTTGCCCATCTTCGCCACCCGATCGGCAATCTCCGCCATCTCCAGGATGGGGTCAACCTCTTCGCGCACACGCTTCAGCTCGCCCGCTTTGTCGAGCCACTTAATCCATTCCCTCAGGTCGTCGTAGGCCACTGTTTTCTCCCGGTCCAATTTCATTACCATCTTAGAGCTTCAGGAAGATCTTCTTCCGCCACAGCATCCACACCGGCACAAAACACAGGCAGACGAACGCCACAGCAAACGCCAGCGATGTGTGCACTGTTGAACCCCAGCGCGCGAAACCGACCTCATACGTCCACGTCCACAGCGTCGTCGGCGTATGATCATGCGCCACATGCACCAGGATGGACAACTTCACGATCAACACCCCGATGGCGTACGCCGCAATCGCATTGGAACCAAATACCAGCCACGGCCAGATTACCGCCCTCACCGCTATCACCCGTTCCTGCACCCTCACCACATCCAGCAGCCAGTAGAGCGGAGCCAGCAATAGCAGCGCCCATCCCGCACTCAGCAGTACATAGGAACTCGTCCATAGCTTTTTGTTGATTGGGAACCAGTGCCCCCAGAACCACCCTACCGCCAGCAGCGCCACTGCCGCCCCCAGCATACCCATGGTCTTGCGCCGTGCAGGTGTGGTCGCGCGCAGCCAGTACCCCGTCAGCGCACCCAGCAGCGTGGTTGCAATCGCCGGCAGCGTGCTCAGCAACCCCTCCGGGTCGCGTGTGTGCTCATACAGCCGCCCAACATGCAGAAAGCGGTCCAGCCACGCCGCCAAATTACCGTCCGGGTCCAGCAGAGGGACATCACGCACCGGCATGCCATATCCCGGCACCGGTACAAACCGCATTAACGCCCAGTAACCGACCAGCAAACCTACCGTAATCAATGCCAGTGTTCGCACCCGGCGAATCTGCAGGCAGATCAGCCCGCCAAAGAACGCGCACAGAGCAATCCGTGGCAATACGCCGTAAAGCCGCATATGCAGTACGTGAAAGTGCGGCAGTGCCGTCAGCAACCAGCCCAGCAGCAGCAAGCTGCCGCTGCGCTGCGCAATATGCTTCGCCAGCTGCCCCCGGGTATCGCCCTTCGCCAGCCTCGCCTGCGTTGAGAAGATCATGGAGCAGCCCATCACGAACAGAAATGTCGGGAATACCAGGTCGGTCAGCGTACAGCCGTTCCACTGCGAGTGATCCAGCTGCGAATACACCTGGTGCCAGTCACCGGGATCGTTTACCAGGAGCATCAGTGCCACGGTCAGGCCGCGCACTACATCCACTGCAGTTACACGCCCGGCCAGCCCGTTCGCAACCCGCTCCACCATAAAAACCCTCAGTCCGGATGTTACCGTGAAAGCGCCTGCATCAGTCCAGTGGCTGGCAGATCATCCTGCAGAAAGCTTTTGCCGGCAATAGCCTCTGCTGCCAGGTACCCACTGCGCACGCCGCCCTCCATCGTGGAAGGCCATCCTGTCCGCGTCCAGTCCCCTGCCAGGTACAACCCAGGCCATGCAGTCCGCGCCACAGGTCTGTGCGCGTCTAATCCCGGAAGCACGGAGAAGGTCGCCCGTGCTTCCTTCAGCACCCCACTCTTCAGCAGCTTCGCCTCGCGCACCCGTGGAAAGAACATCTCCAGTTCACGCAGCGCGCTTTGAATAATTTCGTCTCGCTCCTGGTGCAGTTCACCGGCAGACGCACTGATGACCAGTTCCACATAGTGCCCGCGCTGCTGCAACTGTTCCGGCGTCCAGTTGCGAATCCTCGCTTTATTGAATATCCACTGGATACCCGTATCCAACAGCACAGCATGATCCAGTTCCGTGATGGCGCGATCCCACCACAGATGCACCGTCGTGATGGGCGCATGCACAAAGTTCGCCAGTTTTCCCTGTAGATCTAAACGCGTTGCATCGTCCGGCAACTGTGGCAGCAGCTTCTGCAGTTGTTCAAACGGAACGGCCAGCACCAGGCTCTTTGCGCTGTACTCGATTCCCCCAGCCTGCACTGTCCAGCCATCCCCTCGCCGTGCAATCGTCTCCACACCTGCGCGAAGCACGATCTCAGCCCCATGCGATGCCGCAGCATCCGCTACTGCGCCATACAGTTCACTCAACGGCACGCTTGGAATGCCCAGCCGGCCGCCCTCTGCAGTCTTCAGAAAGGATTCGTAAAAAACCTGCCCGGCATACTTCAGCGAACACCGTGAAAAACTGTCGTTCAGCGAGCCCACCAGCACCGGCTCCCAGAAATGCCGAATCGCGCGCTGCGTCTGGCTGGTGCGCTTCAACCACATCTCCACGCTCTCAGTGTCATCCTGCGGATAGCCACGCAGAAACTCCATCAACCCGCGCGCAATGCCCGCCTTATCTGCCAGCCCAAGCATCGGCGCTGTCAGGAAGCTCATGGACGCGTGCATCGGCGGCGGCAACAGTCCGGGCTTGATGCGGCTTACCCTGCCGTTCGTCTCCAGAAATGTCAGTTCATCAAACCAGCGCACGCTATCGCTTGCACCAGACTGCTCCAGCAGATGCACCAGGTTGGTGCAACATCCCAGCAAGACATGCTGGCAATCCACGACCTCACCCAGCGCCGGGTGCTCGTACGAATACGCGCGTCCGCCCACATAGGGCTTGCGCTCTAGCACGGCCACCTTTGCGCCTGTGGTGCTCAGCGCACTCGCCGCTGCCAGTCCGGCTGCGCCTGCTCCCACTACGATGACATCCGTCGTCACGCGACCACCCGGTTCCAGAAGGTCTTCGCCATTCCACGCAGCAGAATCGCAATCTTTACAATGCCCGGTACACTGGCACGCTCGCTGAATACGTCGCTATCGCGCCCTGCAATTTTCTTCAACAGCCGATGATAGATCGCTACCAGAACTTCGAGCGCGGCACGGCTATCTCTATCGATGAGCGGAGTCAGCTTCTCAGCAGATGCATAATACTTCTCGGCCTCAGCGCCCAGCGTGTAGAGCATGGCATGTTCATTGGGCTCCATCGCCGCACCGGCAGCCAGTGCCTTCACTCGCTCCACCGTCACCCCAAACTCAGCCAGCAGATCGAGCGGCAGATAGACTCGTCCGCGCTCCGCATCTTCCTTCACATCGCGCAGAATATTCGTGAGCTGAAACGCAATGCCAGTCTCCTCCGCCAGCTTCTCCGCTCGTGGGTCCGCATAGCCGAAGATGCGAATACACACCAGCCCCACCACGGAAGCTACCAGGTAGCAATAGCGATAGAGATCGTCAAAGGTCTTGTATGTCTGCACAGCCCCGGCAGATAGGTCCAGGTCCATCGCCGTTCCCTGCACGAGCTGCTCCAGCAGTTCATCGGAAATGGCAAACCGCTGCTGCGTATCGTTCAGCGCGATGAACACCGGGTCGTCTGTCGCCCCGCCTGCCCGTGCCGTACGCCAGGCATCCAGCCACGTTGCCATCCCCTCGCGCCGCGCATCCAGTGTCAGTGATTCATCGTCTGATAAATCATCGGCACGCCGCATAAAGGCATACACCGCACACATCGCATCGCTCTTATGTTTTGGCAGAGCAAGAAACGCATAATAAAAATTCTTCGCCTCGCGCCGTGCAATTACCCTGCACGCTGCGTACGCCTGTTCCGTTGTTTGATAGCCAGCGCTCATCCGCGCACCTTGTTCCACAGCGCCGTAGCCAGTAGCCGAGCTTTTGTCACCTTGCCCAGAACTGGCCGGCGCTCCAGTGTGTTGTACCCCTGTTGTTCAATCGCGTCTAGAATGGCTTCTCCACCCGAGATGAACAGTCCCAGCGTCGCCGCCAGTTCGCTATTGACGCGCTCACAGATAGGCGTCCCTTCCGCAAAGAGTACACGCGTGTGCTCCACCAGCGCTTTCATCATCCTGGTATAACCCGGCGTCAGCCGCCTTGCTGCCACGCCTTCTTCGCTCACACCGTAGCGCCGCATCTCTTCCGCCGGCAAATAGAGACGGCCGGAGTCCATATCTTCCGCTACGTCCTGCCAGAAGTTCGCCAGCTGCAAACCAGTGCATACCTTGTCAGAGAGCTTGTGCAACCTTTCATCTCGCTCGCCCGCGATGTACAACACCATCTGCCCCACTGGATTCGCCGAGTAGCGCGAATATTCCTCCAGCTGCTCCAGCGTCTCATAACGGGTCACGGTCTGGTCGCGCATAAAAGCCACCAGTAGATTGGCGAAAGGCTCCCGCGGAATATTGCACTCCCGCACGGTCTCCGCCAAAGCCACAAATACAGGATGCCGCGAACGCTCCGGCGTGTCATAGCACTCGTCCAGCAGGGCGCGCCACTGCGTGAGCAACGCCGCAGAACGCACTGGATCTCCAACTTCATCCCCTAGATCGTCAGCCACGCGGCAGTATGCATAGATGGTCTGGAAATGCGGGCGCATCCGCTTAGGCAAAAACCAGGTAGCTACATGGAAATTCTCGTAGTGTGTCTCTGCCAGGCTCTTGCACCACGCGCGCGCTTCTGCCAGCGTTGGCCGCATCATTGGCGTGCGATATGCCTCGGGCGCGCCAATCAGAGTGTCGTCAATCTCGCGTGCCCCTATGTTCGCGCTCACGGAACGATCACCGTCTTGATATCCACCTTGCCGTCAGCACTGCGTGTCATCATGCCGGCAAACAGCGCAGGCAGATCCTGCAGTCCGCCGCGCCCGGTCAGGTATTCGTTGTACTTGAAGCGTCCACTGCGCAGCAACTCAAAGGCGGTGCGGCATGTCGCCGGAGTGTGGTGAAAGCTTGCCTTCAACGTGATGTCGCCATAGTGCAGCCGGTTGGTATCCAGCGCCACCTTGGTTCCGCTCGGCGGGCCGCCAAAAAAGTTCACCACGCCGCCCTTGCGCACCATCTCCACGGCCCACTCCCACGTCGCGGGCGTTGCTACCGCTTCAATCACGATGTCTGCGCCGCGGCCATCCGGTGTCAATGCACGTGCTGCGGATACTGCATCCGCAACCGCGGTCATCTGGATAACTTCCTCCGCGCCAAAGGTCTTTGCCGCAGTAATCTGGTCATTGCGCTTTACCACCGCGATGACGTGCACACCTGCCAGCGCAGCCGTATGAATGAACATCAATCCGATGGGTCCGGCGCCAATGACGATCATGGTATCGCCCGCCCTGGCGCCGCTCTCTTCCATGCCGCGCACCACGCAGGCCAGCGGCTCGGTCAGGGCAGCATGCGCAAACTCCATCTCCGCCGGAACGCTGAGCATATTCTTCTCTACAATGCGCGCCGGAATACGAATGAACTCCGCATACGCTCCATTGTTGAAGAGCAGATCTTCACACAGGTTTTGCTGGTCGTGGATGCAGAAGAAGCATTTGTCGCAGGGGGCGGAGTTCAACGCCACCACACGGTCGCCGCGGCAAAACTTCGTTACACCCTCTCCGGCCTCTTCCACCACGCCCGCAACCTCATGGCCAAAGAGCATCGGCGGCTTACCCATGGCCGCATGATATCCGCGGCGGTACACCTTCAGGTCGGTGCCGCAGGTTAACGCCGCGCCCACGCGCAGCACCACCTCACCCACGCCGGCCACCGGCATCGGTACCTGTTCTACCCGCAGATCTTCCTTGCCGTGCAGCACGGCTGCCGTCATCTTTGCCATGGCTCTATTTTCTCACTTCCGCGCACAATCTTTGTGATCCTGTGCGTCTCTAGGGTTGAATCACAATCTTCATCGAGTCTGGCTGCGGGTGCGATGCCAGCTCGATTCCCTGCACCGCATCCTCCAGCGAAAAACGGTGCGATATCAGCTTGGTCAGGTCAAACCCGTCGTGGTAGCCCTTGAATACCAGTTCCGCCCCTTCATCCTGTATCGCCGCAGAAGCCGAGTACGAGCCCATCAGCGTCTTCTCGTCCATGCAAACCGCCGCCGGATCGAAAGTCGTCTCTCCATGCTGCGTGCTGGCAAAGAGCATCACTCTGCCGCCCGGCCGCACCGCATCCATTGCCTGCCGTATCAGCGCATCCACCCCCACGGCCACCAACGCCACATCCACGCCGCGTCCTTCGGTAGCCGCCTTGCACGCGCCCACCACGTCTCCCTTTGCGTCCAGCGGATTACGCAACCCAAACTGCGCAGCCACCTTGTGCCGCTCCGGATACATATCGCTCGTCAACACCGTAGCGCCGGTGCGCGCGGCCAGCGCCGCCAGCAGAATGCCGATGGGCCCCTGCCCAATCACCAGCACCGTCTCATCTGTTTTCAAGTCCAGCAGCCGCACTGCTTTGAAGCATGTGTTCACCGGCTCAATCCATGCTGCCTGTTCAAACGGCACGTCGTCAGGAATCTTGATCAGCCCGCGCTTCACAATCCAGTCCATCACCCGGATGTACTCGGCAAACCCGCCGCCCGCCGCCGCAAATCCCGCCGTGCAGCCCACCTTCTTGTACGTCTCACACTGCGCAAACGTCTTCTTCCGGCAGTAGTAGCACTTGCCGCACGGAATATGGTGAAACGCCATTACGCGGTCGCCCACCTTGAAATCCGTCACACCCGCGCCGACTGCCGCCACCGTGCCTGACATCTCATGTCCAAAGATGCGCGGCGCCGAATGCGAACCCGAATGAATCTTCTTCAGGTCCGTCCCGCAGATGCCGCAGGTATGGATCTTCATCAGCACTTCGCCCGGCCCAATCTCCGGCACCGGCACTATCTCCACCCGCACATCGTTTACGTCGCGATACACCGCGGCCCGCATAGTCTTTGGAATATTGTTCTCGCTCATCTCTTACCAGTCTGGAATAAGTCCTGTTCGATTAAGTTCGTTAAAGTCTTGAAGCGTTAAGCGGGCAAGAAGATCAGGGAGAGCTCCCGCAATATGGTCTGCCCCCGCAGAACTCGCTTTACCCAGCCTCGACAGCGCGGCCCAATACTTCGGGCGCACCAGCACGTGCGCGATGAACCGCCCCATCTTCATCTGCCCCATCCGGTCGATGAAAGGATTGAGATCGGGCAGCCTGGCGCTCACCTCATCCGTAGTTATCTTCATGCAGCACACCGGAATGCCATGCATCTGTGCCAGCCGCGCAACGGCTGCGGATTCCATGTCTACCACCGAACCGCCATACGTCGCTGCTAGCCGCCGTTTTTCCGCTTCATTAGCAACATGAGTCGTCGTCACCAGCACTACGGGTTTATCCCGCTCGGCCAGAGTAAAACGCTCGCCGGTCTGCGCATTCACTACGATATTCGGGATAAAAAACTCTCCCGGAAAACCCTCATTCTGCAATGCCCCCACCCATCCGATTGACAGCACGGCATCCAGCGGCCCATCCTTCTCCGCCTGCGCAAACGCGCGTGTTGCCGCATCGGCGCCCATTCCCGCACAGACCGCTACACACTCGTTATCGCCAAACGTCGCAGTCCATTTGTAAACGAATCGCTGCCCCGTTGGGAGGGATTTCCAGCCCTTCACCAGCGGCTTCAGTTCTCCCGGCATCGCCGCGATAATCGCGATTCTGCTCACGCCTTCGCTCCCGCATACGCCGGTGCGTAACCATGCTCCACAAACCATTCCATCGCCGACTTCAGCGCAGCATCCACCGGCAGCTTTCGCAGGCCCAGCTCCCGCTCCGCCTTCGCGCTGCTTGCGAACATCTTCTTCTTACCCATGCGAACAGCTTCCACTGTGGCGCGTGGCTCCTTGCCGCGAATCTTGCCCGTGATGGTCTCGTCAAAGAATGCGAACGCCATCGCTACGGCATGCGGCACCTTCATCGTCGGCGAAGGCAGTCCGCTGATTGCCGCCATCTTGTCGAGTATCTGCTTCAGCGTCAGGTTCTCGCCGCCCAGGATGTAGCGCTCGCCCGGTGTGCCGTGGTCCAGCGCCTCCACATGCATGCGCGCCACTTCGTCCACATCCACCAGGTTCAATCCCGTATCCACATACGCCGGAAACTGCTTGTTCAGAAAATCCACCACGATGCGGCCCGTCGGCGTCGGCTTGGCATCCATCGAACCGATCGGCGTCGTCGGGTTCAGAATCATCACGTACTGCCCGCTGCGCGCGGCCGCTATCGCTTCCTGCTCGCCCATGAATTTTGAGCGTTTGTAGTGACCGATCATCTGCGCCAGAGAGACCGGCGTCATCTCATCCACAATCGTTCCCGCAGCATCGAATCCCATCGTCGCCACGCTGGAGGTGTACACCACGCGCTGCACTCCCACCTGGCGCGCCAGCTTCAACAGGTTCCGCGTACCTTCCACGTTGGCCGCGTACATTGCCGCCGGATCCGTCACCCACAAGCGATAATCTGCCGCCACATGCACCAGCGCGTCGCATCCGGTCAGCGCGCTGCGTAGCGAGGTTACATCACGCAGATCGCCCACCACCGTCTCGGCATTCAATCCCTGCAGCGCTGCCAGGTTTGAACTCTTCCTCGTCAGCAGCCGCAACTCTGCGCCGCCAGCCGCATAGGCACGCGCCACATGGCTGCCTACAAATCCCGTTGCTCCGGTAATAAATGCCTTCAACGCACTCGCCTTTCCATCATCCAAAGAAAAGTGCGGGCTCAATGCCCGCACTCGCTTGTCACACCGGTCGCGCCGGGCTAATCCAGCTTCTCCGGCACAATCTGAATATTCTTTTCGCCGGCCGCTTTCTTGGCCCAGTACTGCTTCACCCAATCTTCAAATCGCTTGCCTTCGGCAGTATCTTTTCCAGTGAACTCCAGCCGCGCAATATCTGCGTAGGCGATGGAGATCTTAGTGCGCGCCCCCATGGAACCACCCACCGGCCCACTGGACGGCAGCAGCCGTACAAACGAATCCGCCAAGCCCTTGCCCGGCTGCCGGTCGAATAGATAACCCTCTACTTTGGAGCCATCTTTCTTGGTGATGGTGATATCGCCGCGGTAATCGAATGCCTTCTCCAGCGCAGTCTGGATCTCCTGCTCTGTAGCCAGTTCCGGAACCCAGCCCTGCAGCTGCTCGCGTTCGCGTCCGGCTGCATGCTCCAGCTCATCGGGGTTCACATATTGCTGAGTCTTTACTGCTTCCTGTGTCTCGGTCATGGCTAGTCTCCCGCTACTTCCTGCAGCTTCTCACCAGCCTGCTGTGTTGCCGCATCGCCAATCTGCACCAGCGGAGCACGCTGCTCCGGCTTCCACTCATTCAGCAGCTTCTGCGCGCCCTCGTCCGGATAGGTCGACGGAAACATATATTTCTTCGCCGTGATCAGAAATCCCTTCAGCGAGCCAAAGTTGTAGTCCACCGCAGAGGCTTCGTGACCTGAATGCACCATGCAGTTCGCGCACTTCGGATTGCCGCTCTTGGCGCCGTAGTTCTGCCACTCCGTCTCCTGCATCATTTCTTCAAAGGTGTCCGCATAGCCATCCTGCAGCAGGTAGCAGGGCTTCTGCCATCCGAAGATGTTATAGGTCGGCATTCCCCAGGGCGTGCATTCGAAATTCCGCTTACCCATCAGATACTCAGAAAAGAGCGGATGTGTATTGAACTCCCAGCTCTTCTTGCGGTTCGACAGGATGGCGCGGAACAACCGGCGCGACTTCGCTTTGCCCAGGAAGTGCTGCTGGTCCGGCGCCTTCTCATACGTATAGCCCGGCGAAACCATCATGCTCTCCACGCCGGCGGCCATCAGTTCGTCAAAGTGCGCGCGAACGCTGTTCGGGTCGGCACCGTCAAAGAGCGTGGTGTTCGTGGTCACGCGGAAACCCGCTGCCACCGCAGCGCGTACGCCTTCCATCGCGATATCGTGTCCGCCTTCGCGGCACACGGAAAAATCATGGTGCTCCTTCTGCCCGTCCAGGTGCACGGAGAAGGAGAGGTACTTGCTCGGCGTGAACAGGTGCAGCTTCTCCTTCAGCAAAAGCGCATTGGTGCACATGTAGACGTACTTCTTCCGCGCCACCAGCCCGGCCACGATCTCCGGCATCTTCGGGTGCAGCAGCGGTTCTCCGCCGGGAATAGACACCATGGGCGCACCACACTCTTCCACCGCGGCAAAGCACTCCTCCGGCGAAAGTTCGGTCTTCAGAATGTGCACCGGATACTGGATCTTGCCGCAGCCCGCGCACGCCAGGTTGCAGCGGAAGAGCGGCTCCAGCATCAGCACCAGCGGATACCGTTTGCGGCCCTTCAACTTCTGCTTCAATACGTACGTTGCTACCGTCCATGCTTGCGAGATCGGTACTGCCATTTGCTCACCTCGGGGAAACTGATTTTCTTATCGTGCGACTTCGTCTCGCTCAATTCTTCTTGCCGCTACTGCCTAATCACTGCCGCTTTCCATCGCCTTCTGATATGTCGTCAGCGCCAGCAATGGGAAGTACTGCTTGTACAGGTGGTATCCCAGGTAGAACACCCGCGGGAATCCCGTGCCGGTATAGTGCGACTCGCCATTACGCCCCGGCACCAGTTCGTCCCAGGAGCCATCCTCATGCTGCCGTTCGATCAACCAGCGCACGCCCTTGGCCACTGAATCGGACCGCGTATCGCCAGCCGCCAGCAAGCCCAGCAGCGCCCATGCCGTCTGCGATGCCGTGCTCGGCCCAATGCCGCGCGTATCCGGATTATCGTAGGTCTCGCAGCTTTCGCCCCAGCCGCCGTCTGCATTCTGCACCATGCGAATCCACTCAGCCGCGTTCTGAATCGGCGGTTCGTGGTTCCATATGCCCTGGGCTTCCAGCCCGCGCAGCACCAGAAACGTGCCGTACAGGTAATTCACTCCCCAGCGGCCAAACCAGCTTCCGTCCGGCTCCTGGCTCTTCAGTACCCACTGCACAGCCTTCTCCACCCGCTTGTCGCGCTGGGTATATCCGTAGGCTGCCAGCATCTCCAGAATGCGTCCGGTAATGTCCACCGTCGGCGGGTCCAGCATCGCATTATGGTCAGCGAAGGGTATGTACTGGAAGATCATTTTGGTATTGTCGCGGTCAAAACTGGCCCAGCCGCCGCTGCGGCATTGCATGGCCAGCAGCCAGTTCAGAGCCCGCTCACAGGCTGCATCTTGATATGCCTCACGAGGATTTTCCACAGCCTTCAATGCCATTAAAACTTGAGCAGTATCATCAACATCCGGGTAAAACTCATTGTTGAACTCGAAATACCATCCACCGGGCTCCACATTCTTTACCTTCTCTGCCCAGTCGCCCTTTGTGCGCACTTCCTTCGCCAGAATCCAGTCCGCAGCCTTCACCATCTGTGGATCGTTGGCCGGGATTCCGGCCTCTGCCAGCGCGAAAATGGCTTGCCCGGTATCCCATACCGGCGGAAAGCACGGCTGCATGCGGAAGGTCGGCGTCGGATAATCCGGCTCGCCGTTCGGGCAATCGATGCCCAATTTCTCAAACTCATCCAGCGCACGAATGAACTGTGGATCGTCTACCGAATACCCCAGGCAGCGCAGCGCAACGATCGCGTTCAGCATGGCCGGGAAAATAGCTCCCAGTCCATCTGACTTCTCGAACCGTGCCAGCAGCCAGCGCTCGGCCTTCTTGATGGCCAGCGAACGCAGCGGACGGATATGAATACGCTCAAACCAGTGGGTCATGCGGTCCAGGAACAGAAAGAAATTCCGCCAGCTAAAGAGTTTCCGGTCCCAGCGCAGGTGCAGGTCCGCATTTTCACGGCCACCCACAAATAGATCGTCAATCGATTGCTCAGGAGTCAGCTTTTTGAATGGCTTCTTCGCGTACAGGATAGACAGCGGAACCAGGATGCCTCGTGACCACGAAGAGATTTCGTAGATATTAAAATAGAACCAGTTCGGCGCCAGCACGATCTCCGGCGGAATCGCCGGCACGGCATCATAGTCATATTGCCCCAGCGAACACAGGTACATCTTGGTGAACGTATTGCACTCCACGACGCCACCATGAGCCAAAACCCATTCGCGGGCCTTCACCATCACGGGATGATCCGCTGACCAGCCCATCAACTTCAAGGCCAGATACGCCTTCACGCCGTAATTGATGTTCGATGGTCCGCCGGGCGAAAGGCTCCAGCCCCCGTCTTCATTCTGGTGGCGCAGTATCTCGTTCACCGCGCGCTGCATCTTACCTGCATCTCCCGTGCCCAGCAGCGTGTGCATGTAGATGTAGTCTGCTTCCAGCATCACGTCTGCTTCCAGCTCGCCACACCAGTAGCCATCGGGGTGTTGCTGGTCCAGCAGCCACGTTGCCGCCTTGGCAATGCCCGCGCGCACCGCATCGAGCCCCAGATCCATGCGGCCATAGCGCGGCTGCGCCGTCGTTTCCGCGGAATTCGGCTTGCTTCCTGATGTACCCATGCTGAACTTAAACTCTCTCGGCCAACGACCGTAATCCCCGCTCACGCAGGGCTTGCTTCAAACCGCTGCTGGCTGAACCGGTGGTGCGGCTGCAATCGCCTGCACAATCTCCGGCGGAAGCCCGAATCGTACATTCTCGGGCATCACTTCAACCTCGTCCACTGACCCATAACCCTTTTGCTGCAGATAGGCCACAACCTCTTGCACCAGTACTTCAGGTGCAGACGCTCCAGCCGTCACTGCCACGGTGCTCTTCCCCGTCAGCCACTCCGGCTTAATGTCTTCTGCCTTGTCGATCAGGTATGCCTCGGTCTTCAGATTCTGAGAGACCTCAACCAGGCGATTTGAATTGGAACTGTTGCGCGAACCTACGACCAGCAGAAGATCCGCAGAATGGGCCACATTTTTTACCGCCACTTGGCGGTTCTCGGTCGCATAGCAAATGTCCTGTGCGTGCGGCCCAACGATATTGGGGAACTTTTTCTTCAGTGCCTCGATCATGTAGCGCGCTTCATCCAGCGAGAGCGTGGTCTGCGTCAGGTAGGCCACCTTGTCAGGATCGGGAACCACCAGCGCGGCTACCTCTTCCACCGTAGAGACCACCTGGGTCACATCCGGAGCCTCGCCCTGCGTGCCTTCCACCTCTTCGTGGTCGCGATGCCCGACCAGCACCAGCGAATAACCCTGGCGCGCGAACTTGATCGCCTCCACATGCACCTTGGTCACCAGCGGACAAGTGGCATCCACCACCTTCAACCCACGCTCCTTGGCGCGCTGCCTTACAGCCGGCGAAACGCCGTGGGCAGAGTAGATTACTCGCTTGCCCTCAGGAACCTCATCCAGCTCGTTTACAAAAATTGCGCCCTTTTCGGCCAGATCGTTCACTACGTAGCTGTTATGCACGATCTCCTTGCGCACGTAGATTGGCGCACCGAAGGTTTCCAGGGCTATTTTTACAATGTCTACGGCGCGCACAACGCCAGCGCAGAAACCACGTGGCTTCAACAGGAGAACGCGCTTGGCGGCCGCGTCAACAGGGGTGGGGGAAGTGGGGTCGCTTGTCGCAGTATTCACATCCCAAGTATACCGCTTTGGCCCCGATTGAACCACCAGTTTGACCTGAATTTGGTGCAGCCCAGCTCATCCGGGCATAGCCCTATCCTCCAGGCAAAACATCTACGCTGCCCGCTCAATAATCACGAAAAAAATGAATCCGAATGCAGTTCAATCTAAAGCGTTCCAGTGCAATCGGGATGGCCGCAATCGCACTTCAGCGAATGAACCTTCGCCGCGTCCGCGGCTTGGCAATGCTGGCAACAATACTTCTCGCCCGGCTTGGCCATGCAGCTGCATTCCTTGTGTGCGCACTTCTTGCTCTCGCTCATCGCTTCCCTCCGCCGCAGATTGCAGCTTTCAGGTCTGATGCCGGTCAGTAGTGCACGAGATGTTTCTGCTTCGGCTTTTTACTTATCGGGGCGAAGCCCGGTCCACCGCGCTCGCCGCCTTCATCATCTGCTCGGCGTGCTTCAGTGATGTTTCCGTCAGCTTCGCGCCGCTCAGCATGCGGGCAATCTCCTGCGTCCGCTCGCTCTCGCTCATCTGCCGCACGCTGGTCCGCGTGCGCCCATCCTTCTCCGCCTTCTCGATCAAGAAGTGCTGCTCCGCAAACGCCGCGATCTGCGGCAGGTGGGTAATGCAGATGACCTGCTGCCCCTTCGCCAGCGCGCGCAGCTTCTGCCCTACGGCCTCTGCCGCACGGCCACCGATGCCGATATCGATTTCGTCAAAAACCAGTGTCCGCGGCAACGGCATCTTCTTCCTGGACTTGCTCGCCGCGCCCTCTTCCACGCTCACCTTCAGCGCCAGCATCACCCGGCTCATCTCGCCGCCAGATGCAATCTCATCCAGCGGCTTCAGCGGCTCGCCCGCATTCGTCGCAATGCGGCAGGTCACGCTATCCCAGCCATGCGCCGTCCAATACGAATGCTCCTTCTGCGCGTTCACTTCAATCTGGAATTGAACCTTCATGGCAAGGTAGTTAATCTGCGCCTCAGCCAGCTTTTCCAGCTTCTTCGCCGCCGCGGTACGCTGCATGGTCAGCTCCGTCGCCGCCTTCACATACGCCGCTTCGTCTTCGGCCAATAACTTCCGCAACCCCGCAAGGATGGCATCGCGATTCTCAATCTCGCCCAGCTTCTGTGCGACTTCTTCCCCATACGCAATCACCTCGGCCAGCGCGCCTGCCGTCTCCGCCGAACCGCTCTGGCGCGGATGCTCCGCATATTTGCGCTTCAGCTTGTCCAGCAGCGCCAGCCGGTCTTCAATCTCGCCCAGGCGCTCCGGCGATGCATTAATGCCCTCGGCATAATCCCGCGTCGTCGAACTCACGTCCTCCACCACGGCACGCGCCGCCGTCAGCTGCTGCACCGCCTCGGCAAATTTGTCGTCGTAGCGCGCCAGCTCTTCCACCTGCTTCAGCGCCGCACGCAGTGCGCTCTCCGCCGAGTTCTCTGACTCATACAGAAATTCATGCGCCCCCATTGCTGCGGCATACAGTTTCTCCGCATTGGCCAGCACCCGCTTCTCCGTCTCCAGCTGCGAATCCTCATCCGGCCCGGCAATCTGCGCCTGCGCAATCTCCTTGCGCTGGAAGCTCCACAGGTCTGCCATGCGCAGCCGGTCCTGCTCCGCGCTCTGCATCTCCTCCAGCTTCTCGCGGGTCGCGTGCCACGCCGTAAACGCCGTACTAACAGCCGTAGAAGCACCGTCAATACCCGCATAACGGTCCAGCAATCCGCGCTGTTGCGCTTGGTCAAATGACCCCAGAGTCTCGCCCTGCGCATGCACCAACGCCAGCTCCGGAGCCAATTGCCGCAGCACGCTCACCGTCGCCGGCTGGTTATTCACAAAGACGCGCCCCTTCCCGCCAGCAGCAATCTCTCTCCGCAGTAGAATCTCCGTGCCTTCCACATCAATGCCATTAGCTTCCAGCACACTCTCCGCGCCCGGCGTTGTCTCGAAAACGCAGCTCACCACGGCCTTTTCCGCACCATGGCGCACCACATCGGCCGAGCCTTTATCGCCCAGCAGCAGCGCCAGCGCATCAATCAGGATGGACTTGCCCGCCCCGGTTTCGCCCGTCAACAGGTTCAGCCCCGGCCCGAAGCCCGCAACCGCGTGGTCAATCACCGCATAATTTTCCGCTCGCAATTCGAGCAGCATCGTCGTTGCCTCAGCGTGGTGGAATCAACGCGAGGATAGCACGTCGCACTCGCTTTGAATCCACATGTCAGAAAAGCTACTGCACGTGCCTCGGGCCTGGCAGCTGCACCTTCACGAACCGGGGAAAGTAAAGACTCATATCATGAGCGACTTTCTCGTCCGGCCCATTTGCCGCATACGTGAGTATCAAATCCGCACCCTTCAGTTCCGCGTGCGATTTGCCTGCATACACAAAAGCATCCGGCGCATCTGATTCCGGGGGGCGGTAGATTCTCTGTGGCGGGCTCCACGGTCCCTCTAGCTTCGGCGCTCGCCGCATCACAAGGTCCGCAGCTCCAAACCCTTCGCTATTGACCTCCAGAAAGCCTGTACCGCCCGGGTCGCGCTGCACGCTGGTCTCCGTGCCCGCATCATGCAGGATCGGCCTGCGGTTCGCTTGCCCCGTTTGCCAGTCTCCATCTGACCACCATTGCAACGGGCTGAGCCTGCCCTGAGCAAACGTCTCAACGCTCAGGCGCGCCATATAGAGATCATGTTCGGGCTCACTCTGGCCAAAAAAATACACAAAGCCGCCTTCGCGCAGTGCCTGCGAAGCCATAATCACCGTATCGCTGACTTCAGCAGCAATCTTCAACCTCCAGACCGTTGGCTCGTCGTCCGGATTCGTTACCCAGTAAGCATTCCAGCCAATCGACTTGAACCCGAGAGAATCTTTCGCGCTGTCTGAGGCTACGCGTTCGCAGAATAAAAGCAGCCTGTTCCCTACACGAATTCCGGAACCCGGCCACATCCATACCGGCCCTTCCGATGAAAATATCTCGGAAGGGGTACCCCTTCTGGTCCGCCAATAAAACTTTATGGCCGCGTGAGCCGGATCGTAACCGGACTGAATCGCAACTGTATTGCGAACAAATGCAGCGTTGGGCCGGCTGTCTCCGGGCTTGCGGGCGACGAACGTATCATTGAACATCCAGAGCACCCGGCCATGTCCGAGATCGATGGAATAGCCCGCATCCGAGCCCATCCATCGCGGGTCGGAATGGAATAGTTTGTCCGCTTCCGGCCAGGCGGTCCCCGTTTGCGCACTGGCGGCTGACGCAAGACCCAGGGCGAAAACAAAGATAAGAATCTGATCGAAGCCGAAGTGCCGGTGACCTTCCTGCTGGGGCCTTTTTTGTGCCGATCTGAGCCTAAACCGCATGGCGCTATCATTCCACCGCACTTACACTTCTGCCAATCCCCCGCCGCTATCCGCTACACTAATTGCGGAGAGAAACGATACTCATGATGTCTTTACTCGCACTCTTTCTTCAGGATGACTCCCTGCCCGCCGCCGCGCCTGTATCCGGTGGAACCCTCAGCGGCATACTCGAGATGGTGCGCAACTCCGGCCCCATCGCCTTTGCTGTCCTCCTTCTTCTGCTGCTCGCCAGCATCTTCTCCTGGAGCATTATTCTCTCCAAGTGGACGAGCTTTGGCCGTGCGCGCACCCAGTCGCTGCGCTTCCTGCGCGCCTTCCGCAAATCCGGCAGCCTGAGCGAAATCGCCACCGTGGCAGACACCTTCCGCCCCAGCCCGCTGGTCAATGTATTCACTGAGATAAACGACGAGTACCGTCGCCAGTCCGGTGGCCGCGGTATGCCGCGCAACCCGCAGGGGCTGGAACGCGCAGCACAAACCGCCGCCTCAGAAGCGTTGACCGTCATGGAATCCAAGATGACCTGGCTCGCGACCATCGGCGCCGTCTCGCCCTTCCTTGGTCTCTTCGGCACGGTCATGGGCATTATCGACGCCTTCCACGGCCTCGGCGCCTCCGGTACCGCCACACTGCGCGCTGTCGCCCCCGGCGTATCGGAAGCGTTGATTACCACCGCCGCCGGCTTGGTCGTCGCCGTACCCGCCGTGATCGGCTACAACCAGTTCACCGCCCGCCTGCGCGAATTCGCAGCGCGCATGGACGATTTTGCCCGCGAGTTGCTCAATGCCATTGAGAATGCGGCCATGATGCCCGGCGATATGGCTCCGCCACCGCAGCCTCTCCGCCGCGACCTGCGCCACGACACGGATCTCGATCCGCGTCTTCGTTAAAAAATCTTTTTGGCAAAGGAGCATCAGCCATGGCTTTCACCACCAGCACCGGACGAACCCAGACCGCACTCGCCGAGATCAACATCACTCCGCTGGTCGATGTCGTGCTCGTCCTTCTGCTCATCTTCATGCTCACCGCTCCGGTACTGCAGTCCGGCATTGAAGTAGCCGTGCCCAAGACACACACGGTGAAGGAGCTGACGCAGCAGCGCACCGTGATCACCATCAACAAGGATTCGCAGGTCTTCCTCGGCGACACTCTGATCAATATTAACGAGATTCCCGCGCGCCTGAAAAATATCGGCGGCGATCCCTCACAGAAGATCGTCTACCTGCGCGCAGACACTAAGGTCAACTTCGGCGACTTTGCCTCCGTGATGGATGCGGTCAAGCAGGCTGGCATCACCAACATCAGCATCGTCACCCAGCCACTGGAGAAATAAGCGAAGCAAGCGAACGAATCCATGGCCACCCGCATCCATCTCGCGGAGTCTCCCAGCTTAGGCGGCACCAACTTCGCCGGCTCATTGATCCTGCACGGCTTATTTGCGATCTGCCTGGTCGCCTTCGCCTATGTGCATCATGCCTTCGGCCATGCCTGGGGCGGCGCGGACCAGAGCACCGGCGCCATCCAGGCCAGCCTGGTCAACGCCATCCCCTTGCCGCATGACACTCCTCCGACGGATAACGTACTGGCCACGGAAAATCCCAGCCCCAACCCTGCGCCGCCCACACCCGCGCAGGTAGCCAAGCCCAAGCCCGATGAAATCCCCATCGCGTCCAAGGTGAAGCCAACCACTAAGATCGCAGACCGCAGCACGCCGGAGCCATTCAAGCATCCGCAACTCACCGCCCCATCGAACCGCATCCCCGGCGGTGAGGCCCCCGGTGTCCGCATCCCGGTCTCTACCCTGCAACTCAGTACCGGCACGTCCATGATGTCAGTTCCAGCCGGCGATTTCGGCACGCGCTTCGCCTACTACGTAAACGGCATTAACCGGGCTGTCTCCGGTGCATGGTGGACGCAGGAGGCCAGCCCGGCACAGTCCAATGGCCGCTCGGTCACGCTGCTGTTTGACGTTCTGCGTGACGGTACACCCACCAATGTGCGCGTAGAAAAGCCCAGCGGCTCTTCCTCCCTTGATGTCTCCGCCAAGCATGCATTGCAGCGTGTGGATGGATTCGGGCCGCTCCCCGATGGATACCGCGGAGACCGCATCACAGTGGAGTACACGTTTGATTACCAGCTCCACTAACCCCGCCACAACATCTATCCCTCATTTTGCGTCTAACATAAGTAGAGAATGATGCAGACGCCGCACAAGCACGTCCGTCGCAGTAGGTCCCTTTCGTTTTGCCGTCTCCTGCTGGCTTTGGCCACTATTGGCCTGGCCGCGCGGGCGCATGCGCAGGACTGGGTCCATATCGAATCCAGCAACGGCGTGGACCGCATCCGCGTAGCCGCCGCAGGCTTCAAGCCGCTGTCAGCCGATGCGTCTACCCAGGGCTACAAGCATCTCTTTGACAACACCCTCTATACCGATTTGAGTAATGCCGGCATCTTTGATCTGGTTTCGCAGAGCCTTGCGCCCACGGCCACTCCCGGCAGCCCGTCTGAGATGGTGGTGGCACAGTGGGCCGCAGCTCCGGCCAATGCCGCCATGGTCGCCTTCGGCTCGCTCAACGTCGCCGGCTCGACCGTTGTCGTCAATGGCTGGCTGTATGACACTAAGAACTCCGTCGATCCCAAGGTGCTGGGCGCGCAATATAGCGAACCCGCGTCCGATGAGTCCGTCCGCCAGATCGCGCACCGCTTTGCCGATGAGATCATCCTTCGCCTCGGTGGCGGCCTGCCCGGTATAGCAGAGACCCATATCTATTACGTGCACTCCAGCGGCGGCAACAAAGAAATATGGGAGATGGACTACGACGGCCAATCGCCGCATGCCGTCACCCATCTCGGCACCGTCTCCCTGTCGCCGCGCATCTCTCCAGACGGCAATCGTCTCGCCTTCGCCTCGCTTGGCCGCGACGGCTGGAACATCCGCATCTTTTCCATGCTGCTGGGCCGCATGGTCAGCTTCCCCGCCATCGGCGGTACCAATCTCTCGCCCGCGTGGGCATCGGATGGCCGCCAACTGGCCTTCTCATCCTCCCGCACCGGCGACCCTGAGATTTACATTTCAGACTCCACCGGCGGCGGCTTGCGCCGCATCACCTCCTACCGCGGCCCTGATGTTTCGCCCGTATGGAACCCGCGCACCAATTCGCAGATCGCCTGGATCAGCGGACGTACCGGCCTGCCACAGCTCTACATCATGGATACTGACGGCACCAACGTGCAGCGCATGACCGACGGCGGATATGCCACCTCGCCGTCATGGTCGCCAAATGGTCAGTTCCTCGCCTTCGCATGGGACCGCAAGTATGGTCCCGGCGCGCCCGGCGGGCAGGATATCTATGTGATGGAAGTCTCCACCCGCAAGTGGATTCAGCTCACACATGACGCCGGTCGCTGCGATTTCCCTTCGTGGTCACCGGACGGCAGGCATATCGTATTTGAAAGCGTCTCCGGTAAGAATTCGGCGATATGGACCATGCTCGCCGATGGGACCGGGCGTCACAAGCTTACCTCCAGCGGCGGCGACAGCATGCCCAACTGGAGCTGGAAGTAGTTTAGTTATTTTGAGCATCGCGAAATATCTGCTTTTGTTTTACATTGCGCGAACCTAGCGCCAAGGAGCCACAATGAACGTCTCGCTGCTTTCTTTCCGCAAGCTTTCACTTGCCGCCGTCGTTGCGGTAGGCCTCGCCGGAGTCGCTGGTTGCCACCACCGAAACTCCATGCCCATCAATACCACGCCAGACAGCGCTCCGGTGGCGGGCCCAGCGCCCACGGCCACACTGACTGCTGACCCCGTGGCCATCGATCTGGGCCAGTCGGTTGTGCTGAACTGGCGCACACAGAATGCCACCACCGTGACCATTGACGGGATCGGCAATGTAAATCTGAACGGCACCACGAATGCGTCACCCAGCACCTCCACCAACTTCCACCTGACCGCCACCGGTCCGGGCGGCAGCACAGAGGCCAGTGTGCGCGTGACCGTCCGCGTTCCTGAGGTTCCTGCCGCGCCCGCGGCGGGCCCTGAGGACCTGACCAGCGAGCAGCTCTTCCACCAGAATGTGCAGGACATCTTCTTCGACTACGACAGCTCTGACCTTCGCCCGGAGGCTGCTGCCACCATCACCCAGGCCGCTGCCTTCCTGACCGCGCATCCCACGGCCAAGGTCGTAATCGGCGGCTACTGCGATGATCGTGGCTCGGCTGAGTACAACCTGGCACTGGGCGAGACCCGCGCTAACTCAGCCAAGAGCGCACTGGTCGCAGCAGGCGTTCCCGCTTCCCGCCTGCGCGTCATCAGCTACGGCAAGGAAAAGCAATTCTGCACCGATGAGACGGAGGCCTGCTGGCAGCAGAACCGCCGTGCGCAGTTCTCGCTGGACCGCTAGGGCCCCACGCCGTAACCATCCATTGACAGGGGCCCATTGTGGCCCCTGTCGTTTTGCTTCGCAATTCAGCTAAACTTGCATCGGGGAACCATTTCCAATGACGATTCGACGCTCGCTTCTTCTTACCTCCGCCCTGCTTCTTACCACCGCCATGCCGGCCTTCGCCGTGAACAAGGACATGGTGCAGCTACAGACGCAGGTCCAGACGCTACAGGACTCGGTTGCACGTCTACAGCAATCCAACGATGAGCGCATGGGTGTGCTCAAGGACCTGGTGCAGCAAACCGCCGATGCCGTGAACAAAATGAGCGTCAGCACGGACTCGCTGCAAAAGGCGATGCAGACCCAACAGGACGCGCAGAACGGCAAGCTCGATCAGGTCTCAGGCCAGATCCAATCACTCAACGACTCCATTGACGAGCTGAAAGCTCAGATGGCCAAGCTCGCCAAAGCAATGCAGGACCTCCAGGCACAGCAGCAGTCCATCAACGCCAGCATGAGTTCCATGCCGTCCTCTGGTGGCGCACCCGCTGCCGGCCCCGCAACTACCACGCCCACTCCGGCTGACACCACCACGCCGCCCCCTGCCAATCCCATCCCCGATATCCTGCCGCAGGCCACCGGGCCCAAGGGCCGCCACTCCGCGCAGCCTACGGCCTCCAACGCTCCGCCGGTCGAGCAGCTCTACCAGACCGCCTACGGTGATTACAACGCAGGCAAGTACGCACTGGCAGCCACCGAATTTGATGACGTGGCCAATTATTACCCTGACAACAATCTCGCCGGTAACGCACACTTCTACAAGGGCGAGATTCTAATGAAGCAGAATAAGCCTGGACTGGCCGCCAAGGAGTATGACAAGGTACTGGAGCAGTACCCCGGCAACAGCAAGATTCCGGCGTCGCAACTGCACAAGGCCAATGCACTGATCGCCATCCGTCAGACAGACGCTGGCATCCGCGAACTTCGTTCGCTCATCCAGCGCTATCCCAATTCTCCAGAGGCAGTTGCAGCCCGCACCCGGCTCAGCGCGCTCGGAGCACGCGCACACTAAATGTCTTGTTCGCAATAACCTTCCCTGCTCAAGCCTTCGTTCCGGATGTATAGTTTTGCTGACCGCACAACTCAGTTCTCTTCCCCGCTATCTTACCTGGTAGTTCAGGAAAGCAGAGGAGACGCAGACATGCCGCACACCATCCCGCCCCGCCTCGATAGTGACATCAAAAAGGGTGCCTTCGAAACCGAAGAACCCAGCAATGGCCGCGCCTCCGGCGAAACTAACACCTCGATGGCCGGACAGATGGGCCATCGCAACCAGCCTGAAGAGGCGCAGGGCGAAGATACCGACTTCCCTGAGCCCGATGCACAGGGCGAGCACTCCGGCCAGTAGTCCCACAGACATTTGCACCGCAAACAAAAGAGGCCCCGGATAATCCGGAGCCTCTTTTGTTTTTTCGTATGGGGGGAAGACTACTTGAGCCGGTTCATGACCTCGTCCAGCACTTCCTTCTTCGGGCGGACGCGATCCTGTGCCAGCTGCCCCAGCGGTTCGTCGACCAGGTTCAGCATCTCCGTGAAGCTCGGCTTGTCCGTCTCCACGTAGAACACACCGGTCAGCACTTCGCCGCGAGCATGCGCTTCCATCAGTTGCTTCACCGCACCGATACGATCGGTCGGGTTATAGTCCTCGTGAATCTTACTGAGCCGCAGATGGCTGCCGTCATGCATGGTCACGTCGTAGTTGGTGCCCGGCTCGTAATCCACTGCGATGTCCTGGAAGTGCGGCACAAAGCCGACATCGGTGATCGCTTCTTCATGCTCCTGCATGTACTTGTAGCTCTTGGTGGAGCCCTCGTGATCGTTGAATGTCACGCAGGGTGAGATCACATCCAGCAGTACCGTGCCGTTGTGCGCGATGGCCGCCTTCATCATGGCTGAAAGCTGCTTCTTGTCGCCGGAGAACGAGCGGCCCACAAACGTTGCGCCCAGCTCAATCGCCAGGGAGCACAAATCGATGGCCGGCAGATCATTGATCACACCGGTCTTCAGCTTTGACCCAATATCAGCCGTCGCGGAGAACTGGCCCTTGGTCAGGCCATACACACCGTTGTCTTCCACAATGTAGATGATGGGCAAGTTGCGGCGCAGCAGATGGACGAACTGGCCCATGCCGATAGACGCCGTGTCACCATCGCCGGAGACTGCCAACGCCTTCATGGTGTGGTTCGCCAGCAACGCGCCGGTAGCCACTGCAGGCATGCGCCCATGCACGCTGTTGAAGCTATGCGAACGGCTCATAAAGTAGGCCGGGCTCTTGGACGAGCAGCCGATGCCGGAGAGCTTCATTACCCGCTCAGGCTGTACGCCCATCTCATACATTGAATCGATAATGCGCTCAGAGATCGCATTGTGACCGCAGCCGGCACACAGGGTCGTCTTGCCGCCGCGATAGTCCAGCACCTGCAGGCCAAGACGGTTGGTCTTCGGCGCCGGGGCGGAAGGTGTGGGAGTTACTGTCGTGGTTGCCATTAGATTCCCTCCTGCGTGACGATCTCGTCCGTCACTGACCGTGCGTCCAGCGGCAGACCATTGAAGTGCCGTACGCTGCGCAACTTGGTTACTTCACTCGCTGCCAGATCCAGCTTCAGCAGGCTCAACATCTGGGCATCGCGGTTCTGTTCCACTACATACACACGCTCGTGCGATGCCACAAACTCATGCACCTCGCGCGAGAAGGGGAAAGCTCGCAACCGCAGGTAATCCGTCTCCAGCGAGTATTCCTTGCGCATCTGGTCGCGGCTCTCGCGCACACCAAAATCGGATGTGCCGAAAGCGATGATGCCCACCTTTGCCTTGCCTGTCTGCACCACCTCAGGCCGCGGCACCAGCGAGCGAGCCGTCTCAAACTTCTTCGCCAGCCGCTCCATATTGTTCACGTAATCGTCTGGACGCTCAGTGTACTGCGCCTTCTCGTTGTGGCCGGAGCCGCGAGTGAAGTATGCCGCCAGCGGATGGTCCGTGCCGGGGAGTGTGCGATAGCCAATGCCGTCGCCGTCCACATCCTTATAGCGTGCAAAGCCGCCCAGTCGGTCCAGGTCTTCCTTGGTCAGCACCTTGCCGCGGTCGATCGGCTTCTCAGGATACTCAAACGGCTGGCTCATCCAGTTGTTCATGCCCAGGTCAAGATCGCTCATCACAAAGACCGGGGTCTGCAACCGCTCCGCCAGGTCAAACGCTTCCAGCGCCATGTCGAAGCACTCCTTCACACTGCCCGGAATCAGCATCGGGTGCTTGGTGTCGCCATGCGAAAGAAATGCAACGGATAGCAGGTCGCCCTGCTGATTGCGCGTAGGCATGCCGGTAGAGGGACCGGTGCGCTGCACATCGAAGATCACTCCCGGCAGCTCGGCATAGTAGCCAAGGCCGGCGAACTCCGCCATCAGCGAGATGCCTGGGCCGGAGCTTGCCGTCATGGCGCGAGCGCCTGCCCAGCCTGCGCCTAGCACCGCACCAATCGCTGCCAGCTCATCTTCTGCCTGCACAATTGCGAATGTTGCCTTGCCGTCCGGCTCCACGCGATATTTCTTTGCGTATTCGATAAAGCTTTCCACCAGCGACGACGACGGCGTGATGGGATACCACGGCACCACCGTGCAACCGGCAAAAATAGCGCCCAGCGCTGCAGCCGCATTGCCGTCGATGATGATCTGGCCAGTAGTCTTGTCCAACTGCTCCAGCTTGTAGCCGCTCTTGCGCACTAGCGTCTGCGTCGCGTAGTCGTAGCCAGCCTTCACCGCGCCCCAGTTCAGATCAGCAGCCTTTACCTTCTTGGCAAACTGCTGGCGCAGCGCAGCTTCCACTGCAGCCAGGTCCATATCCACCAGGTAAGCGACCACGCCCACGTAGATCATGTTCTTGACTAGCTTGCGCAGCTTCGCCTCAGGGCAGACCGCTACGGTGAGCTTGTCAAACGGAACCGGATAGCAATCCACGTCGCTGCGGTACTGCTTCAGATCGGCCGCCTCTTCATAGATAGCCATGCCACCGGCCGGCAGCGAAAGGATATCCTCCTTTGCCGTCTCAGCATTCATCGCCACCAGAATGTCGATCTCTTTTTTGCGTGCAAGATAACCATCCTTGCTGGCGCGAATCGTGTACCAGGTCGGCAGGCCTGCAATGTTCGAGGGGAAAAGATTCTTGCCGCTTACCGGGATGCCCATGCGGAAGATGCTCTTCAGCAGGACCAGGTTTGCGGACTGCGAGCCGGATCCATTCACTGTCGCTATCTGTATGGTGAAGTCGTTGACGATGCGGCTCTGCGCGTTTGCGCCACCGCCGGATGTTTGTGTAGCAACGCTGCCATTACCGGCATCTTGATGCGTCATTGCGGGAAACTTCCCTTCTGTGAACCGGCCTGAGGCCGCTTAGCCCAACCGCATAATTTTATCCAATTCAACCAGCCAAACTCTGCCGTATTTCATCCGGGCTGCAAAATGTGCCCATTTCCGCATGGGCGGTTATCAACTTTGCGTTCGATTATCGGATTCCAGGGGGCTGGCGCCTTTTGCGCCGCTTTGTCCCCACCTCTACGCGAACCTGCCGCGATACTACGCCGCCCACTGCATGCGTAATTTCCTTTCTCACGCCAGCATCCCGCGTTACTGTAAAGAGGTACAGCGCAATTCATTCCACGCTGCGCGGTAATTTCTGGAGGTACGGAACATCGATGGGCGGAATTGGAGAACAGACCGGCGGAAAATCTCCCAGCGAACTGATGGCTGAAGCCTTCTGGTTTTTTGCACACACACTGATTAGCCTGGTTGTCTATGTGGCGCTGGTCGCAGCCATTCAACTGGCGCGCCCGCAATCCTTCTCTATGCTGCTGGCCACCGGTCTGGCTTTCGGCGTGCCTGCTGTCGCCGGCTTCATCATCGCGCTTATCTGGCCCAATGAAATCGCGCGCTACATCTGGATCTTCGGCCTTGTCTGGTTTTCCATTGTCTGCGTGTACGTGCTCGATCTACCCACCGGCCCCGGCCTGTGCGAGCACTGTGGCGCGGTCTCCAAGCTATGGCAGACGCTGGTCACCTTTGACCATCCCAGCGGCCTCTTCTACGGCAGCGGCAACGCCTTCGGCACCTGGCCCGCGCTGGCCAATATCGGCTACGCCATCGGCGCCAAGTTCGGTCTCAAGAACAATTCGTAATTCCTAGAGCGTGTTTCATAAATAGGTACGGCCTCAAGCTGGGGACTTCTGGGTGAGGCGGGAGATTTGATGAACTTCTTGTATGAGCAAGAAGCGATTCCAGTT
>Ga0302270_10000361_pt1 | contig 48579 bp, 50 predicted proteins | sample III_Bog_E2_3_FD_198773 | JGI IMG/M metagenome (GOLD analysis project Ga0302270, IMG submission 198773) | Peat permafrost microbial communities from Stordalen Mire near Abisko, Sweden - III_Bog_E2_3 | ecosystem: Environmental > Terrestrial > Soil > Wetlands > Peat | place: Sweden: Abisko... | reverse complement strand
AGGAGATGGTCCGCGTGATGCACAAGGAGCAGGTCTTCTCCGACCTCTTCGTGAAATTTCTGCTGGCTCGCAGCATGCGAACCCAGGCCGATCTTGTCGATCAGCTTTTCAACTCCAGCGAAAAGCGGTTGGCAAGAATTCTGTTGTTGCTGGCGGAGTATGGCGAGCCAGGCGAGCCGGAATCATTGATTCCAGAGATCACGCAGGAGACCCTGGCGGAGATGATTGGGACCACCCGGTCTCGGGTCAGCTTTTTCATGAATCACTTTCGCAAGCTCGGCTTTATTGAGTACAACGGACGCATCCGGGTTCATAAATCGCTGCTCAATGTGATTTTGCACGACTGAACCTTCTATACCATGCAGCGTAGATGCTCCTCCCCGTTCCCATCAACGGGCACTCAAAACGGCCAGCCGTAGGAGCTTCGGACACCGCTGATGGTCTTTCTACGGAGCTGAACATTTACTGGGCAGAAGACCAGAGTTCACACCCGTGTAGAACGAGCAGGAGGTTTTTCGACAACCAGCGCAGTTTGGTCTTTCCCGCCGTCTCGGGCTGACTCCGTCAATCGTGGCTTTTGCATCTCCCTATTGACGCTGGAAATCGTTGTCCGTGCGGTCTCTACCGGATTGTTTTTCTTCTTCTTCATCTTGAAATACTGCCACGGATCGTACGCAGAATCTGTTCCCAACGGCTCATAATGGCGGGACAGGTGGATCAGTTTGGTCGTCGCTCCCTGTGACGCCGCCCCTTCAAGAGCCTTTTACCGTAGAGTTACCGTATCGGAACTCAGAGATATCTGATTACGGCTTCAATGTCGCGCCCTGACACGCGGGATGCTCGCATTGGCAGACTATTTCCGTGATGCCCTTTGAGTCGGCACACATGGGACAGCAGTATTTTCCCCCATTCCCAGGGACGCAATGGCAGGCGGAATTCGCGCATTTGGATTGTGGCGTCATATTCAGAAAGCTCCTTTGAGAGAAGGTGCCATTCGCTCCAGAAAACGCATGGCACAAGGCCTGCTATTGTATTCAGCTCTTTATCCTGGAGCATGCTTGACACATATTGCACGCTACGACAGCATGGCATCGGCGAAAGGAATAATCCGTTCTATTTTGCTCATCTTTTGACGGATGGGCGACAACTGCCAGTAGACTGCTTTCGATGAGCGAAGGGAGAGGCGCACAACGTCGCAGGGAATGCTTCTACCTCCCTGGTTCGTGCCGCACCTTAGGTATCAGCACGTTCTGGAAGACGCATTGAACGATCCAAAGGCGGTCAACGTCTGGTCCAAGGTTGAGGGAATCGACGCACTGATTGAGTTGGCGCTCAACCTCCATTGGCCGTGGAACCATGCGGGAGATGAGCTGTGGAAGCGTCTGGACGGCACGCTGTGGGAGTCTACACAAAATCCCTTGACCATCCTGAGGACAGTTTCGGCAGAAAAATAAAGACTGCTTTGGCTGAACCTGAGTTTCATCAGCGTCTTGAGGATCTGCTTCGCCAGGATAGGGAAGTAGATCGGTCCGATGCATGGTTTCATGAGAAGCACTCAGATACGGCACTCACGCTGATCGCCTACTTCAGTATGGAATTCATGCTGACCGAAGCTTTGCCCATCTATTCCGGCGGGCTTGGCAATGTTGCGGGCGACCAGATGAAGGCCGCCAATGATTTGGGCGTTCCGGTAGTTGGCGTGGGTTTGCTTTATGGACAGGGAAGCCAACACGGCAGGATTACGCTGGAGTACTATCTCAGCAACGCCCGCATCGAATGGCATGGCGTTGATCTAGACAAGCCGGGCTGGGGCAATGATTCCCATTCTCTTGCGGTCACTATGCATAATTTCGCATCAAGCCGGGTACGTTATATTGCGATCAACGCCTATTGGAAGCCGCTGGAATTTCAACTCCCGCCTGTCGCAGTCAACTCAGCTGCCGGCTGGCTCCGGCTCGTAGATACCTCACTGCCATCGCCGGAAGATATTGTGGACGAAGCCGCCGGAGTGCCGGTGCAGAGCGCTCGATATATCGTCAATCCACGCTCGGTCGTCATGTTGCATTACGATTACGCGACGGAGCCTGCAACAGATCAGGTCTAACGTCCTAATGCCAGACAGGCGCCGTCGATAGCGAACCCTCGCGGGCGTGGCGTAAAAAGTGTGTGGGGCAGCTAGACTTAAACCAGATGCAAATGACGGCGGCAATCCGGGAAGCAATCGAGGCTCGCGCGCGGGCGTGTGGGTTTGCGCTGTTCGGTGTGGCAGAAGTGCCGGCGGCGGGGTCGGCGGAGGATGCTGCCGAGCGGGAGTACTTCAGCGAGTGGATTGCACAGGGGCGTGCGGGCGAGATGGGGTATATGGCGCGCGCGGATGAGCAGGGCAGGCTGCTGCGGTCGTCGCTGCGAGTGGCGCTGCCGTGGGCGGAGAGCGTGATGGTGTGCGCGGTGGATTATGCGGCGGAGTCGCCGCTTTCTACGGAGACAGCACCGGAGGGTGCGGGGTGGATTGCGCGGTATGCGTGGAGCGGAGATGCGACACGGGCGCAGGATGGAGTGCTACCGCCGACGGATTATCACGACGTGATATTGGGGCGGCTGCGGGTGCTGGAGAGCGAAGTCCACGCGCGATGCGGCGAGGAGGTGCAGACACGGTGCTATGTGGATACAGGGCCGATTGTGGAGCGGACGTTTGCGCGGTATGCGGGGATCGGCTGGGTGGGCAAGAATACCTGCATTCTGAATGAGCAGCGCGGGTCGTGGCTGTTGCTGGGCGTGATGGTGACGTCGCTGAAGATTCCGGCAGAGCTTTCAGTAGAGGCGGCAGTGGACCGGTGCGGAAGTTGTACGCGGTGCGTGGATGCTTGCCCGACGGATGCACTGATTGCTCCGCGGCAGATGGATGCGGCGCGGTGCATCTCGTATCTGACGATCGAGAAGAAGGGAAGCATTGCGGAGGAGTTGAGACCGCTGATGGGGCGGCAGGTGTTTGGCTGCGACATCTGCCAGGATGTGTGCCCGTGGAATGCGAAGGCGGAGCGGACGAGGCCGATTGCGAGCACGGCGCCGATGGAGATGCAGCCGCGCAGGGAGTTGGTGAATCCGCAGCTGGAGTGGCTGGCGCAGATGGATGCGGCGGAGTTTCGCAGGCGGTTTCGGAGAGCGCCGCTGGAGCGCACAAAGCTGAAGGGATTGCAGCGAAACGTGGCGATTGCGATGGGAAACAGCGGCGAGGTGAAATATCTGCCGCAATTGCAGGAGTGGATACAGGCAGAGGATGAAGGGTTGCGCGAGAGTGCAGCGTGGGCGGTGGAGCAACTACAGCGAGCGGCACAGGCTGCTAGCATTGAATAAGCGATGACAGTAGAAGAATCCGGAAAAACGAGTACAGGCAATCTCCAGCAGGATACGCTGGCAGCAGCAACCGAGCAGAACCTGGTGGCGGCGCAACCGACAGGGTCGCTGCGGCAGATGGTGGCGCTGGGGCGCTACCTGCTGCAGACGGAAGTGCATACCTACGCATTCAGCGTGGCGGCCAACGCGATTCTGTCGCTGTTCCCGTTCATTGTGCTGCTGCTGACGATCTCGCGGGTGGTCTTCCATTCGCCGCGGATCGAAGTGCTGATAGGCGATGTGCTGCGGAATTTTCTGCCGACGTCGGGCGATTTTGTGGTGCACAACATGGAGAAGCTGGCGCATCCGCACAAGAAGATACAGATACTCTCACTGGTCGCGCTGCTGATTACTTCGACCGGAGTATTTCTGCCGCTGGAGGTTGCGCTGAACCGGGTATGGGGGATTCACAAGGACCGCTCGTACCTGATGAACCAGTTGGTGTCGCTGGGGCTGGCGTTCTGCGTGGGGCTGCTGGCGATGGCGTCAGTGGCGATGACGGAGGCACAGCAATCTTTTGTGGGGTGGCTGTTCGTAGGGCAGAACACGAATGGACTGTTCTACGCAGTGGTGACGCACACGCTGCTGAATGTGTGCGCCATTCTTGCGAGCATTGGGCTGTTCTTCTTTATTTACTGGATTCTGCCGAACCGGAGCATACCGATTCGCGCGGTGCTGCCAACGTCCATCGTGGTGGGGCTGCTGTGGGAGCTGGCGAAGGTGCTGTATATGCGCGCGCTGCCCTGGCTGGATTTTCAGTCAATGTATGGACCGTTCTACGTGTCAGTGGGGCTGATGATCTGGGCGTTTCTGTCAGGGCTGTTGCTGCTGGCAGGGGCGCAATTCTCCGCGGTGCGGCATGGGCAGCGAATGGCTATTTCTTCGCGTCGAAGGCCTTAACCACAATGGCGTTGGGCTGACCGCCCGAGGGCCACATATCAAACAGAGCAGGACCACGGCTCTCCTGCGTGCGCACGACGGAGATGTCGCCGGACTTGGCATCCGCCGCGAGGAGAAGATGACCCTCGGCGGAGAACGCGAGCGCATCCGGGCCGGAGCCGACGTGGACGACGTGGACCATCTTGCCATCGTCAATGCTGTAAGCGGCGACGGTGTCTGCGCCGAAGTTGGAGACCCAGAGCGTAGTGTTATCCGCGCTGACGACGCCGAAGACGGGGTGCGCGCCGATGGTGTAGGTGCTGCTGACTTCGTTGGTCCAGGTAGAGACCTCGGAGATGCTGTCCGAGTCAAAGTTGGAGACGAAGACTTCTCCGGTATCGGGCTTGAGCGCCAGGTTTACGGGAGTCTTGCCGACGTCGAGCAGGGTGAGGAGATGATCGGTCATCGAGGCGGAGTCCTGCTTCGCGGCCCAGGAGTCTGGCGCGGCGGCGAGGGAGATGACCATGAGCTTATTGGCGCCGGTGCAGGTGATGAAGGCTTTGGACGAGTCCGGCAGGATGACAGCGTCTGTCGCACCGGTGCATCCGGCAAAGGTGGCACGGAGGCGCAGGGGTTTGGCGTCATTGGCATTGTCAACGGCATAGACGGAGATGCTGCCGCTGCCGCGATTGGTGACGACGAGGGAACGCATGTCCTGCGCGATGCGGGCGAGGCCGGGCTGTTCGCCGGCGCCGATGACGGCGATCTCGCGGCGCTTCTTCAGGTCAATGACGCTGACGTTGTTGGAGCCGGAGTTGGCGACGTAGGCGCGCTTGCCGTCAGCATCAACATCGACAAAGTAGGGAAGGTGGCGTACGGGAATGACCGCAGTGACGCGATTGGTGGTGGCATCAATGACGGAGACGGAGCCATCGCCCAGCGCGGGCTGGGTGTTGACGGCGTAGACCTCGTTGGTCACGGGATTGACGGCGAGGCCGGTGGGCTGCTGACCGACGGCGATGACGCGGTCCTGACGGCGGTTGACCAGATCGAGCACGGTGACGCTGTTGCCGGCGCCGTTGCTTACATAGGCGTATTCGCGATAGCTGCTGGGGTACTGGGGAAAATCTGTACGGCGGCAGGCGGTGGCGAACACGCACAACAGCGAAGCGACGCCGAGGGCGGCCGCGTGGTTCCGTGCGATGGATGTGTGGAGCATCAGAAGAAGTTTATCAGGCGCCGGGGGAAGTGGGCTCCACTACGCGTGGCGCGGATAGTTCTAAGTGGAATGGAGATACTGCAAAGGTCGCGCTACACGCGCGATGCCCACCTTAGCGACGATGAAACTGTCGCGAAGATGGGGCACCCGGATTGTGGTTATTTTGATTTGGTTCGGGTGCGTTGCAGCGCAATATAGCCGGCGTAGCCGAACTGTATGGCGAGAACGAGCACGTAGGAGAGCACGAGGTGACGGTGCGAAAGCGCAGTATCGTTTGGCGAAAAAGGGAGAATGAGTGAGAGTGCGGTCAACATGCGTTGCCCTCCAGTCCGGCATCAATCGCGTGCATGGCAATGCTCTGAGCGCGAACCTGGCGCTTGCGTTCAAGGCCGTAGCGCAGAGCGATAAGGAAGATACCCCACATGCCCCAGCCGAGCCAGTTCCAGAGGAAGGCGGGCATCATGGAGGGGTCAACGCCGCTATCCTGTCCGCCGAAGAAGACGGGGGAAGGATGCTGGGTGCGCCACCAGCGGATGGACATGTAGACGATAGGCACGTCAACGGCGGCGAAGACGGAGAGGATGGCAGCGAGGGTCTGCGTCTGGCCGGTGGAGGAGAAGCGGCGGACGAGCAGATAGCTAACGTAGAGCAGCCAGAGCAGGAGGAGGCTGGTAAGGCGGGCATCCCATGCCCACCAGATGCCCCAGGCCGCCTTGCCCCAGAGGATGCCGGTAGCGAGGCAGATGGTGGTGAAGACGAGAGTGACCTCAGCCGCGGCGAGCGCGAAGGCGTCAGCCTTGAGTGCGCCGAGGGGATTGCTGCGGCGCAGGCCGAGATAGAAGAGCGCGGCGACGAAGTTCACGTAGGGGAAGACGAGGGCCATGATGGCCGAGGGCACATGGTAGAAGAAGATGCGGAAGACGTTGCCCTGTTCGGCATCTGCTGGCGCGACAAAGATGGCCAGGTAGAAGCCGTAGGCCAGAACTGCCAGCGTTAGAGCGAGCCAAGCCGAAAGGAGTTTTTTGAACTGCCAGCCAAGCAGCAGGAGAATCGTTGTGGCCAAAAAAACTAGCGGCAAGTCGTGTTGGTAGAAAAAAATATTCATCGGTTTCGATTCTAATGGAGCGAGTTACTCCGCGGCCAAAACTGTCTCAAACATCAACAGGCAGACGACGGTGAAGATAATGCAATAGCCGGCGAGAAGCTTGATCCAGAGAACGGGGTCAGGGTCGCCGACGAGAATGCCGGTGGTGGCCTGAACCATGGAGAGCAGAGCCGGGATGGAGAGGGGGAAGAGGATCAGGGGTAGCATGAGTTCGCGGTTGCGGGTGCGAAGGCCGAGCGCGGCGAAGAAGGTGCCGTTCATGACCAGAGCCCAGGTGCCGAGAGGGAGAACGAGGAAGAGGAGCCATCCCTGGCCGAGCGCATGCAGGTTGTAAAAGATGATGAAGAGCGGGGCGAGGATGATCTGGATGACGGTGACGAAGAGGAAGTTGGCCAGCGTCTTGCCGAGAAGAAGAGCAGAGGCAGGTGCGGGGGCGAGGCGCTGGGCATCGAGGCCCTGATTGCGGAGTTCGCGGGTCCAGGTCTGGTTGAGTGCGGTGGTGGAGGCGAAGAGCAGCGCGACCCAGAGGATGCCACCGGCGATCTGGCGCGAGACGGCGGCGGTGGGATCGAAGGCAAAGCTGAAGAGCACGACGACGAGCAGCGAGAAGAAGAGCATGCCATTGATGGCATCGCGCGAACGCCATTCGAGGCGAAGGTCTTTGGCAAGATGCAGCCAGACGAAGCGAAGGTAGGTCACTGCTTCACCTCCAGGCGCTTGGAGATGTCAGCTAGCGTGGCTTCGGTGGCGCGGAGATAGTCTGCGGGCGCGAGGATGAGTTGCAGGCCTCGCTGGCCGGCGGAGACGGAGACAGCGTCAAAGAGCTGGATGGTTTCATCAACGAATGCAGGGAAGGGCTTGCGCGCGCCGAGGACGGTGACGCCGCCACGGATGTATCCGGTGAGGGGCTCGACTTCTTTGAGGGCGGCGAGCTCGATTTTTTTCTCCTGCGCGGAGGCGGCGAGTTTCTTGAGGTCGAGTTCGGCATCGCCGGCGACGACGCCGAAGTAGTGTTCGCCGCTGTGGGCGCGAGTGAGCAACGTCTTGAAGACCTGCTCAATAGGCAAGTTGATCTTCTTGGCGACGGAGATGGCGGTGAGGTCTTCGGGGTCCACGATGTATTCGCGCAGCTCGTAGGAGATGCCGAGAGCGTCAAGGATGCGGGCCGCGTTGGTCTTGCCTGCGTGCTTCATGCGAGGGTCTCCGCGGCGGAATCCCTGGGGGTCTTGCTCTCGACGGAGAGGATCTGCCCGGCACGCATGGTGAGGATGGTGTCTGCGAGGGATTCAGCAAGCTGGGGCTGGTGAGTGGTGAGGACGATGGTGCGCAGGGCGGTCTGCTGCGCAGCGGAGCGGAGCGGCCAGGTGCGGAAATCGGCGAGCAGGGAGACCATTTGCGCGGCACCGGCGATGTCAAGGTTGGAGAAGGGCTCGTCGAGCAGGAGAAGCTCGGGATCAGTGAGCATGGCGCGGGCCATGCTGGCGCGCTGACGCATGCCCTGGGAGTAATCGCCGACGGGGCGCGCGAGATTGGGGTCAAGGCCGACGGCGGTGAGCACGCTGGCAGCATTGCCGCCGCCACTGCAGCGGCTGCAGGCGCCGGGGAAGTAGAGGCTTTCGAAGTAGCGAAGATTTTCGAGCGCGGTGAGCTCGTCGTAGAGCATGGAGGCGTGGCTCATGTAGCCGATGCGGCTGCGGCTGTCGTCCGGCGACTCGCCGAGGACGACGACCTTGCCCATGGTGGGGCGGATGAGGCCGGCGAGCATGCGGAGCAGAGTGGATTTACCGGCACCGTTTTCGCCAAGGACCATGATGCATTCGCCGGCGCGCAGGCTGAGAGTGATGTTGCGCAGAGCCGCGAAGCTGCCGTAGAGCTTGGAGACGGAGGTGAGAGTTGCGGCCTGGGGGAGTTCAGTGGGCATGGGCTTCTATTCGTATGCGAATCTTGGTCCGCTGTGCTGCTACAAAAAAGTACCTCAGGGGCTAAAGCCCAGTTCTTCTTTAGTTCGGTTTTCCGCACGGACTAAAGTCCGTGCTCTCCCGGCTAAAGCCGGGGGCTTAATCCCAAGAACTTTCAAACGCAAACGATGGCTGGCGAATGGTTTAAGAACTTCGTTGAAAAAATCAACAGGGTTCTCCTGGGTGCAAATCTTTGAAAAGCAGATTCTTCGCTACGCTCAGAATGACAGAGTATGCGAAGTAAACGCGTGAAACGGGGCACTAGTTATTTGCTGCCGTTGGTGCAGGCGCAGTCTCTGCAGTCTTAGTGGGAGCGGCGCCGGGCGTTGCTCCGGGGGCGGGTGCGTACTTGGAGGCGCACTTGGCCTGGAGCTGGGTGGCGTGGAAGACGCCGTCGCGGCCATAGGTTCCGATGGCGAGGGCCTGGGAGTTGTCTTTGAAGGTGTCAGGCGGCGGCTCGGCACCATCGTAGCGGACGGTGATGGTCTGCGGATTCGGATGCGCGGCTGCCGCGGCGCTGTGGCTCTCATACTCAGTGAGGACGAAGGTGGCGTGCGGGCCGTCAGTAGTGATGGTCTCGGGCTTCACGAATCCCTCGACGCGCAGATGGCGGGTGAAGGCCTTGTTACCCATGGCCTGGAGCTCGGCGATGGTGACGTAGTAACTCTTGTTGGACTGGACGCCAGTATAGGCGAGATAGCCTACGACGGCGACGATGACAATGGCTGCGGCAACGATGCGCGCGGTACCGGATCTCTTAGAGGAAGTCACGTATTTATTTTAGCGGGATTCGGGCTGGGGTGCTCGTGACGTACGTCACTCAAGCCGGATTTTTGGGGCGTATACTCAAATGGCAGCGTTGTCTGGCAGCGGGCGAAAAACCGCACGGGCTACGCCCTATTCTGAAACACCCCCGAGGGTCCCTAGATGAGCACAAATGGCAACGGCCACTCCCATTCCAATGGCAACGACTACACCGTTCCCACGCCGCGCGCGGCATGGATCGTGAAGCATCGCGAAGAGGCCGCCCGCACGGGCGACACCAACATGAGCCAGATGCACTTTGCTCGCAAAGGGCTGATTACGGAAGAGATGGCCTACATCGCGCAGAAGGAAAAGATCTCTGCGGAGCTGGTGCGGTCAGAGGTTGCCAAGGGGACGATGATCATCCCGGCGAACATCAATCACCCCGAGCTGGAGCCGATGGCTATCGGCGTGGAAGCGCTGTGCAAGATCAATGCCAATATCGGCAACTCAGCGCTGTCGTCGAACATTGATGAAGAGCTGCGCAAGCTGCACACCGCTGTTCACTATGGTGCGGATACGGTGATGGACCTGTCTACGGGCGGCGACATTCCGGCGATCCGGCATGAGCTGCTGCGGCACTCGCCGATCCCGATGGGTACGGTGCCGATCTACGAGGCGCTGTCGCGGGTGAAGCGGGTGGAAGACCTGAATATCGATCTGTACCTGGAGGTGATTGAAGATCAGGCGCAGCAGGGCGTGGACTACTTCACCATCCATGCGGGCGTTCTGGTGCAGTACATCCCGATGGTGGCGAAGCGCATTACCGGCATCGTGTCTCGCGGCGGCGCGATTATGGCTCAGTGGATGACGCACCACCACAAGCAGAACTTCCTGTACGAGAACTTTGACCGCATCACGGCCATTATGGCGAAGTATGACGTGAGCTATTCGCTGGGCGATGGTCTGCGGCCCGGTTGCGTGGCAGATGCCAGCGACGAAGCACAGTTTGCGGAACTGAAGACGCTGGGCGAGCTGACGCGTCAGGCGTGGAAGAGCGATGTGCAGGTGATGATCGAAGGCCCCGGCCACGTGCCGCTGGACAAGATCAAGGAGCAGGTGGACAAGGAAGTGGAACTTTGCGACGGCGCACCGTTCTATGTACTGGGGCCGCTGGTGACCGACATTGCACCGGGCTACGACCACATCACGTCAGCAATTGGGGCGGCGATGATCGGATGGTACGGCGCTGCGATGCTGTGCTATGTGACGCCGAAGGAGCACCTGGGACTGCCGAACGAGAAGGACGTGAAGGACGGCATTATCGCGTACAAGATCGCGGCGCATGCGGCGGACATAGCGCGGCACCGTCCGGGCGCGCAGGACCGCGATAATGCGATTTCGCACGCACGCTACACGTTTGACTGGGACAAGCAGTTTGCGCTGTCACTGGACCCGGAGACAGCGAAGGCGATGCATGATGAGACGCTGCCGGATGATTACTACAAGGAAGCAGCGTTCTGCTCTATGTGCGGGCCGAAGTTCTGCAGTATGAACTGGTCGAGCAAGGTAGATAAGTTCAACGAGGAGCAGCATGGGCTGAAGAAGCCTGACCTGACGCAGATTGTGACAGACCAGATGGCGCTGCGCGGGTAACTGCATTTTCACGGAAGAAGAAAGGCCGCATGGGCAGATGCCCATGCGGCCTTTTTGTTTTGCGATACGAAACTCTAGCTGGCGGCGGGATAGTTGATGTGGCTGAAGAAGCGCAGGAGGCTGTGGGACGCAGAGCCGCGACCGCCAGGGGACTCTTCCTGGGGGAGAGGAGCACGCTCCGGCACGGCGCTGAAGTTAAATGCCATGCTGGCCACATAACGATGCAGCACGCGAGGCGGAGTCATGCAGCAGCAATCCTGCAATGGCTCGAAGTCAGCGTGACCTGTCACAGACCGTGCTCCCCAGGGTCGTTGTGCCGGCTGGCGATGGCGAAAATGGAGAGGATGCCGAGGACGAGGATGGCGGCGAAAATTTCATACAACATGGCGGCACCAAGCGCAGAATTCACTGCGTAGTAACATCATCGACTTTGGGCGCAGGGGATTACATAACACTTTCCGGTGCGAGGTATGTGCCGCCAAAGTTGTATGCGGCTACCTGGCGGCGCTCTCAAGGATGGCGGAGGCGCGGTTGAGAGCGGAAGTGAGCGATAACAGCTGGACCTGGGCGCGAGGAGCGTCGTTGGCACTGATGGCTTCCGTCACGCCGGGGATGACGACGGCGGCGTACCCGGTGTATTCGCCGGGAGCAAAGATGGTGTGACGGAAGAATGGGCGGCCGGGAAGACCGGCGGGCGCGAGGAGCGCGGACTCTACATCTCGCAAGTGGCGATTGAGAGCTGCAAGGTTGCCGGTGAACGTCAGTTGGCGCGCATGCATGACGGCAGCGGCAGCGGTGAAACGCGCGGAGGCAGCCTTGGCGGCGGTGAAATCAAGCTTCATGCTTTCTGCGTTGTGCTGGGCGCGGCCGAGGTAGCCGTGAATGGCGGCGGCGTAGACGGTGTAGTCGTAGGGGAGGATGTCAGCATCTGCCATGTGCAGCACTTCGAGGCCGAAGATGCGGGCCTGCTGCTGTTCGTAGGCAAAGGTGGGGTCAGCATTCCTGATGAACCAGTTGTAGTTGTCGAAGACGGAGTGATAGACGGGGTAGGTTCCATCCGACGAGATATCAGTAGCGGGTACGCCGAGGTGCTGGAGGAAGGGAGTGTAGTCAGAGCCGCCGCCAAGATCGCCGACGTGCACGTCCTTTGCCGGGCTGCCGGAAGCAGGGGATGGGGCGGATACATTCTGATCGGTACGCCACTGGTCATAGACGGTGCCGCCCGCCGGGCTGGGGACCTCACGGGTGATCTGACGGATGAACTCCTGTAGCGAAGGGACGGATTTCGGAGCGAAGCGCGGGCCGGAGACCGCGATGTCAGTATTGAAATAGGCGGCGGCGTTCGCGAGCTGGGCTGCGTTCAGCTCGCTCCATTCGGTAGAGCCGACGAGGCCTTCTTCTTCAGCATCCCAACTGGCAATGACGATGGTGCGTTTAGGACGCCAGCCCTGCTGGAGCAGGGCGCCGAGACCGTGGACAGCTTCAAGCATGGCGGCGGTACCGCTGCAGGGGTCGGCGGCGCCGTAGACCCAGGCATCGCGATGATTGCCGGCGACGACCCATTGATCGGGCGCTTCGGTGCCGGAAATTTTACCGATGACATCCCAGATGATGCGGCGCGCGTAATCCTGCTCAAGGCGCATATGAACCTTCACGCCGGAGCCGCCGAGGTGATAGGGAAAGGGCAGGCCGCCCTGCCACTCATGCGGGGCTTCGGGACCGCCCATCGCGTGCAGGATAGGGGCCGCATCGTGCCAGGAGAGCGGATTGACGGGGATGGATGGCTGCGAGGTGATCTGAGCCGCGGTGAGCCGCGCGGAGTCCGGCAGATCCATCGTGGAAGCGAAGCCGGGTGTTTCCGCATCGCCGGAATAGCGGAAGATAAATTGCACCGAGCCGCGCTGTACCCCGTTCTCTGGCAGGAAGGGGCCCTTGGGGTAAGTGTCTCCGCGGGTGTAGCCGGTGTCTCCGGGGTCAGAGAAGATGAGCACACCGAGCGCGCCGCGCTGCTGGGCGATGTAGACCTTCACGCCGCGGAAATTCTCACCGTAGCGAACGAGAACGATCTTGCCCTTGATGCTGACGCCGAGCTGAGCGAGGCGATCAAAGTCTGCGAGTGTGCCGTAGTTGGCGTAGACGGCTTCTGCGGTGACATCGCCGGATGCGGAGGAGCCATTGTAGGGAGGCAGGATGCGCGAATCATCCTGAAAGGTATCGCTGCCTTCTGCTGTGCTGAGGCGCTCCGGCGAGGGGCCGGTCATAAGGAGCGCGCCCTTAGAATCGAAGGCTTCAATCAGCAGCGATTTCGGTTTATTGAGCAGAACGCGGAAGGGAACAATCTCAGTCTGGAGGCCGGCCTGGCGAAATTGCGCGGCAACGTACTGCGCGGTCTTTGCGTCTTCAGGGGAACTGGCCCAGTGTGGCTCAGCCGTGAGTATTTTGAGGTGCCGGCCGGCAAGTTCAGCGCTGGGCACGGCAAGAAACGCGGCATCTAATTTTTGCTGGGCGGTGAAGTCGCGATAGCCGAAGATGGTGGGCACGGGAGACGGCGCGGCGGGCTGCTGAGCGGCGACCGTCATGCAGGCTGTGCTTAGGATGAGGGCAAGCGAGACGCGGAAGTTTGCAGACGCGAAGGTAGTGGTGCTGTGTGTGGACATAAATGTTTGAAAGCACAGATTACACTAGGACTAGCACTCAAATGCGTGCGGGGACGGGAATTGGACCAGAGGGGACAGGACGAGCAGGATGCGGAGCTGCAAGGTTCGTCTACTGGGCTGACGACCGGAATTCCTGCGATTGCCGACGTGGCAGAGGCGGACGCGGCGACGCATCCGGCGATTCGTCCATTGGTGGCGAGCAGGCTGCCACCGGTATTTCGCGCGCTGCGGAATGAATCGTTCCTGTATTTCTGGACCGGCAACTTTCTCTCCAATATTGGCACATGGATGCAGAACCTGGCGCAGGGCTGGCTGATTCTGCAACTGACGGAGTCGTCATTCTGGCTGGGGTTTATCGGCTTTGTGGCGGCGATTCCGTTTCTGATTTTCACGCTGTATGGCGGGGTGATCGCAGACCGGGCCAGCAAGCGGGTGCTGCTGCTGTGTACGCAGACGGCGATGATGGTGTTCGCGTTCACGCTGTCAGCGCTGGTGTATTTCAAGATTATTTCCGTGTGGCAGTTGGCGCTGCTGAGTTTTTTGAACGGGGTAGCTTCGGCGCTGAATGCGCCCATCTACCAGGCGATGGTACCGACGCTGGTACGGCGGGAAGACCTCTCCAACGCGGTGGCGCTGAACACGGTGCAATTCAACCTGTCGCGCATTATCGGGCCGACGCTGGGCGGCTATGCCGTGGCGCTGGTGGGCGTGGCGGGAAATTTCTTTCTGAACGGGCTGAGCTTTCTGGCGGTGATCTTTGCGGTGGCGCGGATAGATCTGCCGGTGACCGCGAAGCCGGTGCGGAGACAGAGCACGATAGAGAGCCTGCGCGATGGGTTCCGCTACGTGCGCAGCGTGCCGGAGATGCATGGGCTGGTGTGGATGGTGATGAGCATCAGTTTGTTCCTGATGCCGTTTATCACGTTCATTCCATACTTTGCGCGGAACATTCTGCATACGAGCGAGCGCGGACTGGGATTCATGATGGCGTGCAGCGGGACGGGCGCGCTGATCTCGGCGCTGTTTGTGGCGCATACAGTATCGAAGCGTGGCAAGATGCACCAGCGGGGACGGATCTTGTTTGTGGCAATCCTGGGCGTGATGTGTGGGCTGCTGGTCTTCTGCTGCACGCGCAACTTTGCGTTGGCGTCTGTGCTGATGTTTGTGGAGGGCTTTGGCATGATTCTCTCCATCGCCATCATGAACATGAGTATGCAGCAACTTTCGACAGACGCGATGCGCGGGCGGGTGATGGGGATCTACACGACGGCGTTCCTGGGACTGCCGCCGGTGGGGAGCCTGATCATCGGGTGGCTGTCACGGTATATGCCTGCGCCGCAGGCGGTGGCGGGCATGACGGTGTGCGCGATGCTGTGCTTTGTGGCGGTGTTTGCACGGTCACGCGCGCTGCGGCGGTTTGATTAGGCGACGGGCTGGGTGCAGAATTTGCAGCGCGTGGCGGAGAGCGGAATGTCAGAGAGGCACTCCGGGCAGGGTTTGGTGGTGACGGCGGCAGGAGCGGTGATGCGCCGCATCACGTATTGCATGGGCAGCACCATGAAGAAGTAGACCGCGCTGCCGATAAGCAGGAACGAGATGGCTGCATTGAGGAAGTTGCCGTAGGTGATGGCGCCGCCGTGCAGGTGGAGCACGAGGGCAGAGAAGTCCGGCTTGCCGACGATAGCGGCGATGAGCGGGGTGATGAGGTCTTTCACCAGCGAATTAACGATGGCGCCGAAGGCTCCGCCGATGATGACGGCAACGGCAAGATCAACTACATTGCCGCGCAGAATGAAATCGCGAAATCCCTTGAGCATGTTGAGTGTGTCCTCCGTTGGGTAATTGACGGCAAGTTTAGCATTTGGAGCTGGTTTGCGGCAGAACTAATGCGGTGTGACCCAGGGCATATAGGGGTAGAGCAGAAGGAAGAGAATCATGGCGATGGCCATGACATCCATGTAGAGCGAGAACATGACGCCGGCATGATAGAGCGACCAGCGGCGCTGCACGCAGCGAAGGGTTTCAAATGCTCCGACGAAGGCGATTATGGCTGGGATGAGAAGAAGCAGGGTGGGGCGATTGGCGGGAAAGTGGGCGAGGTGAAAAGCACCCGCCAGCGAACCCAGCACCAGGACAGTGCCGCGCAGCAGGGAGGGGCGACGGTAATCGAGGAAGTGGGGCCGCATGCAGAAACAGATTACTTCTTTGCTTCAGCGGGTTCCTCATGCACGGCGCCTACCGGAATCTCAATGGCACCGACACGGTCGCCCGGCACATCGTGCACGGCGATGCGCAGATAGTATTCGCCCTTGTGTTTGGGGTCCTGCGGCACACTGATGAGCTGCGACATTTGCAGGCCGTGCTGGAGTACCTTGGTGTAGGTGGCGGTGGGGAGGCTGGCGTTCATGGTGTTGCTGATGGAGTTCAGCACAGTTCCGTCTGCGTCGTAGAGCAGGGCGATGAATTCAACGCTGCCGTGGTAGACGCCGTCCGGCGTGGCCTGAAACGCGATGTTGCGGGCATCGACGCCGTAGTTGATGGCGTAGGTGAGATAAGGGCCGCGGAGCTTGGGCGCGGCATCATTGCCGATGGCGACGTTGGTCTCAGGCACGGTGGAGACTTTGCCGATGTGGGCTTCAAAGATGATCTGCGTGGGGTCGGGAGCGCCGCGCAGGAGCGCTGTACCCATAGCGCTGGGGGCGAGCGCGGTGGTAGTGTGCGAGTTCTGCGGATGGTCAGGATCATCCGCATAGTAACCGTGGCGGTAGTAAAGCTGGTAGCCGCCGGTATCATCGGCGAGCTTCACCTTGATCTTGCGGAAGTCTCCGGTCCACTTAGCGTTGGTGGGCGTATAGGCGATGGTGTAGTAGTGGGAGCCGAGGCTGACGGACTTGGCGACGGCTTCCTTCAGCCCATTGGTGTTGTAGAAGGCCTTGCCGCCGGTGGCGTCGGCCATGTCTTCCATGGTCTGGTGTTCTTCGGCCGTTTGCTGATCCCATTTGCCGAGATCGTTCAGCATGGCGGAGGGGTTCCGGGTGTACTGATGGCCACTGTTGGCGGCGGAGAACATAGGCGGTGTCATGAGGCCGCGAGCATCGACGGGGAAGACGGCGACCTGACTCTGCATCATGAGGTCAGTTGTCTGGCGGAATTCATCTTCCATGTTCACCATGACGGCGAAGGGATCGTCGAGGTCGCCATCGGGCATGATGTTGATGGGGAATGAACCGGAGAACCAGATGAGATTCTTGCGGCCGGGGATGCCGACGAGATAACGGGCGAGATCATTGAGCGCGTCAAGGGTGTACTGGGCGCGCTGCTGCTGCATGAAGCTCTGGGTTTCAGCCGCGAACTGGGCGACGTTGGAACTGACTTCGCCGAGGTCGGGCATGTTGCCGAAGCTGGACATGTCATTACCGGGGTAGTCGCCGCCCATGGGATCGTCAAGCAGGACGGAGGCGTTGGGCGTGCCCTTCTTTCCGGAGAGAACAGTGCGCAGCGTCTCAGGGTCAGAGGTGAAGCCCTGCAGGATGCGCAGGTGGGTGGTGAGCCCGAAGACCGCCACTCGCGTGCCTTGCGGCATGTTCTTGAGGTATTGCAGCATCTGGTTGCGGACGTAGACCTGATCCTTCATGGGTGTGTTGAGCGCATCGAGCAGAAGGATGTTGACCGGGCCATTCTGGTCAGGAACAGGGGTGTAGTTGGTGAAGACGTTGGGCGGGAGCTTGGGCATGGCCGGCGGGGCGGCTGACGGCGGGGACGGAGCGTGCTCGTCAAAGTTGCGAATGGTCTGCGGCTGATTTTTCTCAAGAATGGTGAAGTCAGAGGGCTTGAGGCCGGTGATGGGATTCAGCTTTTTATCGACGACGACAACATCGAGCACGACGAGATGCGTCTGCCTGCGGATGGTCAAGGTGGGTTCCGTCGAGGACGGAGTGTTCGCATCCTGCGCCAACGATGGGCGTTGCAGCGGGATGAACATCACCAAGGGAAGCAACGCGGAGAGAAAACGGACAGGACGCATGCATACTCCAGTTACGGCGTAACTGCTTGAACCCCAATGGCGAAGCAGAGTCGCGTCTCCATGCTACATCTTCGCCAACATAGCCTTCATGGACTCATCGTAGGGCGCGGTGAGCACGCCGCGTTCGGTAATAATGCCGGTCACATACCTGGCGGGGGTCACATCGAATGCGGGGTTCTGGATGCCGACGCCGGTGGGCGTCATCTGTCTGCCGTTAGAGTGGGTGACTTCGAGGGCGCTGCGCTGCTCAATGGGGATGCCGTCTCCGGTGGCGGTGGCGCGGTCAATGGTGGACCAGGGCGCGGCAACGTAGAAGGGGATGCCGTGAGCGTTTGCCAGAACTGCTACAGAGTAGGTGCCGATCTTGTTGGCGACGTCACCGTTGGCGGCGATGCGGTCTGCGCCGACGACGACAGCCTGGATCTTGCCCTGGCGCATGAGTGAGCCAGCCATATTGTCACAGAGGACGGTGGTGGGGATGTGGTCGTGCATCAGCTCCCACGCGGTGAGGCGAGCGCCCTGCAGGAAAGGGCGGGTTTCGTCAGCGTAGACATCAATTTTGTGTCCGGCTTCGACGGCGGCGCGGATGACGCCGAGGGCGGTGCCGTAGCCGCAGGTGGCGAGAGCGCCGGCGTTGCAGTGGGTGAGGACGGTGCCGGTCTGGGGCATCAGCGGCGCGCCGAACTTGCCCATGGCCTTGCAGGCGGCGATGTCTTCGTCGTACATCTGCTGAGCTTCCGAGATAAGGGCGGATTGAAGGGCCGGGATGGTGATGCCTTCGGTCTGCGAGAGGCCTTCGTAGACGCGGCGCATGCGCTCAATCGCCCAGAAGAGATTGACGGCGGTGGGGCGGGTGGCGGCGAGCGTGTCGCAGATGGTCTTGACTTCAGCGGTGAGGGCCGGGAGGGTGGTGGCCTGGGTGGTCTTGACGCCGAGGGCAACGCCCATGGCGGCGGAGACGCCGATGGCGGGAGCGCCGCGGACAACCATGGTCACAATAACGTCTGCAACCTGCTGGTAGGTGGTGGCGAGAACGTAGGTTTCTTCTAAGGGAAGCTTTGTCTGATCGAGAAAGCGGACCCCGGCTTCGGTCCATTCAAGGGTAGGAATCATGTCTGCTTAATTTTACGTGGTTTAAGTGATTTTTACTTGTTGAGCGCGATGTGTACAGCACGGACGTCGGCAGCGGTGAAGAGGGAGATGAAGGGGGCGGAGCCAGCGGATTTTTCAATGGCGGCGCGGCCACCCTGCTGGCGATCGACGAGGCAGAGGGCGCCGGAGACGATCATACCGGCTTCCTTGGCGGCTTCGATGGCGGTGATGGTGCTACCGCCGGTGGTGCAGACATCATCGACGATAACGACCTGCGCGCCGGGCTTCAGGAAGCCTTCGATCTTGCGTCCGGTGCCGTGGGCCTTCTCAGCTTTGCGGACGAGGAAGCCGTTGACTAGGGGAGTGCCGGGGTAGTCGATGGCGTACCAGGCGGAAGCGCTGGCGGTGTTGGAGACGAGCGGGTCAGCGCCCATGGTGAGGCCACCGACGGCCTCTATGCCGGGGAGCTGGCGGCGGATGACATCGTACAGCGCGAGGCCAGCGAGGCGGCCGCCTTCAGCATGGAGCGTGGTGGTGCGGCAGTCGATGTAGTAGTCACTCTTCGCGCCGGAGGCGAGGGTGAAATCACCGAGCTTGAAGGAAAGCTGGGCGAGGAGTTGCAGGAGGGCGGCGCGGGTGTCGTCGAAGGTAGGCATCAAGGGAAATTGTAAATGGACTAGCGGCCCAGTTTGTCGAGATGGGTGTAGCCATGGGTGGAGATGAACGTCATGGCGAAGAGAAAGCCGTTGTAGCTGGCGTGGACGAGTGAAGAGGCGGCGACCGAGCGCAGGCGGATGCGGATGGCGGAGAGCGCAAGGCTGACACAGAAGAGCGTGAGCAGGGGGCCGACGGTGTAGTTGAGCTGCTTGCCGTGCATGAGGGCGAATCCGCAGCTGGAGACGACAGCGCCGACGACCAGAGATGCGGCGGAGAGATCGCGGTGGGTGCGCCAGTCAGCATATCCCTCTGGCGTGCGGGGCATGGAGGACCATTCGAAGGCGATGGCGACCGCGGGGAGGAGGAAGCCGCGGAAGCAGATCTCTTCAAAGATGGGCGCGAGCAGCGTGCCGAGAATCGTGACCAGCCAGAGGTCAGCGCGGTTCTGAAAGAATTTATCGACAGGAAGATCTTTTGGGATGGTCTGGAAGGCTTCGCTGACGGCGCTGAGGATGGCGATGCCGACGCCAGCGGGGATGAGCCAGCGGGCGTTGCGCACGGCAGCATTGAGATTCCACGAGATGCCGCCGGCGAAGCTGCGATGCCATACCGCAGGGAAGACCGCGACGGCGATCCCGAGCACGAGGATATAGGCCACGAAGCTGGAGATGACGGTGAGTTGAGGCAGGCGCGCGACCTGGCCCAGGGACAGACTGTGCAGCGAGGGCAGCAGATGGGCTACGCCAACGACGCTGAACTGGGCGAGGAAGACGGTGCCGAGCGCGAAGAGCAGGAAGAAGATGGCGTGGCCGATGTGGGGCATGCGCGGCGGGCCGAAGAATTCAACTGGAGGCGGCGTGGGGGAATCAGGATGGAGTTCGAGGTCGGTCATTTTTTGCGTGCTGTCTTCTTCGGGCTTGGGGTGGGGACGCCGGTCTTCTTCGCAGGCTTCACGCGGGTGGATTGGCCTTTGGCGTTCTTCGGGCGGCTGACGTCAGGAGCGGTTTCGTCAATGAAGGTTGGTGCGACGTAGTGCTCGCCATCATGCTGGTGATAGTAACGCTTCAGGAATTCGCCGGTGTGAGACTCGGGAGCCAGCGCAACCTGCTCGGGCGGCCCTTCAGCGACGATGCGGCCGCCGCCTTCGCCGCCCTCGGGGCCGAGATCAATGATCCAGTCCGCATTGCGGATGACATCGAGATTGTGCTCGATGATGATGACAGTGTTACCGAGATCGGTGATGCGGTGCAGGACTTCGAGGAGCTTGCGAACATCATCAAAGTGCAAGCCGGTGGTGGGCTCGTCGAGGAGGTAGAGGGTGCGGCCGGTCTGGCGCTTGGAAAGCTCGCGGGCGAGCTTCATGCGCTGGGCTTCGCCGCCGGAGAGCGTGGTAGCGGATTGGCCGAGATGGATGTAGCCGAGGCCGACATCGACCAGCGTCTCGAGCTTCTGGCGGATGGCGGGAATATCCTGCAGGATGGGCAGAGCGTCTGCGATGGGCAGGTCGAGCAGATCGGCGATGGAGTAGCCGTGGAACTTCACGGCTAGCGTCTCCTGGTTGTAGCGGCGGCCATTGCAGACCTCGCACAGAACGTAGACGTCGGGCAGGAAGTTCATTTCAATGCGGCGCTGGCCTTCACCCTGACAGGCTTCGCAGCGGCCACCCTTCACGTTGAAGCTGAAGCGTCCGGCCTTGTAGCCGCGCTCGCGCGATTCCGGCAGCATGGCGAAGAGGTCGCGCATGGCGGTGAAGACGCCGGTATAGGTGGCGGGATTGGAACGCGGGGTGCGGCCAATGGGCGACTGATCGATCTGGATGACCTTGTCGAGCGCGTCGAGGCCCGTGATGCGCTTGTGCGCGCCAGGTTCTTCGCGGGAGCCGTAGATGTGCTTCGCCAGCGCGCGGTAGAGGATGTCATTGACCAGCGTGGATTTGCCGGAGCCGCTGACGCCGGTGACGACCGTCATGATGCCGATGGGAAAACGCCCGGTGACATTCTGCAGGTTGTGGCTGCTGGCGCCTTCTACGGTGAGCCATTTGCCGGTGACAGGGCGCGGCGCGTGACGGGCGAGCACCTCAATCTTTCCGGCAAGATACTGGCCGGTTAGCGAGCCGGGAGTGTCCATGATCTGCTGCGGCGTGCCCTCTGCAACGAGGTAACCGCCGTTCTTGCCGGCGCCGGGGCCGAGGTCGAGCACGTAGTCCGCTTTGCGGATGGTGTCTTCGTCATGTTCGACGACGAGGACGGTGTTGCCGAGGTCGCGCAGGCGTTCGAGCGCGGCGATGAGCTGCTGATTGTCACGCTGATGCAGGCCGATGGAGGGTTCGTCAAGCACATAGAGCACACCGCGCAGGCGGGAGCCGATCTGGGTGGCGAGACGAATGCGCTGGCCCTCACCACCTGAGATGGTGGAGGCGGAACGGTCCAGCGCGAGATAACCGAGGCCGACGGCGTTGAGGAATTCGAGGCGCTCGATGATTTCATGCTGCAGGCGATCAGCGATGAGGCGTTCGCGGCCGGTGAAGTGCAGTTTGCGGGCGGCGGGCAGGGCCCGGTCGAGCGGCAGGGCGGTGAACTCTGTGATGGAAAGTCCGGCGACGCGAACCGCGAGCGATTCAGGGCGCAGACGGCGACCCTGGCAGGCGGGGCAGGCGGTGGCAGACATGAAGCCCATCATGTATTCGCGGTAGCCCTCGGACCTGGACTCCTCCAGCGTGTCACGCAGGTAGGAGAAGATACCGTGGAATCCAGTGCGCGTGGTCTCGCCCCTGGGAGGGCCGTAGAGAAGAAGCTTTTGCTGGTCTTCGGGCAGATCTTCAAAGGGAAGCTTCAGGTTGATCTTGTAGCGGTCAGCGGCGAGCTTGATGAGGCGCAGAAGATACTGCGAAGCAGAGCCGGGGCCCATGGCGCCGTCGAGGAGCGGCTTGGACCAGTCGGTGATGGTCTTGGCTGAGTCAAAGTCATAGATGCTGCCGAGCCCGTGGCACTCAGGGCAGGCCCCGTAGGTGGAGTTGAAGGAGAAGCTACGGGGCTCCAATTTGGGCACGTTGATGCCGCAGTCCGGGCAGGCCATGGATGAGGAATAGAGTGTCTCTGCTTCAGAGGCGGGCGCACCGGCAATGGCGATGAGCACCAGGCCGTTGGCCATCTTGAGGGCTTTTTGCACGGCTTCGTTCAGTCGGGCAATGTAGCGCGGGTCAATCTTTTTTGCGCCGCTGGCATTCTTTGTTCCATTCGCGACGGCTTCGGCTTTAAGCACAATGCGGTCCACCACGGCTTCAACGGTGTGGTTCTTGCGCTTCTCCAGCTTCATGCCTTCGGTAACGTCCTGCATGACACCGTCAATGCGGGCGCGGAAGCCTTGCTGATCAAGGGATTCCAACTCGTCGCGGAACTCGCCCTTGCGTCCACGGACGATGGGGGCCATGACGGTGACGCGTTCGCCGGGAGCGAGGGAGACGATGCGGTCCACGATCTGGTCAGCGCTCTGGCGGGAGATAGGGAGGCCGCAGTTGGGGCAGTGGGGCTGTCCGACGGAGGCATAGAGCAGACGGAGGTAGTCGTAGATCTCGGTAATGGTGCCAACGGTGGAGCGCGGAGACCGGCTGGTGGTCTTCTGCTCAATGGAGATGGCAGGGGAGAGGCCATCAATGGCATCCACGTCCGGGCGCTCCATCTGGTCAAGGAACTGGCGGGCGTAGGCGGAGAGGGTTTCGACGTAGCGGCGCTGGCCTTCGGCGTAGATGGTGTCAAAAGCGAGCGAGGATTTGCCGGAACCGGAGAGGCCGGTGACGACCGTCAACGTGTTCCGGGGGATGGTGACGTCGATATTGCGCAGATTGTGCTGGCGCGCGCCGCGTACGGTGATGGATGTAATGCTCATGTAGGCAGAAAAGCGAAGTTCGGGCAAAGATATAGATTACGGCATCTCAAGGGATGAGTGCGAATAGCTGCGGTGGAGAAGGTGGCTGATGGGAGAGCTGGGGAGAAGGGGGAATCAGCGCAGGTACCTCCTGTGGCAATAGCAAGCCGGTTCCATGTGGAGAAATTAGAGGGATTTTTACTGAGAAGGGGAACAGTGATTTGCGAGAATCAACTTGAAGCGGGGACGGAAGTTTTCTTCAAGCGATTGTTGAAGAAGGATGCGATAAAATCGTAGGAAACCACCCCCCCCAGGAGGAGATGTGATGGCGAACTGGATCGTGCTTGTCTGCGCCGTGCTGGCTTCACTTGCGAGTGGTGTTGTACTGGCCTATGGCATCTGTCTGGCAATGTTTTCCGCCTTCCGTGTCCACTCCAGAAGCGTTGCGACCCATGCGGCGGCCCAGCGCACAGCCGTAGCTGGCAACTAGCTTCCCGGCAATCCTGAAAACTTCTAACAGAAACAGACCCCTGCGCTATTTGGGCGTGGAGGGCTGCGCCTGCGGTGCGTCAGAAGGTGCGGGAGCGTTCTTCTTCTGCTGGTCAAACTGGGCCTGAGCTGTCCGTCTGCGCATAATCTCCTGCACAATTTCTTCCGGGGTACGTGGCTTCGCCGGTACGGGTTCGGCTGCTGGGGTGACCGCCGGGGTGGCTGCAGCCGGGGTGGCGGCGGGGACGGGCACGTTGATGACGGTTGTGGGGCCGGAAGCAGGCACTGGCGGAGGAGCGGTGGAGACAGAGGTGGAGGCCGGAGCCAGAGGGGTGTCCGCCATGGCAGGGGGTTGCGCAGCGGGTTCAGCGTCCAGCGCGGCGTTGGCAGAGGCACTGGGCGGTGGGGGCATGGCGCCGCCATTTCGCGGCGACAGGATGAGCCGCGCCGGCTCAGTCGCATTGGCGGGGACGAAGATGACGTTTGAGCCGGTGCCGGCCAGAAGATTTGTGAGCAGAGGGCCAAGATGCGATGGGCCGTAGGTGCCGTAGACGCGATCTTCCTGCACGCCACCAGTGATTTGCAGGCCGGTGAGACGCATGATGGAGCGCAGAATCTGGTTCAGGCTGGAATTGCCGGCCTGCACGGTGACACGACCATTCGCATAGCGAACATAGGCATGTTCCGCGGGTGAATTGGCGGGTGTGGGGGGTACGAGTTGGGCTACCGGCGCGACTGGCATGGACGGCAACTGGGACGCGGGCGGGGTGGCGGGAATGGCCGCGGAGGGCTTGGGCGAACTGGGATGCTGAACCGGAGGGGTTTTCGGTGTGGGTGCTCCGACGGGAGTGCCACCGGGGAAGCCGACGGGCAGGCGCGACTGCGGAGGCGGCTGGGCGATCAGCGTGGCAGGCAGGATGGCGGCGGCAAGCCAGAGGCAGCAGTGCAAATGAGTTTCTAATGTTGCTTTTGCGCGCATCTAAATCCTTTTGGGCTCCTGTGGGGCTCAATGAGTAGGACGTGTCCGGTGGCGGGAAGGCGAGCAGCCGAGCCCACGGGCTATCTGTACTAGACTAGCAGTGATTGCGGGGGCCATGCCGGACCCGCTATGAACGGAGCGTATGGGCAGAACGCTATTTGAACGAAGGGTTTGGCTGGGCGGTTTGCTGATGAGCCTGGCGAGCCTGATGCCGTGCGCGTTGCGGGCGCAGAATTGCACGACGCAAGCGGAGATGGCGGCTGCAGACCGCGACGGGCTGGGGCAGGCGGCGCAGAGTTTTGCGCGGCTGGTGCAGACGAATGATGCTGCCGGGGTGCGCGCGGCGACGATTCCGGAGTATGCGCAGAATTTTGAGGGGATCGCAGCGGCGATCGGCAACACAGCCCCGAAGCTGGCGGGGGCGACACTGCAAGTGAGCAGCGTGTACCTGCTGGATGCCAGCGGCAATGCGGCTATGGCGGATACACAGTTCTTCTGCACTCCGGCCAGCGCAGCCGCACCCACGATCTTCAATCTTCCGGCATTGCCACCGGGGCGCTATGCGTTGACCACGGTGCAGGCGGTAGTAAGTGCGCAGCAGGCATGGCAACTGAGCTTTGTGTTGCAGCAGAGCGCGGGCAAGTGGCTGCTGGCGGGGTTCATTCCCAAGCCGGCGACAGCGGGCGGGCATGACGGATTGTGGTACTGGAAGCAGGCGCGGGTCTATGCAAAGGAAAATAAGCGGTGGAATGCGTGGCTGTTTTATGCCGAGGCGGATGCGCTGCTGTCGCCGGTAAATTTTGTGAGCAGCCCGAACCGGGACAAGCTGCATGCCGAGCAGGAAGGCGCGTTGCCCTCGCAGCTGGCGGACGGCATCAGCGCGGAGAAGCCGCTGAGTGTGGCGGCGATTGGGCAAGGCGCGGCAGCGATTACGATCACCGCGATTGGAACGCAGGAGTCAGCTGATGGCAAGTCGCTGCAGCTAGCGCTGCACGTGCCGATGACGTCTGTGAGTGAGCCTGCGGAGGTGCGGGTGCGTAGTATGGCGGCGCTGTTGGCGTTGCTGGCGGCGTATCCTGAATTGCGGAGCGCATTTCCGTCAGCGTGGGTTTACGCAGACGCGCCGGGACAGAGCAGCTTCGGCATCGAGTTCAACCCGTTGCCGCCAGCTTCATAAGCGACCGTGGTATGGTCGTTTTCTGGATATTTTGTTGTTTAGCAAGCGGTTGAATTGCATAATCCGCAGGACTTGAAACCATGAGCAATAAAAAACCGAAGACTCTGGCGCAGGCGATACGCGAACGGCGCGCTACATCCAGCTTTGACGGTACACCGGTGCCGGCGGTGGACATCAAACAGATACTGGAGGCCGGGCTGGCGGCTCCGAGTGGGTACAACATGCAGCCGTGGCGCTTCATTGTGGTGCAGACGCCGGAACAGAAGAAACGGCTGCGCGGTGCGAGCTATAACCAGCCCAAGGTGGAAGAGGCCTCTGCCGTGATTGTGGCCTGCGGCGATGCGGACGGCTGGCGCAAGGACCTGGACGAGATGTTGCGGCTGGGTCGCGAGGGCGGTATGCCGGAAGGCTATGCGCACCAGGCGCAGGTGACGGTGCCGAACTATCTTTCGAACTTCAGCAGCGAGCAGATGAAGGGCTGGCTGAACAAACAGGTAATGATCGCCTTTACCCACATGATGCTGATGGCCGAGGTGCTGGGCTATGACACGGCACCGATGGAAGGCTTTGAGCAGGAGAAGGTACACGAAGTATTGCGGCTGCCACTGAGCTATCACGTGGTGGCGCTGCTGGCCATTGGCAGATTGAGTGGCGCGGACAAGTTCCGCGGCGGACGTTTTGATATTTCGCATACCGTGTTCAGCGAGGAATACGGAAAGCCGCTGAAGTAGCGCGCATGCCTCGACAGTATCCAAGCCAACCTATGATCGGCGCCGGAGCCGTGGTGATTGCGGAAGAGCGCGTGCTACTGATCCGGCGGGGAACGCCTCCGCTGGCGGGCGAATGGTCGCTGCCCGGTGGAAGACTGGAACTGGGCGAGAGCGTGGAGCAGGCGGTGGTGCGCGAGGTCCGGGAAGAGACTGGGCTGGATGTGGCGCCGGTGCAGTTGCTGGGCGTATATGACCTGATCGATCGCGATGAGGCGGGCGCGGTGCGCTACCACTATGTGCTGGTGGACTGGATATGCGAGCCGGTGGCTGGGCAGATAGAGGGTGCGATGCGTGCTGGCGACGATGCGACAGCGGTGTGCTGGGTGGCGCGCGGTGAGCTGAAGCAGTATAGGCTGGCGGAGTTTACCGTTGACGCAATTGAGAAGGCGTTTGGCATGATGGACGCAGTGGAGCGCACGTGAGCATGAGCTACAGGCAAAGCAATCGACACCCTGTGCGGAGAGTGGTGCTGACGTTGCTGGCGCTGTGTGCGCTGGGATTCTTGATAGTGTGTGTGCGTCCGGTTTGGGTAGGTCAGCAAACGGCGCGCTGGGTGCTGCGTTTCCACGGCGTGAAGAGCGGATGGACGATGATCGACGGGCAGCGTATTCACTACTACGAGGCGAAACCGAAGGGAACGGCACGGCCGGTTCCGGTGGTGCTGGTGCATGGGCTGGGCGGGCGCGGCGAGGATTGGGTGAACTATCTGCCTGCACTGGCGGCGCAGGGATACCACGTATACGCTCCGGAACTGCTGGGCTATGGCCGCTCTGCACGGCCACACGATGCCACGTATTCCATTCCGCAGGAAGAGGGCGTGGTAGCAAAATTCATGGAGGACCGAGGTATCCAGCAGGCGGACGTGCTGGGCTGGTCCATGGGCGGCTGGATCACGCTGAAGCTGGCGCTGGACAAGCCGCAGATGGTGCGGCGGGTGATGCTGATTGACGCTGCCGGGATTTATTTTCATCCGGAGATGCCGCTGTCGCTGTTTGCGCCGAACTCAGAAGCGGAGCTGCAGGAGCTATTTCACTACCTGGAGCCGGGGGATCGCACGCTGCCTCACCTGGTGGCGCGCGATGCGCTGCGCAACCTGCAACGGAATGCATGGGTGGTGAATCGCAGCGCGCTTGCAATGACATCGGGCACGGATTTGCTGGACTTCAGGCTGGACGAGTTGCGGCAGCCAACGCTGATTGTGTGGGGCGATTCTGACCGGCTGATTCCTGACGACGTGGGGAGACGGATGCACACACTGATTCCACAATCGCAGTATGTGGAGTTGAAAGGGTGCGGACACATGGTGCCGGTGGAGTGCAGCAAACAATCGCTGGTTCCCGTGGAAGAGTTTCTTGCAGGGGAATAAAAATCTTAGTAGTGCGGGCGGCTGTTTAGCCGTGCCATACATATGCGCCGGGTTGGGGCAGACCGATGTGCGCCAGAACGCGATAGACGAATTGCTGCGCCATCTCCATCTCACTGGCAGGATGGTTGTAATGCGTAGGGATGACGGGATAGATGGTGGCACCGGCCTGGGCCGCGTACTGCATGTTGCGCAGGTGGATGGTATGGAAGGGCGTTTCGCGAATACAGAGCACGAGACGGCGGCGCTCCTTCAGACAAACATCGGCAGCACGTTCAATGAGGTTGGAGGCCATGCCGTTGGCGATGCCGGCGAGGGTTCCCATGGAGCAGGGGAGTACGATCATCGCGTCAACCAAATAGCTGCCACTGGCGATGGATGCGCCAATATCTTCCGGCGGGTGCTGCTGGAATTTGGCGAGGGCCGAGGTGTGATCCGAGCCAAGAAGTTTTTTGATGAGGTCCGTGCGGCCACTGAGGTTGAGTTCTTCGGCAAAGACGCGGAGTGCATTTTCAGAGGCGACAAGGTGAACGCAGGTTATGCGGGCATCGGCGGCCAGAGTGCGGAGCATCTCGCGAGCGTAAATTGCCCCACTGGCACCGGTTATGGCGAGGGTTAAAGTTTGGCCGTGCTCAGGCATCGTGTTCACATAGATGATTATCCAATACAGGCGAGACAATTGCCGGAAACAGGGGTCAAAAAAAGCATGTACACCAAGCCGGAGCTGCTGACCATCTGCCGACGATCCAGAAAGATCGCGGCCCTGGCTTGTATTGTGATGTTGCTGTGCGGCAGTGCATGGGCGGAGATTGCGGTCTTTATGGAAGAGCCGTACGGCAGATTTGGCCACATCAATCCGACAGGCCATGCGGCGATCTATTTGAACCAGGTCTGCGCGGCATCGCCCACAGAACTGCGCGTGTGCAAGCCGGGCGAGACCGGCGTGGTGATCAGCCGATACTATCGTGTGGCCGGTTATGACTGGTTCGCGATGCCGCTGATTCCTTACCTATACGCGGTGGATAGGGCTACGCAGATTCCGGCGACGGCGACGCCGGTGAGCGTTGAGGCGCTGCGTGATGCGTACCGCCGCCGCTACCTTCGCAGCCTTGCACCGGATGGACCTAGCGGAAGCATTCCCCAGGGCGACTGGACGCAGCTGGTGGGGGCATCTTATGACCGCAAGATCTATGGATTGAGCCTACGGACGACACCGGAGCAGGACCGCAAGTTCATTGAGATGTTCAATGATCGCAGCAATGACAGCCACTTCAACCTGGTCTATCGCAACTGCGCGAATTTTTCAGAGACGGTGATTAATTTTTATTTTTCAGGCGCGGTGCACCGCAGTTTTATCTTCGATGCGGGGGTGATGACGCCGCAGCAGGTGGCACGATCGGTGGTGAAGTACGGTAAGAAGCATCCGGAGCTGGATCTGACGCCGTTTGTGATTCCGCAGGTGCCGGGCACGATTCAACGCAGCCGGGCAGTGCATGGCGTGGCGGAGTCGCTGGTGAAATCAAAGAAGTACGTGGTGCCGCTGGCGATACTGCTGCCGGAGACTACGGGAGTGCTGGCGGTGAGCTGGTTTACGCTGGACCGGTTCCGGTTTCCGAAAGACGCCGAGGTGCTGAGTGGGGCGGCGCTGGTGAAAGCCGAGACTACGGAGCCGAACGGGCTGACTGCGCCGCTGCCGGATAAGACAAAGCGGACAGAATCTGCCGCGGAGAGTGGTTCACAGAAACAGGCCGCGCCGGCACTGGAACGCTAATCCCGCAGAGCAAAGGCGATGATAGTGGTGCCGTGGGTACCGGTCTGCTGTTGCAGTGCATCCAGTAAACGGTCTTCCATGCCGCCGGGATCGGGAATCATCTCGCAGGCGGCAACCTGCTCTGGCGATGCGGATTGAAAGCAAAGTTCGCAGACGGCGAGGCCGCCCTCTTCATTTTTTACAGGCGGGCCAAAGGTGCGGCAGGTCATGGGGCGCTCGGCGTAGAGATCGCAGGTTCCGGTCGCGGGATCGAGCACGGGACAGACTTCATCGTTCGCGAAGTCTTCAAAGGCAGCTGCGAAAGCCTCTTCCGCTTCGCTGGGCTCAGTGAATTCAGGAAGCAAGCCGGTGGCGGCATCTCCGGGGAAATCGGGGGCGATGCGGGCGAGGGAGGCGGCAACACGGGCGCGAATGCGCGTGGCGCGGTCAGGATCACTGGCATCGAGCGCGTGCAGGCCGTTGCGAAGACGGAGTGCATCCAGCTGTGAGATGGCGAAGACGCCGACGCAACACTGATAGCAGCCGGGCTTGCAGACCAGCCAGTCGCCGCTGCGGCGGGCAGCATCGACTAGTGCGGCATCGACGATCTGGATCAGAGCGGAGTCGTCGATGGGGCCAGGGTGGGACACGGGTTAGACGGCTTTACGGTTAAAGGCGGTCTTCTTGACGCCGGCGAGTGCCTTGACCGGAGTCGCCGATGAGCCAGTAAGAGTTTTGCCCCCAGCATTTGCCTGGGCGGCTTTTTCACGCATTGCCATAAGCTTCTGGGCCTTGCGGCCTAGCCCACGCATCTTGATCTCGGTTGGCTTGGGGATGAAGTCAGTCATATAGATATTCTCTCACTTGATGTAATTTCCGAGTAATCAGGAGTTCAGGACTCGCGCAAAGATGGCATCTACGTTGGCGAGCTGGCGGTGGTAGTCGAAGGCGCGCTGGAGTTTTTCGGGCGAGAGCAGGCTGGTGACGGCGGGTTCCTGCGCGATGATGTCGCGGAAGACGAGGTCTTCCTTCCAGGCGCGCATGGCATGAGTCTGCACGAGCTTGTATGCGTCTTCGCGCGACATGCCGGCTTCCGCAAGATCGAGCAGAAGCTGACCGCTGAAGATAAGGCCTCCGGTGGACTCCATGTTCTTCAACATGCGGGCGGGATAGACGAACATTTTTTCGATTAGGCCCGCGGTTTTGTGCAGGAGATAGTCCGAGAGGATGGTGGAGTCTGGAATGATGATGCGCTCTGCGGAGGAGTGCGAGATGTCACGCTCATGCCAGAGGGCAACGTTCTCCAGCGCGGCCTGTGAGTTGGAACGAATGACGCGGGCGAGGCCGCTGATCTGCTCGCAGGTGATGGGGTTGCGCTTGTGCGGCATAGCGCTGGAGCCCTTCTGCTTTTCAGAGAAGAACTCTTCAGCTTCGCGGACCTCAGTGCGCTGCAGGTGGCGAATTTCGGTGGCGATCTTATCCAGCGTGGAAGCGAGCACGGCGAGCGTGCCGAGGTAGGCGGCATGGCGGTCGCGCTGCGTGACCTGGGTAGCGACGAGCGCGGGCTTCAGGCCTAGCTGACGGCAGATGGTCTCTTCATACTCGGGCTTGAGATGGCCGAAGGTGCCGACAGCACCGGAGAGTTTGCCGATGCGAAGGTCTTCTGCGGCGGCGTCAAAGCGGGCGAGGTTGCGCAGCATCTCGGAGTACCAGACGAGAAGCTTGAGGCCGAAGGTGGTGGGCTCAGCATGCACGCCGTGGGTGCGGCCAATCATGGGCGTGTGCTTGAACTCGAGCGCGCGAGCCTTGAGCACGTCTGCGAGGCGTATGATGCTGGCGCGAATAATCTGCGAGGCGGCGCGAATCTGCAAGGCCTGTGCGGTGTCAACAACGTCAGTGGAGGTGAGACCATAATGCAGCCAGCGGGATTCGGGACCGATATGCTCAGCCACGGCGGTGGTGAAGGCAATGACGTCGTGCTTCACCTCGGCCTCAATCTCCTGGATGCGGGAGACATCGAACTTCGCTCTGGCACGGATGGCCTTGGCGGCTTCGCGCGGCACAATGCCGGCCTCGGCCAGCGTCTCAGAGGCGGCAATCTCCACCGTGAGCCAGCAGCCGTACTTGTTCTCGTCAGACCAGATGGCACCCATCTCGGGGCGGGTATAGCGGGCGATCACGTGCGTCTCCTCAAAACACTTCCTGTTGCGGAAAACTAAACGCCAAAAAGCTCGGCCATTTCGGCATGCAAAAAACCGCGGCCGGGTTTGTAGGGCTGTATCCACTTGCCATCCAGAACAAACTGCGGAATGGCACGCTTGCCGACGTTTTCCAGCACTTCGTCGGCTGCGCCGGGAGTGGATTCAATGTCGATCTCGGTGTAGGGGATGTTGTGCGTCTCGAGGAAGCGCTTGGCTTCGCGGCAGTCGCGACACCAGGAGGCGGAATAGACCAGCAGGGACATGGCTCTATTTTAGCAAGGTGGCTGGATTGGAAGGCGGGTCTCAGAAGCGAGGCGGAGGGCGGCCAGATTTGAGGCTGCGGAGCACTCAGCGGCGGGCGCGGAAAAAGTTCTGCAGCAGGGCGGCGCATTCGTCGGCCAGGACGCCGGAGACGAGTTCGAGCTTGTGGTTTAGCTGGGGATGGTTCATGACGCTGAGAACTGAGCCGCAGGCCCCTGCCTTGGGGTCGGGCGCGGCGTATATGAGACGGCGGATGCGCGCATGCAGGATGGCTCCCGCGCACATGGAGCAGGGCTCCAGCGTGGTGTAGAGGTCGCAGCCTTCGAGGCGGTAGTTGCCGAGGAGCTTGCCGGCAGCGCGGAGGGCGATGACCTCGGCGTGGGCGCTGGGGTCGTGGTCGCGGAGGACGCGGTTGTTGCCGGTGGCGATGACGGCGCCTTCGCGGACGATGACGGCTCCGATGGGGACTTCGCCGTCTGCTTCTGCGGCGCGCGCCTGGGCGATGGCGGCCTGCATAAAGTCGAGATCGGTTTCGGGGGGCATTTATTTAGTGTAGCTGGGGTCGTGGCTGCGGGGAGAGTCGCTCCGCCTGCGGCTGCGCTCGGGCCTGCGGCAGCAAGGTAAGCGCCTGACGGCGCGGCTTTTTCCCGTGGGACTGAAGTCCCACTCCCCACGGCTGAAGCCGTGGGCTTAACGAAGGACTGTTGTGGATGGGGTTTGGGTTACGCAAGGATGGTGCATGGGTGGTGGTGGCCGGAAGCTCTTTGGCGGCATGTGTGGTGCGAAGATCGTCTGGATTCTTCGGCTACGCTGCGCTCAGAATGACTCATGCTGTCAGTACAGATTTTCGCCGGCTTCGGCGGTGGTGGCTTCAAGGAAGGCTTGCAAGGTGCGGATGCGGGGGACGGCGAGGACTTTGGAGGATTGGAGCAGGAGTTTAGCGGGGAGAGTGGTGAGCTGTTTGCGCAGGGCGGTTACGGCGTCAGTGAAGGTGTTGAAGCGAGTATCGCTGCCGAGCTTTGCGACGGTGCGCAGGATGCCGACGGCACCGAGCTGTTCGAGGATGTCAGCGTCGCGGGCGATAGTGGCTTCCAGGGTGAGCGGCGTGTCTTGCGGCTGGTGGGTGCGGATGACTTCAAGCACGGCGGGAATTTTCGCGGCGGGAAAGCCTGCTTCGGTAAGGATGGCGGGGGCTTTCTGCGTGATGTAGGCGACGTGGTCCCAGGCTTGCAGGGCGATGGGATCTTCGGGGCGGTGGCCGACGAAGACGCCGAGATCGTGCAGCCAGACGGCGGCGAAGACGACATCGTCGTCGTAGGCGAGGCCTGCACCGATCTGCTGCGTGAGCGCGTAGAGGCGCGGCTGATGGCCGAATTTGTGGCGAGGGTTGGCTTCGCGGGCGAGGTAAGCGCGGAGTGCGGTGCGGTAGGTGGAGTCAGCCATTGCTGGAGAACTTCGTACTTTCGATGGAATGTATGGTGTGGAAGATTTTATTAATATCCGGCTGGGATATTTGCTGGTTCTTTTGCATGAGAAGAATTTCAACCTCATGGCCAGCAGTATCAAAGAGCATTAGACGTACTGATTTTGGTGAGCGAAATTCAAATCCGTGAAATTCGCTGTTTGCTACCGAATGTATCTCCTGAACGCCTTCCAGTACCTCACTGGACTTGAACATATTGAGCATAAACAGACGAGTCGCCTGCGCGCGATTCAAGCGCAACGAATTATCACTTGGCTTCACTGCCAAACTCGCTCGTAGAAGGGCATCGTCGGAAGATAGCGCCTCAGGCCCGAGAATTCGTTGGGTTATTGGACCATTTTTAGGGTCAGAGAGGATTCCCTGGACGATTTTCCGATTGGAATCTTTGCTCAGAAATCCGTATAAACCGGAGGTGCAGTCGATACGAGCAATTGTCCGATACTGTGCGATTGGATTGACTGCGGGGCAGGGTAAATTCAGGTCTAGCCCAAACGCCTGAAACTTAACCCCAATCGCAGATTCTGTTGTGTCTGTAATTGGGGTGGGCACGACCATCATGCTCTGTCTTGATTTTGCGATGAAGCCATAGTGGGTAAGAAGGTATAAGGAACACTGAGAACCGTAGAAGAACCACACAGCATAGAATGCAATGAAGAAAATCAAGAATACTTTGCCGATCAGGTTCAGCCGTGGGCGCTTTTTCGTAAAGAAGGATCGCCACGAAAACGGCGGTGCTGGAGCCGAGTTTGTCACTTCGTTCACTGGCAACTCCCTGCGTTATGCGGGTTCCTGCTGTGTCATGCAGTGTAACGCACCGAGGCCCCAGATGAAGTCGCCGCAGTGGATGCCGATGACTTCGCGGGTGGGGAAGTGGTCGGCGATGATGTTGAGGGCGCGGCGGTCGTTGGCGTCGTTGAAGGTGGGGACGAGGACGAGGCCGTTGGCGATGTAGAAGTTGGCATAGCTGGCGGGGAGGCGCTGGCCTTCGAAGACGACGGGCGCGGGCATGGGGAGTTCGACGATGTGGAAGGGCTTGCCGTGGGCGTTGCGCGCGGCGTGGAGGCGCTCGAGATTCTCCGCCAGCGGCAGATGATTTTCGTCGTGGACGTTGTGCTCGACGCAGGTGAGGATGGTGTTCTCACTGACGAAGCGGGCGATGTCGTCGACGTGGCCGTGGGTGTCGTCGCCGGCACAGCCGCGGTTGAGCCAGATGACCTGGTCGATGCCGAGATAGTCAGAGAATGCGCGCTCAAGCTGCTGGCGGGTGATGCCGGGGTTGCGCTGCTGGACTTCGCTGAGGAGGCACTCTTCCGTGGTGAGCATGGTGCCGGCGCCGTTGACGTCGATGCTGCCGCCTTCGAGGACGAGGCGGTGGCCGGTGACGACGGGCTGGAAGGATTGCATCTGGTAGAGATCGGCGACGTGCTGGGGGATGCGGTCGTCGCGGAGCCAGTTGTCATACTTGGCCCAGGCGTTGAACTTCCAGTCAGTGAGGGCGATGGTGCCTTCGCCATTTTTGACGAAGATGGGGCCGGAGTCGCGGAGCCAGACACGATCCGTCTCCCACGGGTGGAAGTGGAGGCGGGCGAGGTTGGCTCCGACGCGGGTGAGGATGCGGGTGGCGCGCTTTTCAGCGTCAGCATTGTTGACCAGGATGTGTACATCTTCCACGCGCGAGAGGTTGCGGACAATCTCTGCATAGACCCATGGAATGGGCTGGAATTTTCCGGGCCAGTCTTCGGCGTTGTGGGGCCAGGCGATCCAGGTGGAGGCGTGGGGCTCCCATTCGGCGGGCATGCGGTAGGCGAGTTGGCGGGGGGTATCGGTCATTGGCTTACCTGCTGCAGATGTTGGAAGGAATTCATAAGGCTCCAGGTGATGAGCATGCCGAAACAGATGAGGAGCGCGCCCAGAACTTTGAAGGATCGGGAGCTGACACCGTGCAGGCGCTCGCCGTATCTGGCGAAGAGGCGACGGCCGACCAGGATGCGGTAGATTGCCAGCGCCAGCCGCGGGGAGACCATGTGCACGATGCCGAAGAGAACATAGGCAGCGGCGAAGAGGTATCCGGCTAGAAAGAGGTAGATGGTGGTGGTCGTCATGGTTTCTCAGAAGCTCGTGGTGGAATTGATGGGGTTCGCCGGGGTTGAATATTTTCGAGATGCAGATTCTTCGCTGCGCTCAGAATGACAGTTCAAAAAAGTAATGACAGATCAAAAAATACGTTTAGTCGATGAAGCGTTTGGTGATGCCGCCGTAGGCGTCGATGCGGCGGTCGCGGAGAAAGGGCCAGTTGCGGCGGGTGTCTTCCAGCAGCTTCAGATCGACCTCGGCGGTGAGGATCTCTTCCTTGTCGTGCGAGGCCTGGGCGATGACGCGACCGAAGGGATCTGCGATGAAGCTGCCGCCCCAGAACTCGAGGCCAGCGCCTTCGGGGCCCTTGAGGTCGTTCACGTCGCCATGCTCGTGGCCGACGCGGTTGACCGCGCCGACGTAGACACCGTTGGCGATGGCGTGGGAGCGTTGCATGGTCTGCCAGGCGGAATACTGTGCCTCGCCGTACTCGGCTTCCTCACTGGGGTGCCAGCCGATGGCGGTGGGGTAGAAGAGCGTGTTCGCGCCCTGCAGGGCGGTGAGGCGCGCGCCCTCGGGATACCACTGGTCCCAGCAGACGAGGGTGCCGATCTTGCCGAAGGTGGTCTGCATGGCCTTGAAGCCGAGATCGCCGGGGGTGAAATAGAACTTCTCGTAGTAGAGCGGATCGTCTGGGATGTGCATCTTGCGATAGATGCCGGCGAGGGAGCCGTCAGCCTCGAGGATAGCTGCGGTGTTGTGATACAGCCCGGGAGCGCGGCGCTCAAAGAGGGAAGCGATGACCACGACCTTCTCTTCGCGGGCGATGGCGCTGAGGCGCTGGGTGGATGGGCCGGGGATGGGCTCGGCGATATCGAAGAGGGCATGGTCTTCGCGCTGGCAGAAGTATTGCGCGCCGAAGAGTTCGGGCAGGCAGATGATCTGTGCTCCGGCGCGCGCGGCCTCGCGGACGCGGTCAGCAGCTTTGTCAAGATTGGCAGCAGTGTCTGCGGAGCAGGACATCTGGATGAGGCCGATTACGGTGTTTGCGGTCGGGTCGGTCATAACCACTCAATTTTCGCAGATAGAGCCATGCTGCGCACAAGCAAGAGCGTCGGCCGAAGCCGACGCTCTTCGGTTCAAACCAAGACCAGCTACTCGAAGATAAGAATGGCTGCGGCGATGGTGGTTGTCCACAGGCCCTTCTTGTCGCCGACGGCAGATTGGGTAATGTTGGCCGTGCGAACGATCTTGTCAGACATGCGGTAGATTTCCTTCTTTTCATCCCAGCTCTTATCCGGATCGAAGTCCATATCGAGCGTGGTGGCCAGCATTTCAGCGGCAAGCTCTTCAGCGTAGTCACCGGCCTGCTCTTCGGTTTCGCCGAAGCTGTGATGCTCTGAGAGGTAACCGTAAGTATCGCGGTCAGTGGGAATGGCGACGCCGATGCTGGAGACGCAGAGGCGGTGTGCCTCGCGGGTTGAGTTCTCTGCGATGACGGCAAATACGACTTCGCCGGGGCTGAGATACTTCAAGCCTTCCTTGCGCGTAATGAGCTTGCAATTCGGTGGAAATATGGACGAGACGCGTACAAGGTTCTGTGCGGCGATGCCGGCATCGCGAAGAGCCAGCTCAAATGATGTGAGACGTTCTTTGTGTTTTCCAACGCCCTTGGTGAAGAAAAGGCGTTTGGGAACCATGCTTTTACCCAATTCGAAGATCCTCCGGTAATGTCTGGAAATTGCAGTGCCGGGCGAGGGTACGCGCAGGCCACCAATTTCAAATACTACACGCAAAGTTCGGCTGGGATGAGCGAGTTATTAAAATCTGGAGAATGCGTGATTTAGAGCGACCTCCCATAGTCTCCGTTTTCGGCTGGATAACTTTTTATTATCAACGCGTTCCTCGGCTGCAGATGGAGTTATCCTTATTGAGAAGTCCAACAAAGTCTGCTTAAGCCATGGCGCTCAGTCGCGGAGAAAGTACTGCCGAGCTGAGGTCATCACCAGGCGTCTTTAAATCCAAATACCCTCGCGGGGCCATCGCGCCCCTTATCAATAAGGAGCTTCATGAGCGAACTGCGCAATTTTCTTGAACTGTCATATGAGGAGTTGGAAGAGCTTAACCTGAAGGCGAAGCAGCAGCGCAAGGACCGTGTAGCGCCGCACAAGATTCAGGAAGAGCGGCTGAAGTATCTTGCCGACGAGAAGCGCATCAAGGCAGTGACGGTGATTTTCAGCGACCTGGAAGGCCGCCTGCACATGCTGGACTATGACAAGAAGTTCCTGGTCAAGAGCTATGACAACCTGACTTTTGACGGCTCGTCGATCCGCGGCTTTACCGCGCAGCGCGAGAGCGATCTTCGCCTCGGCATCGACTGGAGCGCATTCTACTGGGCGCCAGCTGACGTGTTTGGGCCAGGCAAGGTTCTGGTGTTCGGCGAAGTTATTGACAAGAACGGCGCAGTGTACACCGCCGATATGCGCGGCGTGCTGAAGGCATACTCAGAGGCACAGTTTAAGAAGAACGGCTATACGCTGAATGCGGCCAACGAAATCGAAGGCTTCCTCTTCGACGGCGTGGACGCAGAGCGCAGCTACAGCGAGGACACTACATTCCAATATGTGAACACCGGTGGTTACTACCACTCGCTGCCCGGCGATCCGCTGCGTTCATTCATTGACACCACCGCAGAGATCCAGCGTGCGATGGGCTTCGAAAACGAGAAAGATCATCCAGAAGTTGCGCCTTCGCAGTTTGAGATCAACTATGGGTATGGCGAAGTGGTGGCCGCGGCGGACCAGATCGTGCTGTACAAGCTAATCTGCCGCCAGGTGGCGACGCAGATGGGCATGAGCGCAAGCTTCCTGCCCAAGCCGGTTGTAGGCGTGAACGGTAGCGGTATGCACACCAACGTTTCCATCACCAAGGCCGGAAAGAACATCTTCTGGGATCCGAAGGGTGATGAGAAGATCTCAAAGTTCGCATGGAGCTTTGTGGACCGAATTCTGACCCACGGCAACGATATCTGCGTTCTGCTGAATCCCAGCGTAAACAGCTATCGCCGCCTGGATCCGCACTTCGAGGCGCCGAACCAGATCAAGGCATCGGCCACAGACCGCGGCTCCATGGTACGCATCCCGATCGGCAATGAGAAGAGTTCCCGTGTTGAGGTTCGTTCGGTTGCACCGGACGCGAACCCATACATGGTGCTGTACTCGATCTTCAAGTCTGGTCTGGACGGCGAGACGGCGAAGATCAAGAACCTGCGTCAGGCAGAGCGCTATCTGCCGGACAACATCTACGACGCACTGAACAACTTCCGCGATGCATCGTGGACGACGACCCTGCTGGGTGCCGATGTGAAGGGCCGCTATGCGGACCTGAAGCAGGCATCGGCTGATCGTTGCCCGCGCTTGCTGGGCACTATCGTGAAGGCGCCTGAGGTTCTCTTCCACCACGACGTTTACAACCAGCTGATCTGGGGCAAGTTCTAAGCTCTGGCTGGGCTGCAATGGAATCAAGCAAAGCCCTCGCTTCGGCGGGGGCTTTTTGCTGTCTATCCGAGTTCTTCGCGATTATGCTTCATGCGCAGTAGGTAAAGCGACTACCGGCTGAACTTTTTTCTCACAAAATCGTGTCAGTTCTTCTGTAGCATGTAGGAAGGTTTTTCTCCCTCGTTTGGAGACTTCTATGCGTCTGCGATTTTTGCTTGTTCCCATGACATTTGCTGGTTTATCCCTCACTGGCTGCAAGACGCCTGCTGCGCCTGCACCGATCGCGCCGCCGGTGAAGGGGGCGTTAGTCTCACCATGGGATACGAGGACGGTACCGCCAACGCATGCGGCCTACGATTGCGGACAGCCATTTCAATTGGCGCCGAACATTGCGATCGTGGACAAAAACTACACGCCGGGCGACAAACAGAGGGCGGACAGCCCGGCTGTCTACGCGCAGTCGTCGGATGCCGTTGCTGATCTCGCGGCGCGGATTGCCAGCGCCGCGGATACCTATCAGCAGACGGGCAACCTATCAGCGGCGACGTGCGCGGCAAATCTGTTGGCAGCCGCGGCAACAGATCATGCCATGGCCGGATGGATGTTCTCACGAGACGCCAGACATGAACAGACCAAGGGGCTGCGCTCTCTCGCTATTGGGTATCTTAAAATTCGCAATAGCGGGGTCATACTTCCGAGCACAAACGATTACATTATCGCGTGGATGGAAGATATCGCGCACAGCCTGCGCGATCACTATGATGCCCAGGGCTGCAGGCGCAACTATTGTCTGACGTACGACCACAACGTGGCTTCGACTGCATTTGCGCTAGCCTCGGTCGCTATCGCGGCAAATGATCATGGAATGTTTAGCTGGAGCGTGCGCAAATATAGGCAGATCGTTTCCGAGATTGACGATACGGGCATGCTGCCGCCCGATATTGCCGGACGAACATCGCTCAAGTTCCACCTGGAATCGACTGCTGCTTTGGTACAAGTCGCCGAGTATGGTGAGTTGAACAACGATCCTCTCTACGCGTATGACAATGGAGCTATCCACTCGCTGATCCACACGACGACCGGCGCAATTATTGATCCCACACCATTCGTGTTACGTTCTCATGCGCGGCAGTCAATCTCTCATGGGCTCGAAGGCTGGGAGATTGGCTGGGCGACTATCTATGTGCGACGTTTCCCGGATCCTCTCATCTCCAAACTACTGGGTGAGTCGAACGACGCAGGTCTCTACGCATGGGGTGGCGCTCCGTTTGGGACAGAGCCGGACAACTAGCTGGAAATAACTTCGCACAACTGTGCGGTAATAGGCCGGACGGCGTTGCCAGTCGTGTTTTCACGGTGATAGCGTTAAAACGCAAATCTGTCGACACGTGAGGACCATCACCCATGCAATCCAGCTACAACGGCATCGCCTTGCCTGAGGGTGGCGAAGCCATCCAGTACGCCGATGGAAAATACACCATCCCCAACCATCCAATTATTCCCTTTATCGAAGGTGACGGCACCGGCCGCGACATCTGGAAGGCATCACAGCGTGTGTTTGACGCAGCCGTGGAGAAGGCCTACGGCGGCAAGCGTTCGGTGAAGTGGTACGAAGTGCTGGCCGGAGAGAAGGCCTATCGTCAGACGAAGAACTGGCTGCCGGATGATACCGTGAAAGCAACCATAGATTTCCGTGTCTCAATTAAAGGACCGCTGACGACGCCAGTGGGCGGTGGCATTCGTTCGCTGAACGTGGCCCTCCGCCAGTTGATGGACCTGTACCAGTGTGTGCGCCCGGTGAAGTACTACGCAGGTGTGCCCAGCCCGGTGAAGTATCCGGAGAAGCTGAATGTGACCATCTTCCGCGAAAATACGGAAGATATTTATGCAGGTATCGAGTTTCGCGAAGGCACGCCGGAAGCAGCGAAGGTCATCAGCTTTATCAACGACGACATGCTGAAGGGAACCAAGAAGAAGATTCGCCTGGATTCAGGCGTTGGTATCAAGCCAATCTCGATTACGGGATCAAAGCGGTTGGTGCGGGCGGCGATCAAGTATGCGATCAAGAACAATCTGAAGACGGTCACCATCGTCCACAAGGGAAACATCCAGAAGTTTACCGAGGGTGCATTTCGCGAATGGGGCTATGAAGTGGCGATTGCAGAGTTCCGCGATCAGATCGTAACCGAGCGCGAGAGCTGGATTCTGGGCAACGTGGAAAAGGATGCAAACCTGACGCCGGAACAGAATGCCGCGCAGATTGATCCGGGTATCGAGTTTGCAACGCCGGAGTTTGGTCAGAGCATCGTGGCGGAAGTGAAGCATGTGCTGGAGTCTATCGGCGCGTCGCACGGCGGCGGCAAATGGAAACAGAAGATCCTGGTGAATGACCGCATTGCGGATTCAATCTTCCAGCAGATCATTCTGCGCCCGGAAGATTACAGCGTGCTGGCGACAACGAACCTGAACGGTGACTACATCTCTGATGCAGCCGCGGCACAGGTGGGCGGGTTGGGCATTGCCCCCGGCGGCAATATCGGCGACGGCTTTGCGGTATTCGAAGCAACGCATGGAACGGCACCGAAGTATGCGGACAAGGACGTCATCAATCCGGGCAGCGTGATGCTCTCAGGCGTGATGCTGTTTGACTTCTTGGGCTGGCATGAAGCGGCACGGCTGATTGAGAGCTCGATGGAAAAGACCATTCAGCAGAAGTATGTGACGTATGACTTTGAGCGCCAGATGCAGGGCGCAACCAAGGCAAAAACCAGCGAATTTGCTACACGGATGATTGAGAACATGTAATGACCGGCGGGCGGGAGCGTCCCCGGCGCATTCGCACAGATTATTGGCTATAGCCGCTCCACCTGGAGCGCGAAGTTGAGGAGAGAAAGAGCTATGCGCAAGAAAGTTACCATCGTAGGCGCGGGCAACGTAGGCGCTACGGCTGCACACTGGATCGCTTCCAAGGAACTGGCGGATGTAGTTCTGATTGACATTATGGAAGGCGTGCCGCAGGGCAAGGGCCTGGATTTGCAGGAAGCCATGCCGATCGAGAAGCGCGATTGCAGCATTATAGGCACCAATGATTATGCCGATACCGCGAACTCTGACATCGTGGTCATCACCGCCGGCATTCCGCGCAAACCCGGCATGAGCCGCGACGATCTGCTGAATACCAACTTTAAGATCATGTCGGATGTTGTGGCCAAGGTGACGGCAGCCTCGCCCAACTGCATCCTCATCATCGTGTCGAACCCGCTGGACGCGATGGCGCAGACGGCGTACAAGCAGGCCGGCTTTCCGCGAGAGCGCGTTATCGGCATGGCCGGGGTGCTGGATTCCGCGCGCTTCCGCACCTTCATCGCGGAGGAGCTGAAGGTCTCCGTGGAGAATGTGACGGCCTTTGTGCTGGGTGGCCACGGCGACACCATGGTGCCGCTGCCGCGCTACTCCACCGTTGCCGGCATTCCCATCACAGAGCTGATTGAGCCGAAGCGGCTGGAAGAGATTGTGCAGCGCACTCGCGACGGCGGCGCCGAGATTGTGAAGTATCTCAAGACCGGTTCGGCCTTCTACGCGCCGTCGGCTGCGACGGTCGAGATGGTGGAGGCGATTCTGAAGGACAAGAAGAAAATCCTTCCGTGCGCCGTCTATCTGCAAGGCGAGTACGGCATCAGCGGATACTACATCGGTGTGCCGTGCAAGCTGGGCTCGAAGGGCCTGGAGCAGATCATCGAGATCAAGCTCACCCCCGAAGAGGATGCTGCGTTGAAGAAGAGCGCGGCGGCGGTGAAGGAGCTTTGCGCCGTGATCGGCGTTTAGGCGCTGCGAGCACGACGGATTGCGCCTTGGGCGCAAACAACAGAAAGGCCCGCTCGGTTGAGCGGGCCTTCGAATTTCCATTGTCATCTGGATCGAAGATAGGCTATGGGGGTTGAACCTGGAATCTTTTACGGTGTCGATGTATTGAGGTATGGGCGGTAATCGGCGCCATCAGGTAAAATCCTTGTTGAAATGACGAGCCCTCTCAAAACTTTCGCTGCCCTCATCCTGCTCTGTGTCACTGCCCACGCCCAGCGTCATACCACGGAGTTCGCCACAGGGTGGCGCTTTCTCCAGTCTGATGCCGTCCATGCCGAAGCTCCCAGTTTCGATGACCAATCATGGAAGAGCGTCACCGTACCCCACGACTGGGCCATCTCCGGCCCTGTCGCCGAATCCAACCCCACAGGCGCCGCTGGTGCCTTCTTGCCGAGTGGCGTGAGCTGGTATCGCCGCCACCTGCAGATCGCGGATCCAGGTCAACAGTACCTTGTAGAGTTCGACGGCGTCATGGCGCACAGCCAGGTCTGGATCAACGGCCACCTTCTCGGTCACGAGGCGAACGGCTACGTCAGCTTTTTTTATGACCTCACGCCCTTTCTCCACGCCGGAGATAATCTGCTTGCCGTCCGTACGGACACATCGCAGCAGCCCGCCTCTCGCTGGTATGAAGGCGCCGGCATCTATCGGAAGGTCTACCTTATTGAAAAAGATCCGATCAGCGTCGATCAATGGGGAACCTACGTCACAACGCCGAAGGTCTCAGCAGCGCAGGCCACGGTGCGCCTGCAGTTTGGTGTGGCCAATCACTCGCACGCTGCGGCCTCTGTGCATCTCCGCGTCAAGCTCATCACGCCCGGCGGCAAAGTCGCCGCAACGCTGCTCTCTTCCAGCCAGACTGTTGCCGCGTCAGCGATGACCCACTTTGATCTCGCCACAACACTCGCCCAGCCGGATCGGTGGGACACGGATCATCCAGCTCTCTACACCGCCACCGTCGAGGTCATTGCGGAAGACAAGCTCCGCGACGCCGACTCCGTCGTCTTCGGCATTCGCGACGCTCACTTCGAGGCTGCCACCGGCTTTTGGATCAACGGCCGCAACATCAAGCTGCTCGGCGTCTGTCTTCATGAAGGCGCAGGAGCCTTCGGCATCGCTGTTCCAGCCGAAATCTATCGCGACCGCCTTGTTGCCCTGAAAGCTCTCGGCGTCAATGCCATACGCACCTCGCACAATCCGCCTTCGCCGGAGTTTCTCGCTCTATGTGACCAGCTCGGCCTCTTCGTGATGGACGAGGCCTTCGATATGTGGTCGGTCGGAAAAAATCCCTTCGACTATCATCTCGACTTTCCCCAGGACCACGTGCGCGACACCATGAGCATCGCGCTCCGCGACCGCAATCACCCGAGCATCGTTCTCTGGTCCGCAGGCAACGAGATTCGCGACACCAAGCAGTCCGAGATCGCCAAGCCCGAGCTCCGCACAATCCTCGACGCCTTCCACGCCGTTGATCCCTCGCGTCCTGTCACCGAGGCGCTCGTTCAGTCCAAGCTCAGCCACGACTACGAGGATGGGCTCGCCGACATGCTCGACGTCATCGGCCAGAACTACCGTCCAGATGAGATTGTGGAGGCTCACACCGACAAGCCCTCTCGCAAGATCATCGGCACCGAGAACGGACAGAATCTGAACGAGTGGCTGCCCGTTCGCGACAACGCCGCCTACGCCGGTGAGTTTCTCTGGACGGGTGAAGACTACCTCGGCGAGGCCCATACCTGGCCCGCCATCTCCCACTCGACCGGTCTCATTGACCGCACCGGCGGCTTGCATGCGCGCGGCCTCGAGCGCTCTAGCTGGTGGTCCACGCAGCCCGTTGTCTTCCTCGTTCGCCATGTCCCTGGCGGGGTCCGCGAAAAGTTTGCCGCGCACGACATTGAGACCGCCTTTGCCGACTGGACACCCAACTCTCTTGCTCCGCACGACGAACAGGTCGATGTCTACAGCAACTGTTCTGCGGTCACCCTTTCGCTCAACGGCGCCTCGCTCGGCAGCAAGCCCCGCAATGCCGATGACACGCCGCGCACCTGGCTCGTGCACTTCGCTCCTGGCGCCATCACCGCCCTCTGCGGCGACAACCGCACCGCCATCACGCTTAAGACCGCGGGTCCAGCGGATCATATCCAGCTCACATCTTTGAGTGATCACGTCGGCACTACCTTTGACGATGCGACAGAGCTTCGCGCCGTCATCGTAGACGCGGCCGGCATCCCGGTTCCACGCGCCGCGAATCTTCTGCACTTCACCGTCGAGGGGCCAGCGAAGATCCTCGCCGTGGACAACGCAGACAACATCAGCCACGAACCCTTTCAGGCCACGCAGCGCTTCGCTTATGAGGGCACGGCCGTCGCCTACATTCGCGCTACCGGATCCGGCATCATCCACATTACCGCCGACGCAGCCAATCTGCACGCCGGCGTGGCTACCATCCAGGCTATTCAATAACTCGTTAGAAGGTGATATGGTTCAACCATGAAGAAGGCCCACTCTAAAGAGTGGGCTTCTTTATGTGCGACGAATAAGCCGTTAGTCGATGGTTTCGATGGTGACGGATTCCAGCACCACGGGGGTCTTGGGGCGATCCATGCCGTCACGGGCGACCTTGGAGATCTTCTCCACAATCGGGTAGCCTTCCACAACTTCACCGAAGATGGTGTGCTTGCCGGTCAGCCAGCTGGTGTCAGTTACGGTAATGAAGAACTGTGAGCCGTTGGTATTGGGGCCGGCGTTGGCCATGGCGAGCTTGCCGGGCTGCTGGAAGCCGTGCGGTGAGCCGACGGTCTCATCGGCAAACTTATAGCCGGGGCCGCCCATGCCAGTGCCTTCGGGATCGCCACCCTGGATCATGAACTGCGGGATGACGCGGTGGAAGACGGTGCCGTCATATAGCTTGGCGCCCTTCTTGCTGCGGCTGTTCCATTCCAGCGTGCCTTCGGCCAGGCCGATGAAGTTGGCTACGGTCTTTGGGGCGTCTTTTGCAAAGAGGCGGCAGACGATCTCGCCTTCGCTGGTCTTGAAGTGTGCGTACGTACCTTTTTCGAGTGCCATAAGATAAAAACCTTTCGTGTTGGGAAGATTGTGCTGGTGGGTGAAATTTACTTGCCGGTGGCTGCGTTAGGCGGCCGAGGAGTGGGAAGTGGTTGCTGCTCGGCAGGATTAATAGCCGGCAGGGGAGGCATGGGCTGGCCTTCGCGGACGATAGTGACCTTCTTCAGCACAACGGGAGTGAGCGGCTTGTCCTGTGCATCGCGCTGCACATGTGTGATGGCCTGGACAACGGCCACACCGGCATCGTCACACTGACCGAAGAGGTTATAACCGCCATTCAGCTCAGGCACGGGAACCTCTGTGATGAAGAACTGTGAGCTGTTGGTGTTGGGACCGGAGTTGGCCATGGCGAGGCGTCCGGGAACATTGAAGGTGAGGGTGGGGGTGGGCTCGTTGTTGAAGTAATAGCCGGTGTCGCCCATGCCGGTACCGCTGGGATCGCCACCCTGCGCCATGAAGCCGGGAATCACGCGATGGAAGGTGGTTCCGTTGTAGAGCGGCTTATGGTGCATCAACTTGTGGGTGACGGGATCCGTCCAGTCCTTCTTGCCTTCGGCCAGGTCAATGAAGTTCTGCGAGGTAACCGGCGCCTGATTGTAGAAGAGCTTGCAGGTGATGCGGCCCAGAGTGGTATCCAGCACTACCGTTGGACCAGAGGGCTGTACCGGAGCCTGAATCTGCGCAGTGGTGGAGGGCGCATCCGGCAACGCGGCTGCACCCTGCTGAGCCCATAGAGCGGGAGCGGCGATTGCACAAAACAGGAGGGGGAGCGCAAAAATCGTTCTGTTCTTCATACCGATATTAAGCATACAGCGCACGGGGAATTGCATCCACTCACGGCCGGTCTGCCAACGCTTGCACATCGCGGAAGACGCGCAGCACATTAGCGCCAAGGAGTTTTTGCATCTGCTCCGCCGAGTAGCCGCGAGCCATCAATGCCGCCGTTACTTTGGGGAGATCAGCGGCTGAGTCAATGCCTTCGGGCAGGGAGGGCATGCCGTCAAAATCACTGCCGATGCCCACATGATCGATGCCGGCGGTGCGGGCGACGTGGTCAATGTGGTCAATGAGCGAGGCGAAGGGGGCACGGGGGATGCGCGCGGCGAACTCACGATCGATTGCGGCTGCCTGCGCGTAGCTGACGGACTTGCCCTCGGCGTGTAGCTGCTTTTCCAGCGCATGCTGTGCTTCGTGCAGTTCCGGCAGCAGAGTGTTCCAGGCGGTGCGCCAGTCTTCGTCGATAAAGGACGGGAAGAAGTTCACCATGACCGCGCCGTCATTGGCGGCAATGGCGCGCAGCATATCGTCCGTCAGGTTGCGGGGCGCGGCGGTCAATGCGCGGGCCGAAGAGTGCGACGCGATGATGGGTGCAGCCGTGATGGCGAGGACATCGGCGAATGTTTTATCGGAGACGTGCGAAACATCGACCATCATGCCGAGGCGGTTCATCTCGCGGACCACTTCGCGGCCGAAGGCGGTGAGACCGCCATGATGCGGTATGGCAGGATTATTTAGATCGCCGGAGGAATCAGCCCATTCATTGGTGTTGGACCAGGTGAGCGTCATGTAGCGCGCACCCAGGGCATGGAAAGCGCGCAGGTTGTCGAGCGAGTTTTCAATCGAGTGGCCGCCTTCCACTCCGAGCAGAGCGGCGAATTTGTTCTCAGCCTGGGCGGCGAGAATGTCGTCCGGCGTCAGGCAAAGGCGCATGTGATCTGGGTGGCGGCGAACCTGGTCATGCACTGCCTGCAGCAGGGCAACGGTGCGGCTGGCGTATTGACCGGGGTACAGCCTGGGCTCAACCCAGGCGGCGAAGAATTCGGCATTCAGGCCACCGGCTGCAGCAGTATCCAGCGAGAGCATGCCGTGGCCGAGTGGGGCATCGAATTCCCAGCCCTCGTCAAGAAAGCGCTGCGGGGTATCAGCATGCGTATCAATGACAAGCGATGCGTGATGCACGGAAACAGGATCAAGCGCCACGGATGTATACCCCTCCCCCCAGTCAAAATGCTAAATATCTTGTTTGAAGGTACTTAGCGTGATGAATTGCGCTAAATATTTGCAAACAAGATATTTACGGGTAAATATTTCATTCTAAACACGATAGCGACATCCTTATGAGGTAAGCAGGGTTGCCGCTATTTCAATTGTAGTGATTTTGAGAAGAAAGTACGCCAAATTGCGCGGAAATTTGGGGGCGCCGCCGGATAAGTACGCAGTTTTTCATGGACAGATTGCGGAGCAATCGCGGATGGAGCGTGGACCGATACGGACTGCAAATGGGGAGCATTGGGGTGAACGGGGTGATTTTGGGATAAAGCAAAAACTGAACCACGGATGGAACGGATTTTCACGGAT
>Ga0302270_10000346_pt1 | contig 49334 bp, 39 predicted proteins | sample III_Bog_E2_3_FD_198773 | JGI IMG/M metagenome (GOLD analysis project Ga0302270, IMG submission 198773) | Peat permafrost microbial communities from Stordalen Mire near Abisko, Sweden - III_Bog_E2_3 | ecosystem: Environmental > Terrestrial > Soil > Wetlands > Peat | place: Sweden: Abisko... | reverse complement strand
TGGAGCTCGCTCTGCACGGCGGCGAGGATTATGAGCTGCTGTTCACGGCGCGGGGTGCAGTGCCGCGGTCGATCAGCGGGGTGAAGATTACGCGCATTGGAACGATGACAGCAGGGCGCGCAGTGAAGATTAAAGGGTGGGATGGGAAGACGAAGAGGCTGGCGGCGCAGGGCTGGGAGCATTTTGCGGGGTGAGTGTGTGGCGCGCCCGAGGAGCGAGAAGCAGATCCCTCCGCGTTGCTGCGGGATGACAAAAGTTTAAAGAAGTGACGTGAGGAAAGCTGAGTTTGGTGGCACGGATGAATTTGAGATTCTTCGCTGCGCTCAGAATGACAAGCAGTTAAGGATGACAAACAGTTAAGAATGACAAGTAGTTAAGAATGACAAACGATGGAGGAGAGGTTTAATTCCAATGGATGATGCGACACGGTTATTGCAGGCTACGTTGACCGAGGCAAAACAGGGGACACCGATGCACTCGGGGCCGGTGTTTGCTGCGCCGTTTCATGCGATGGGCGATGCGGCGGGCGTGGATTACACCTATGCGCGCGCGCATAATCCCACATGGACAGAGCTGGAACGGGCACTGAGCGGGCTGGAAGGTAGCGGGCAGACGGGCATCAGCACGCTGGTCTTCCCTTCCGGCATGGCGGCGGCCGCGGCGGTATTCGGCTCAGTGCTGCGGCCGGGGGATGTGGCGGTGCTGCCCTCAAATGCGTATTACGTGGCGCGGCAGCTGATGCAGAAGTACTTCACCGAGATGGGCGTGGAGCTGCGGATGGCGCCCACCAAAAACAATGCGCAGGGGGAGCTGCTGCAGGGCGCGAAGCTGCTGTGGCTGGAGACGCCGAGCAATCCGACGATGGAGGTGTGCGACATTGCGGCGCTGTGCGAGCAGGCACACCGGGCGGGAGCGCTGGTGGCGGTAGACAATTCGACGCAGACGGCGCTGAGCCAGAAGCCGCTGCTGATGGGCGCGGATTTTTCGGTCGCGTCAGACGCGAAATCGATGAGCGGCCACAGCGACATTCTGTATGGCCACGTGGCGGTGAAGGACAAGACGCTGGCGGAAAAGCTGCAGCAGTGGCGGCGGCTGAGCGGCAGCGTTCTGGGACCGATGGAGGCGTGGCTGGCGCTGCGCTCGCTGGCGACGCTGCCGCTGCGGCTGGAGCGCAGCTCAGCGAACGCGATGAAGATCGCCGAGTTTCTGGAGACGCGGAAGGATGTGACGGACGTGCTGTATCCGGGGCTGAAGAGCCATCCGGATCATGCGCTGGCGGCGCGGCAGCAGAGATATTTCGGCGCGGTGCTGAGCTTTACCCTGCGCGATGCGGAGACGGCGAACAACTTTCTGGCGAGCGCGAATCTGATCACGGAGGCGACCAGCTTTGGCAGTGTGGTGACAACGGGCGAGCGGCGCGCGCGCTGGGGCGGCGATGCAATTGCTCCGGGATTCGTGCGGCTGAGCGCGGGGTGCGAAGCGGTGGACGATCTGATTGCTGACATCGCGCAGGCGCTGGATGCGGTGCGGATTGGAAAAGCCTAAGGATGATGACAGTGATTGCAAGAGATAAAGCAAAAACTTCAGCACGGATGAAACGGATTTTCAGGGATTTAAGAGCGACGAAGGATTAAAAAAGCAGATTCCGGCGCGATGCGCCGGAATGACAAATTGACGTTGGGAAAAGGACAAATTGACGCCGGGAAAATGACAAATTGACACCGGGAATTTGTTGAGATGGCAGAGATGGAATTTGCACGGAACTGGAATGTGGACGTGCTGGCGACCGCGCCGATGATTGCGCCGGCGCGGCAGTATGTCTACCCGGTGTATGTGCCGGGCGAAGAAGACGCCATGGCGCGGGGTGCGCTTCTGCTGCTGGTGAAGCCGGAGGGTGCGCCGGCGTTTCTGGCGACGTGCGCGCGCGGATTTGCCAGCGCGGAGGCTCCGACCGGCGTGTTCGCATGCCCGCACCCTGACTGGATGTGCGCGGTGGCCGGCGGCTATGCGTACATGGTGAATGTGACCCAGCCGGAGCGCTGCACGCAGATTCCCTTCCGTCCGGTGGTGCAGGTGCTGCCGCTGCCGGAGCATGGGCTGCTGCTGTTCGTGGGATTTCACGAGTTGCTGGCGTGGGATGCGAACGGCGAACGCTGGCGCAGCGGCAGGCTGACGGACGAGGGGCTGCGCATCACCGGGGTGAAGGACGGCGCGGTACACGGGTTCGGCTGGAAGATGATGACGGACACGGAAGTGGCGTTCGCGGTGGATTTGGAGACGGGGCTGCGAGTGGAAGGAACAAAAGCAGATTCTTCGCTGCGCTCAGAATGACAAACCCATCGGAATGCCCGGCAAGGTACATTAGAACGATGGGAATCTCAACGCACATACTGGATACGGCAAAAGGACGGCCCGCGGCGGGCGTAAATGTGACGCTGGAACTGATGGACGGCGAGTTCTGGGAAGAGCTGGCGGCGGCGAAGACCGATGCCGATGGGCGCGCGCTGCTGCAGCCGCGCGAGGCCAAACCGGTGGCGGGCGTGTACCGCATCTCGTTTGATACCGGAAGCTATTACAAGAAGGAAAAGCTCAAGGGCCTTTATCCCATCGTGGAGATCGCGTTCACCGTGGCCAGGGGCGAGAAGCATTACCATATCCCGCTGCTGCTCACGGCCAACGGGTATACGACATACCGGGGGACGTAAGCGGGCAGAGAGACTGAACGGTGATGACAGTGATACAAGCGAATAACAGTGATTAAAAGCAAAAAGACTGAAGCTTTAATCACTGTTCTCTGTTTTTATCCCTGTCATCACTGTTAAATTTTTAAGATTCCAGGCGAAAGAGGGTTGCGATGGCAGAAGTGACGGTGGAACTGGGAGCGAACCGCTACGGGAAATCGCGGGTGCGCGTGATGAAGGTGACACGCGGTGCGAACGGCGTTCACGATTTGTATGAGTGGAATGTGCAGGTGCTGCTGCAGGGCGATTTTCTGACCGCGCACACCGTGGGCGACAACAGCAAGGTGCTGCCGACGGACACGATGAAGAACACCGTCTATTCGCGGGCAAAGGCGTCCAGCGCGACGTCAATGGAGGAATTCGCGAAGGAGTTGGTGGAGTTTCTGCTGGGACGCAATCCGCAGGTGAGCGCGGCTGAGGTGACGATCGAGCAGGCGCTATGGAAGCGCGTGGCGGTGGACGGCAAGCCGCATCCGACGACATTTATGCATGGCAGCGCCGAGGTGCAGACCACGGCGGTGAGCAAAGCGAAGGGCGGCGCATGGAGCATCGTCTCCGGCCTGAACGGGCTGCAGGTGCTGAAGACAACGAAGTCAGGATTCGTGGGCTACATCAAGGACGATCTGACGACGCTGCCGGAGACGACGGACCGGCTGTTTGGCACGGTGGTGAAGGCGGAGTGGACCTACGCCCGCGAGGCAATGGATTTCAACGCGGTGCGCGGCAAGATTCGCGAGACGCTGCTGAAGACCTTTGCCGAGCATGATTCGCTGAGCGTGCAGCAGACGCTGTACCAGATGGGCGCGGACATAATTGCCGCGACGCCGGAGATTGACGAGATCGTGTTCACGCTGCCGAACAAGCATTGCCTGCTGGTGGACCTGAAGCGGTTTGGGCAGGAGAATAAGAACGAGATATTTGTGCCCACGGATGAACCGCACGGCACCATCATGGCGCAAGTGAAGCGGTGCCGCGCGCACGGCGAATAGTTTCGGGTGGTTGCATCGATGCCGGGTCTCAGAAACGAGACCCGGGGCACCCGCGGTAGAAACAGCTTCCGATGGTCGCAGAGACAAAAGCAGATTCCGCTGCTGCGCTGCGGAATGACAATGCAAACAAGAAAACCCAGGTCTCAGAAGCGAGACCTGGGGCACCCGCTTTGGGGGTGAATGGAAAGATTCAGTTATGGCACAGGCAGGCACAGTGACGGCGATGACGGAGCAGGCGGCGCGGGTGATTGCGCGCTGCCGCGAGCTTGCGCTGTGCACGGAGACTCCGGGCGAGACAACGCGGATGTTTCTGTGCGATGCCATGCGGGATTGTCACCAGCGTGTGCGCGGCTGGATGGAAGCTGCCGGCATGAGCGTAAGCGTGGACCACGCGGGCAATCTGCGCGGCGTGTGGGAAGGAGCAGCGGCCAATGCTCCACGTCTGCTCATCGCATCCCATCTGGATACGGTGCCGAACGCAGGTGCGTTTGACGGCGTGCTGGGCGTGATGATGGGTCTGGCGATGGTGGAAGCGCTGGACGGACGCAGGCTGCCGTTCGCCGTGGAAGTGATCGGATTCTCCGAGGAGGAGGGCGCGCGCTTCGGCGTTCCGTTCCTGGGGAGCCGCGCGCTGCTGGGCGGGCTGGACGATTCCCTGCTGGCGCGGATGGATGAGCAAGGCTGCTCAGTGGGCGAGGCGATCACGGCATTCGGTCTGGACACGGCGCGCATACCCGAGGCCGCGCTGCAGCAGACGCCGCTGGGCTATCTGGAGATCCACATTGAGCAGGGGCCGGTGCTGGAGGATGAGAAGCAGGCGCTGGGCGTGGTGCAGAGTATTGCCGGGCAGACGCGGATGGAGTTCGTCTTCACCGGCGAGGCCAACCATGCGGGAACGACGCCGATGTATCTGCGCAAGGATGCGCTGCTGGCCGCGGCGGAGTGGATGCTGGCGGTGGAAGAGTATGCCTGCGGCGTGGCCGGGCTGGTGGCAACCACCGGGCGGGTGACGGCTCTGCCCGGCGCCGTGAATGTAGTGGCGGGTGAGGCGCGGGTAACGCTGGATCTGCGTCATGCTGCGGACGATGTCCGGCAGACCGCGGTGGATGCCATTGTGACCCGGGCGCAACGCGTGGCGAACAGCCGCCGGGTACGGGTTGAGCCGCAGATGAAGTCAGAACAGGCGGCCGTGCCGATGGATATTCGGCTGACGCGGATTCTGGAGCAGGCGGTGAAGAGCGCCGAGGTTCCGCTGCGCAAAATGGTGAGCGGCGCGGGGCACGATGCGATGTTGATGGCGGCGCGGGTACCGTCGGCGATGCTGTTTCTCAGGTCGCCGGGCGGACTGAGCCACCATCCGCAGGAGAATGTGCTGCCGGAAGATGTGGAGAAGGCACTGGTTGTAGGCGTAGAGTTTCTGAAGGTTCTGGCGGCGGGTTGAGATGGGTGTGCGCGGCGCACGAATATCCCACACATCGCGATAAAGCTGCGATGTATGGGGCACCCGGCAGATTGCTTCGCTGTGCTTGGGGGAAGGACAAAACATCTGTGGTTGAGAAGTTTTTTGGCTGTGCCGGTGGCGCTAGCACCTTCTGGATTCTTCGGCTCGCTGGCGCTCGCTCAGAATGACTCGGAGATGATAAGGAGATGCGGGGAGAAAGTGGAGAGCGCCGGGATTGTTCGCGCGAGCGCGCAGAATGACTCTCGATTGGAATGAGTCTGGACTAAGTTTGTGAACGAGGCAGTACCAGGTTTGGATTTTTTGGAGGGATGGAAACGTGCTGAATCTTGGAGAGACACGCAGTGTGCATGAGCGGGATCACCTGCTGCTGACGCCGGACAGTTTTGTGCGCGCGCCCTTGCCGGGAATGAAGGGTGCAACGGCCATTGTGCATGTGGCTCCTGCGGTGGGCGCGGGATTTACGCAGTACACGGCGGAGATGGAAGCCGGCGGCACGCTGGGCACAGTGCCCGCGTTCACGCAGCGGTTTGTGTATGTGATCGAAGGCTCCGTGGTGGTGGAGGAAGGCAAGAAGTCGACACTCGCGCCGGGTGGATACGCGTATCTGCCCGCCGGAACTCCCCACACGGTGACGGCGGCCAGGACGAGCCGGGTGGCCGTGATCGAGAAGGCTTACAAGACGCTGGGCGGCGCGGCGCCGGCGGAGATCGTGATTGGCAAAGAGCAGAACGCTCCGCCGGTGGCGCTGAACGGCGATGAGTGGCTGCAGGTGCGCGCTCTGCTGCCGGACAACGCGGCGATTGATTTCGCAGTGAACACAATGGAGTATCAGCCGGGCGCGGGGCTGAGCCAGGTGGAGATCCACGTGATGGAACACGGCCTGCTGATGCTGGACGGCGGCGGCATATACCGGCTGGGCGACAAGTGGTATCCGGTGCAGAAGGGCGATTTCATATGGATGGCGCCGTACTGCCCGCAGTGGTTCTGCGCGGTGGGCAAGACGCCGGCGCGGTATTTAATCTACAAGGATTGGAACCGGCATCCGCTGGCGTAGGACTAACCGAAGACATCAAAGACTTCAGCACGGGTAGACGGATTTTTCACGGATTTAAAGACAAAGAAAGTGAGAGGCAAGAACAAAGGCAAGTGCAACGGCAGAAGCAGATTCTTCGCTGCGCTCAGAATGACAATCCAATCGTTATTGGAATGACAATTCAAAATTGGAATGACAATTCAAATCGTCAAATGACAATCCAATCGTTAGTTGTTTAGGCGGGAGAATCCGATAGTTATAGGTGAAACGATGGCAGTGGAGACGATCAAGAGCATTGCAATTGATGAGGCGCGGCTACTGGGTGAGTTGAAGACGCTGAGCCGCATCACGGATTGCGAGCAGGACCCCGCGAAGCCGGAGGATGTGGCGGTGACGCGCGTGGTCTTCAGCGAAAACGATATGAAGGCGCGGGCGTGGCTGAAGCAGACGGCGCTGGCCGCTGGGCTGCGCGTGCGCGAAGACGCGGTGGGCAATACCTTCATCCGGCTGGAAGGCACAGAGTCGGAGCTGCCGGTGGTCGGGACGGGCTCGCACACTGACGCGATTCCCTTTGCCGGAATGTATGACGGCACGGTGGGCGTGCTGGGCGGGCTGGAGGCTCTGCGGGCCATCAAGGCGAGCGGACTGAAGCACCAGCGCGGCATTGAGCTGCTGATGTTCACGTCAGAGGAGCCGACGCGGTTCGGCATCGGTTGCATCGGCAGCAGGCTGCTGGCGGGGACGATCGATCCCGAAAAAGCGGATGCGCTGCTGGACAAAGACGAAGTGAGCATGGCGGAGCGGCGGCAGGCCTGCGGCTTCAAAGGGACGCTGGCCTCAGTCAAGTTGCCGGAGCACTACTACAGCGCGTTCGTGGAGTTGCACATTGAACAGGGGCCATTGCTGGAACGCGAAGGCGTTGCGCTGGGTATTGTGACCGACATTGCAGCGCCGGCGGGATACAAGTTTCTGATCGAGGGATTCGGCGGCCACGCAGGCGCGCTGCTGATGCCCGACCGCAAGGACGCGCTGTGCGCGGCGGCGGAGATTATTCTTTCCATCGAAAAAAATGCGCTGGCTACGGGCAGCATCAACACCGTGGCCACAGTGGGCACGTGCGACGTGCATCCGGGGGCGGTGAACAGCGTGCCTTCGCGGGTACTTTTGCAAGTAGACATTCGCGATACCGATCCGGCGCGGCGCGAAAGCGTGATGCAGCGGGTGCGCTCGGAGGTGGACGAGATTGGCACGCGGCGCGGGGTGAAGGTGACGGAGACCAAGGTGAATGCGGATGAGCCGGCGCAGTCGTCCGCGCACATTGTGGGCCTGGTGGAGAGCATCTGCCAGGCGGAGAAGATCAGCTACAAGAAGATGGTGAGCCGAGCGTACCACGACTCACTTTTCATGGCGCGCATTGCTCCGATTACCATGATCTTCATTCCCTGCCGCAACGGCGTAAGCCACCGGCCGGATGAGTATTCCGCGCCGGAAGCGATTACGCAGGGAGCGCGGGTGCTGGCGGCAACGCTGGCACAGCTCGCAAGCGAGTAAGCTGACATAGATATGGCAATCCGATCGATCAATCCGGCGAATGGCGAGGTGCTGCGGAGCTTTGAGCCGCTGAGCCCCGATGCGTTGCAGCAGAAGCTGGCCACGGCAGCGGCGGCGGCGAAAGAATATCGCGAAACCACGCTGAGCGACCGCGCGCTGTGGATGCGCAAGCTGGCCGTGCTGATTGAGCAGGAGGCCGAGGAACTGGCCGCGTTGATGACCAGCGAGATGGGCAAACCCATTGCGGGCGCGCGCGCCGAGGCGCTGAAGTGCGCGACCGGCTGCCGCTACTATGCTGAGAATGCAGGCAGAATACTGGCTCCGGATGTGATTAAGACGGAGGCGAGCCGAAGCTATGTGCGCTACGATCCGCTGGGCGTGGTGCTGGCCATCATGCCATGGAACTATCCGCTGTGGCAGGTCTTCCGCTTTGCCGCGCCAACGCTGATGGCCGGAAATGTGGGCCTGTTGAAACATGCATCGAATGTGCCGCAGTGCGCGCTGGCGATTGAGGCGTTGATCCGGCGCGCTGGATTTCCGCGGGGAAGTTTTCAGACGCTGCTGATCGGGGCGCAGCAGGTGGAGGCGGTCATCGCCGACAAGCGCGTAGCCGCGGTAACAGTAACAGGCAGCGAGCGCGCGGGGAAATCAGTGGCCGCGCAAGCGGGCTGGCTGTTGAAGAAGACGGTGATGGAACTGGGCGGAAGCGATCCGTTCATCGTGATGCCCACCGCCGATCTGGAAGCGGCCGTAACCACGGCGGTGAAGGCGCGCAGTGTGAACACCGGCCAGAGCTGCATTGCAGCCAAGCGTTTTCTGGTGGACGCGAGCATCTACGAAGAGTTTGAACGCGCCTTCGTGGCGGGCATGCGCGCGCTGAAGAGCGGCGACCCTATGCAGCCCGAGAACGACCTGGGGCCGCTGGCGACACCCGCGATCCTGGAAGAGCTGGAGCGGCAGGTGAAGGCTGCGGTCAAGGCCGGGGGCCGAATTCTGTGCGGCGGCGAACGCATTGCGGGCAAAGGAAATTATTTTCAGCCGACGGTGATCGCAGGACTGCCCCGTGGCGCGGCGATTGGGCGTGAAGAGTTCTTCGGCCCGGTGGCGCTGCTCTATCGCGTGGATGGAGCGGATGATGCGATTGAGCTGGCGAACGATACGCCGTTCGGGCTGGGCTCATCCGCCTGGACGCGCGACCCGGCGGAACAGCAGCGCTTTGTGGCGGAGCTGGAGGCAGGCTCAGTCTTTTTGAATGGGATGGTGGCGTCAGACGCGCGTCTTCCGTTTGGCGGCATTAAGAGCTCAGGGTATGGCAGAGAGTTGAGCGCCGCGGGCATGATGGAGTTCATGAACGCGAAGACGGTGGTTATCGCGTAGGCCACCCGAAGAGCTAAAGACTCAGCACGGATTAAACGGGAAAAACGGATAAACGCGGATAAGACATTTAAGAAATTAATTCCTCATTTTCAAGGATTGCATTCCTTGTTTTTAGAGGTTTAACTTCCTTCTGGCCTTAATCCGTACTGATCCGTTTTTCCCGTCTAATCCGTGCTGAGTTTTTCTAAAAGGTGAAGGTAGCCTGCAGCATGACGCGGCGGACGGCGGTGTTGCTGGAGAAGATATTGCCCGCGAGGCCGGTTTGCTGGCCGAACTGCGGCGAGCTAAGCACACCGACGGGGGCCGAATAGTTCACCACATTGAAGAGATTCATGGCCTGTGCGCCGAGGGTGAGGTTGTACTTGTGGCCGGTGCTGGTGCCGCCGCCGCCGAAACCCATACCGCCATGATCATGACCGCCGTGACCGCCGCCGCCGGGCCCACCACCGGGAGGCGGAGCGCCGGGGCCACTCTGCGCCTGATTTTTGGAGGCGCGGGCGGCTGCGCCCCTGGCGGTCAGTGCGCCGAAGCCGAAGGTCTTGGTGGCGCGCAGATTGAAGGTGAACTGCGCCGGGCCCTGTGCGTAGTTGATGGGGATGCGCTGCTGCGCGAGCGTTGTGCCCTTGTCAAAACTGCCGTACTTGTTGGTGACGAGGTTCTGCGCGGCGGTGCTGGATGAGGCGAAGGCCGGGCGGTCGTTGTAGATGCTGTCGCCGTTGAGATCTTCACCCAGGGTGATGTTGAAGGGCGTGCCGCTGTTGACGATCATGAAGGGGCTGAGAGTGATGTACCAGGGCAGCTGCGCACTGCCGCCGAAGAAGAGGCGCTGGCGGACATCGAACGAGGTGCGCCCATAATCGGCCATCAGGTTGCCGGGCTGCGAAGGAAAGGTGCCGGAGCCGGAGGTATCGCCGTTGGCGTGGCCAAGCACATAGAAGCCGAAGAGCGAGGTGCCCATGGGGCCGCTGTAGCGCGTTTGAATGATGAGCTGGTTCTGCTTGAAGATGCCTTCGGAGTTGTACTGGAAGGTGTTATTGGTAGTAACGCCGGCGGCGCAGGTGGGGGTGCAGCGCAGATTCTGCGAGAAGAACTGGTGCTCGCCGCGCGAGTTCAGGTAGGTTGCGGTAGCGGTCCAGGTCTTGGTCATCTGGTGCTCCAGCGATGCGCTGGACTGGATGGTGTAGGGTGTGCGCAGATTGGCGGCCTGGGCATAGACGACCTGAGTGGCTGAACCGGCGGCTGCGATGCAGCCCGCGGTCGTGGTGCAGGTAATGGGATTGGTGACGCCGGTGATGGGATTGGTGGTGCTGCTCAGCAGCACCTGCTGCTCCGCGCCGGATGCGCCGTTGTAGCGCTGCACATTCTCAACCTGCGAAAGGCCGAAGCGGTCATAGAAGATGCCAAAGCCACCGCGCAGCACAAAGAGCGGCGCACCGTTGCGCGGCATAATACCCCAGGCCGCGGCGACGCGCGGCGCAAAGTCATGATGATCGCCGATGCGGTTCTGCGTCTCGTAGCGCAGACCGGCGCTCAACGTGAAGCTGGGACGAATCTTCCAGTCATCTTCCACATAGAGACCGAGGTCAGCGATGGAGGCGGAGAGCGAGGGATTGCCGTAGGTCGCCTTGAACTGCGTGGGGCCAAATCCGTCTGCGTAGACCGAGGTGCCGTACTGCTGAACAGCGGCGTAGCTGCAGATGCCGGAGACGATAGTGGTGGCGGGGCAACCGAGCGCGGGCAGAAGCGCGGCGCCGGCGGAGTTGACCGTGACCTGACCGTAGGTGAAGGTGCCGGCGTTGTTGGCTGTGCTGGAGTTGCTGTCGCGATTGACGCGCAGACGGCCGCCGAAGCGGATGAAGTGGTTGGTGAGCGCGACGGAGGTGTAGCTCTGCAGCTCCCAGTGGCCGCTGGCGTCAGACTGCACGCCGGTGCCTGCGCCAAAGTTGGTGAATGCGCCCTGCACAGCGGTGGTCAGGATGGGATTCTGCGCGGTGGTGGAGCTATCGTCGTGCTCATATTCAAAGCGCGTTTCGCTGATAACCTTGCTGCCGAAGATCTGCGAATCGCTGAGCTGAATCTCGTTGTCCGTCTCGGAGCTGTTGTAACCCGCGGTGGACAGGCTGTTGCCGCCAACGCCGCCATTGGTGGTGGAGTTGTGCTCAAACTGATAGCGCGCGGTCAGGGTGTTGGTCGCGGTAAGCTGCAGGTCCAGGCGCGGCGAGGTCTCAAAGCGATTCTGCGGAAAAAAGACGGACTGGATGAACGGCTGGAGGGTGTTGCCCGTGCCCAGCGTGGTGGTGTCTACGACATTGTTGTCCTGAATGATGCGGTAGTTGGAGCCGAGGCTGTAGGACGCTTTCTTTGAGATGGGGCCGGAGAGGCTCTCCTGAAAGAAGAAGGTGTGATAGCCGGGCTGGGGAACGCCGCCGACCAGCGCAGCGGTGTTGAAATTGTTATCGCCGCCCTGCACGGTGAACTGGCCGTGCAGCTTGTCCGTGCCGGGCTTGGTGAAGACCTCAATGCGACCGTAGCCGACCTTGTCATACTGCGCGGAGAACGGGTTCTGATTGATGCGGATCTCGCGGATGGAAGACTTGGGCGGCAGCGTACCGCCGGTGAAACCGTCAATGTAGATCTGGCCGCCGTTGGGGCCGGCCGCCGGACCGGCGAGCGCGTTGAGCTCATCCGAGAGCTCGTCAGGATCATCAGAGAGTGCATCCAGATCCTTGCCGGTCAAGGTGAGTGTGCTGGCATTCGCATCAGACGCGACGCTGAGCTGCTGCGTGTTCTCTGCCGTCACGGTAACGGTGGCGGTGACCGCAGGCGAGAGGTGCAAATTCACGCGGGTTGCCGTGGCGGCGGTGATGGCGACATTGTCGCGCGTGAGCGAGGTGAATCCTGTGACCTGCGTGTTCAGGCTATAGGTGCCGGGCGCGACGTTGGGAATGAGATAGCTGCCATCGCCGGTGGAGGTTGTGGTGTAGCTCTGACCAGAGGGCGAGGTCAGCGTGACGGTGACGCCGGGAATGACGGCGTTGGTGGCATCGACCGCGCGGCCACGCAACGCGCCGGTGGTGGCGGAGGTGCCGGGAGCGGGCGCCTTGGCTACGGCAGATGCGGCTGGGGGTGCGGGTGCAGCGGCGGGGGCGGTCTGTGCATGCGCGCTTATGCCTGCGAGAGCGAGAAGTGTAAGTGCCGCCGAGAGTCTGATGGTGTTGCGAACGAACATTGCTGCTCCTGAGTACGTGTTAAGCCTGTGGTGAAGAAAATTCCCGGGGCTAAAGCCCTGAGTTACCTCAAAACCTTCTCCGGCATCAGGCTGAAGACTCCTGAGCTGCCTGGAAACTTTGTTGCGCATCGGGGCTAAGCTTCTGACCGCCCCGAAACCCTGGATTACGGTGTGCCGCCGCCCATATCTGGCATTTCGCCGCCACCCGCGCTCATGCTGAACGGGGAGAGCTGCATGACCTGGCCGCCTTTGGGTGTGGCAGAGAGAATCTGTTCCACGCCGCTGAGCACTGTGATGGCGGTGACGCTGGTGGAGGCGGCATCTCCTGAGGCGACCAGCATGACCGCATCGCCGGTGTGCAGATCGGCAAGGGTGACGGCGGGCATGCGCTGGATGATGGCTGCAAGGTCAAGGTTCGGATGCGGGCGCGGAGCGGAGGTGTCAGCTCCGGCCGCGGGATGCGCGGCAGTTACGGTGCCATTGGCGCGGGCGGCCATGAAGGCAGCGGCGCGGGCATCGAGCTTGCGCAGGCTGGTGGCCGGGGTGGTATGCACCAGAATAGTGCGCTTGGTGGTAAGGTCTTTCACGGTCAGCGTGCCCAGAGTGGGATCGACCGCGATGACGGGGCCGGCCACGTTGAGGAAGGAGCCGCTCACGATCTCGTCGGCAGTGATAGTGGCGCCGTCTTCACTGCGCGCGCCGCGGACGCGCAACTGGTCACCGGGATGAATCTGGTCCAGCGTGCCCGGTATGGCGCTGGCGAAGGCGACGGAATCTGCAACATAGCGGCGCAGGATGGTGGTGCGCTGCAGCAGGATGGTGACGGACTTGCCGCCGCTGGTGATCTGCAGGGCGTGGTTCGGCCTATCCACAAACTTGACGATGCCGCCGCTGCCATGGCGCTGCCAGTCAGCCTGCTCAGAGGCATGCAGGTCGGCAATGGCGGCTTCCTTCATCAGGATGACGCGGACGGCGGTGATGGTGCCGGGATCGCTACCGGCTGAGCCCGTGACCAGGATGCGGTCACCCACGGTGATATCGGTGAGCGCAAAGGGCTGGGCAGCGGAGAGGTCTTTGCTGCCGGGCGGGACCTGTACCAGGCGGGCTGAATCCTTCACGTGGACGGCGACGGTCTGACCCGCGTCCGTCTTGAGCGTGAGGTCATTGCCGCTGATGGTCAGCACGGAGCCGCCGGCGTGGGTCGCGGCAGGAGCGGCGGCAGGCGCATTTTGCGCGGCCAGGGCTGCAGGAATTGCTGAGAAAACGAGGGCGCTGAAGAGAAGGCAGCGCGCGGAAGTGAGAGACAACATGGGTAAATCCTTTTCTAGCCGGTCTGTAATCAAGAGTTGCCGGTCCATCGTAAAACGCGCCGGAAACACTTAACTGCGCTCGGGGGCCTGTTAGGGAGACGGTGCAGAGGCGGGAAAGTTTCCCTGGAAAAGCTTTATCGATATGAAAAATGAGACGCGGGGCGCGTTTCCATATATTCTAGTCGAATCCTCAAACGATGGATTGGACCGTTTCTATGGCACCGGAATTTAAGGAAAGAGTGGTTGGCAAATCCGTTCTTCGCAAGGAAGGGCCGGAAAAGGTCCTGGGCCGGTCGCGCTACATTGACGACATCGAGATGCCGGGGATGTGGCACGGTGCGACGGTGCGGACGAAGATCGCCCACGGAAGCATTAAGAGCATCACCTTCCCCAGCCATATCCCATGGGATGAGTTTGTGGTGGTCACGGCGGCGGATATCCCGTTTGAAAACTATGTCGCCCATATTCTGAATGACCACGTGTGCCTGGTGGAGAAGGAGATTCGCCACCCGGAGGAGCCGGTGGTGCTGTTGGCACACCCGGACAAGCAGCGGCTGCGCGCCGCAGTGGATGCCGTGGTGATCGAGTATGAGAAGCGGCCCGGCGTCTTCACCATTGAAGACAGCGAGCGCATGGACCCGGTGATATGGGGGACGGACAACACCTTCAAGAGCTACCTGATGGAGAAGGGTGACGTGGACGCCGTGTGGGCGGATGCGGCCTACATTGTGGAAGGCGAGTACCGCACCGGCGCGCAGGAGCAGCTCTACATTGAGAACAACGGCGTGATCGCGGAGTTCAGTGAGACCGACGGCGTGACGGTATGGGGTTCGATGCAGTGCCCCTACTACGTACACAAGGCGATGATGGCGCTGTATCACCTGCCGGAAGATAAAGTCCGGGTGGTGCAGGTGGAGACCGGCGGAGCGTTCGGCGGCAAGGAAGATTATCCGTCAGTGCTGAGCGCTCATGCCACGCTGCTGGCGCGCAAGGCGAAGCGCCCGATCAAGATGATGTATGACCGCATGGAAGATCTGGCGGCCACGACGAAGCGGCATCCATCGCGCACACGGCACCGGACGGCGGTGAACAAGGATGGCAGGCTGCTGGGCGGAGAGATCGAATTCGCCATTGACGGCGGGGCTTATGCCACGCTCTCTGCCGTGGTGCTGTCGCGTGGAACAATCCACGCGCCGGGGCCGTATTACTGGCCGGCGATCCGGGTGAAGGCCAAGGCGATGGCGACGAACTGTCCGCCGCATGGCGCGTTTCGCGGATTCGGCGCACCGCAGAGCATCTTTGCGCTGGAGCGGCACATGGACCACATCGCCAGGGTAGTGGGCATCTCGCCGGAAGAGATGCGGCGGCGCAACTTCATCAAGACCGGGCAGACGACCGCGACGGGACAGACGATCCGCGACCTGATTGATATGGACGCAATCCTGAACCAGGCGCTGAGCGAGGCGGATTATCACGCGAAACGCGAGCGGTTTGCGCGGGAGAATCCGGCGAGCGCCATCAAACGCGGAATGGGCTTTGCCTGCTTTTTCCATGGCGCAGGGTTTACAGGATCGGGCGAGCGGTACCTGGCGTCGATTGTGGGGCTGGAGGCGACCGCGGAAGGAAAAATTCGCGTGCTGGTGTCGAGCACGGAGTTTGGTCAGGGGACGAACACCATCCTGAGCCAGGTCGCGGCGGAGACGCTGCGCGTGGAGTACAGCGACGTGATCGTGCAGCAGCCGGATACCAGCAAGGTGCCGAACAGCGGGCCCACCGTGGCTTCGCGCACGGCGATGGTGGTGGGCAAGCTGGTGCATTCCGCGGCGCTGGGCATGGTTAAAACGCTGACCGAAGGCGGTATGCTGCGCGAAGGCTATACGCGCGAGGAGTTTCTGGCAGCGTGTGCGGCGCATATGCGAGAGCATGGCGCGCTGAAGGTGCTGAGCCAGTATGAGGCTCCGCCGAATATCTTCTGGGATGACCAGACATATCGCGGCGATGCGTATCCGGCCTATGCGTGGGCCGTGTATGTGGCTGAGGCGGCGGTGGACACGACGACCTACTTCACCGAAGTGAAAGATTTTGTGGCGGTGCAGGAGGTTGGGCGCGTGCTGCATCCGGTGCTGGCGAAGGGACAGATTGAAGGCGGCGTGGCCCAGGGCATCGGGTATGCGATCTATGAGAAGGTGGTCTGGAAGGACGGCGTGATGGCAAACAACCAGATGACCAACTACATCATGGCGACGTCAGCGGATATTCCGCCCATCCGCGTGCACTTTGTGGAGACGCCGTTTGAGCATGGAGCGTATGGCGCCAAGGGTATTGGCGAGCTGCCGATGGATGGTCCGGCGCCGGCGATTCTGAACGCGATGGAGCAGGCCACGGGAATTGCATTCAACGAGTGCCCGGTGATGCCGGAGGATGTGTTCGAGGCCATGACGAAAGCGCAGCACACTGAGGAGCAGCCGGTAGTGACCGAACCGGCGTTTACGGGAGTGGGGCCGCGGTGAGGCAGGGATCAGAAAAGCAGATTCCGGCATGATGCGCCGGAATGACAACTATTTGGTTTGAGATGGAACAACGTGAGCTGGAATAACGTGAGCTGGAATAACGTGAGCTGGGGCAACGTGAGATGGGACAACGTGAGATGGGGCAACGGTAGATGGCAATCAGTTTTACGGTGAACGGGGAGAAGAAAACGGTGGAGGTTCCGCCGGTGTCGCGGCTGCTGGACGTACTGCGCGAGGAACTGCACCTGACCGGAACCAAGGAAGGCTGCGGCGAGGGCGAGTGCGGATCATGCAGCGTGATGCTGAACGGCGAGCTGGTGAATAGCTGCCTGGTGCCGGCTCTGCAGGCGGACGGCGCGACCATCTGCACCATCGAGGGCATGTCAGCGGGCGGCGAGATGCATCCCATTCAAAAGAAGTTTCTGGAGTGCGGCGCGGCGCAGTGCGGCATCTGCACGCCGGGCATGGTGCTGGCGGCGCACCACCTGCTGCAGAAGTATCCGCAGCCCACGATGGAGCAAATCCGCGAAGGGCTGGCCGGAAACCTGTGCCGGTGCACGGGGTATCAACGCATCTTTGAGGCCGTGGCGGCATGCGCTGAACCCGGCTCTCAGACGCAGGATCTGGGGCACCCGCATCCTGCAGCAGTCACAGACGAGGTGGGCAAGTAAGCAATGCGATCGAATGTGACCGAGTACGAGATGATTGCACCGCGCACGCTGGAGGCTGCGCTGCAGACCATGGCCGCGCAGCCGGGCGAGTATCTGCCGGTGGCAGGCGGCACCGAAGTGATGGTGATGCTGGGCGTGGGCAAGCTGGCCGCGAAGAAGCTGATCAGCCTGGGCGGATTGAAGGAACTGCGCTTCATCACTGCGAGCGAAGGCAGCGTGACCATCGGCGCGGGAACCACGTTTACGGATATCCGCAAGAGCAAGGTGATTGCGGAAGAGTTCCCACTGCTGGCGATGGCAGCCAGCTGGACGGGCAGCATTGCCAACCAGAATCGGGGGACGCTGGGCGGCAACCTGGTGAATGCCTCGCCCGCGGCCGATTCACCGCCGGCCTTGCTGGCGTATGACGCGCAGGTAGAGATCGTGTCAGCGCGCGGCGTGCGCACGATTCCCTACTGCGAATTTCACAAGGGATATAAGAAGACGGCGCTGGCGGCGGACGAGCTGCTGCGCTGCATCACGCTGCCGCGCAGGTTTGCCGGATACTTCCAGCGTTCGCGCAAGGTGGGCACGCGCAATGCACAGGCCATCTCAAAGATTGCGCTGGCGCTGGCCGCGAAGATGGATGGCGACAGGGTGGCAGAGATCGCGATTGGCGGCGCCAGCCTGCGCGAGATGCCGATTCGTTGCTACGCAGCGGAGTCTGCGCTGCGCGGCCAGAAGCTGGACGCAGCGGCGATTACGTCCGCGCGCAAAGCACTGGAGGGTGAGATCGCACCCATTGACGATATCCGCTCGACGGGAAAATATCGCGCACACGTGGTGGGGAATATTTTGGAAGAGTTTCTGCGGGAGCTGGCGGCGAGCGAGGAATAACGCGCTTGCAGGCAGGAGCTGTCGCCGCTTCGCGACGATCTCCCACACATCGCAAACAACACGATGTATGGGGCACCCAGCCGCACTTCCCTTCCACAGCTCACACCTTGCCTCGATTTATCTTGTCATCGTGTCCGCCCGGGCAGAGAATAGCTGCTAGCTTCCCCACATTTGAATCATGGCCTGTTGGAGGATTTTATGAGACGTTTTGTGGCAGTTTTAGCGTTGCTGATACTGGCTGCTCCAGCCTTTGCCAAGACACATAAAGATACATACAACATGCAATGCAGCAAGTTGTGGCCAGCCGTGAAGGACGTGTTGCGGGGCAGCGGCAAGTACGGCATTCTCTACATGGACAATACAGAGATGTCAGCCTCCTACAACATAGGAGGAAACCTGACGGGCAAGCGGACCAACTCTGTGCTGCTGGTTCCGCAGGGCGAAAATTGCGAGATGCAGATCCAGACGGCGTTCAGCGGTCTGGCAAATGATGATGCCGGAGCATTCAAGACGCGGGTCGATGCGGCATTAGTCAAGCTGGCGGGAGGAGATCCCACGGCGAAGCCTGCGGCTGCTCCAGCACCTGCGACAACACCGGCAACTCCTGCGACAACACCGGCAGCGCCTGCAAAACCCTAGTTCTTGTAGAGAAACTAGAAGCCAAGGCTGCGGACGACTTCGCGGATGCGATCCGCGCTGGCCCGCAGCCCGGCTACTTCATCCACATCCATCGGCACGGGCAGCGTGGATTCAATGCCGGTGCGGTTGACCAGGCAGGGCACGGAGAGACACACGTCGCTGAGGCCGCGATAATCCTGCAGCAGAGAGCTGACGGGCAGGACGCGGTTCTCGTTGTGCAAAATGCACTCCAGAATGTTGCAGACGGCGAGGCCGACGGCGTAGTTGGTAGCACCCTTGCCCTGGATCACCTGATAGGCGGCCTGCTGCACGTGCTTGAAGATGGCGCGGCGGTCGTCTTCCGCGAGTGAGCCGTGGCCCGGAACGTGCCACTGGTTCAGCGGCACGGCGCCGATGCTGGCACTGGACCACAGCGGAATCTCACTATCGCCATGCTCGCCCACGATGTAGGAGTGCACGTTCTGCACGGCCACGTTGCAGCGGCGGCCGATGAGGAAACGGAAGCGCGAGCTATCCAGCACGGTGCCGCTGCCGAAGACGCGCGCCGGCGGCAGGCCGCTGAGTTTCTGCGCGATGTAGGTCATCACATCCACCGGATTGGTGACGAGCAGAAGAATGGCGTCAGGCGCGACGCGCAGAACCTCAGGAATAATTTTGCGCAGGATCTCAGTGTTGACCCCGGCGATCTCCAGGCGTGTCTGGCCAGGCTTCTGCTTGGCCCCGGCGGTCATCACAATGACGTCAGAGCCGGCGAGCACACTCACATCGTCAGAGCCATTGACCTGAGCGGGCGGAACAAACTGCATGCCGTGATTGAGATCGAGCGCCTCGGCGTGAACCTTATCTTTGCCGATGTCAAAGAGGCTGATCTGGCGGCTGACGCCGCGAATGAGGCAGGCGTAGGCAATGGTTGCGCCGACGCTGCCGGCTCCGATGATGCCAATCTTGGTGCTGGGTTCCGTGGTCATTAATTCGTTCTCCTGACATTGCGGAGAGTAACATGGTTCGCCGAATTTGTGAGCATGGACAGGGGAGGTTCGTGCAACGGAAGCTCTTTGGCGACATGGGTGGCGCGGAATGCGTCTGGATTCTTCGACTCGCTGGCGCTCGCTCAGAATGACTCAGCGAAGATATTTAGATGGATTCGGCAGAGTTCAGGCGGGCCAGAGGCGGTGAATTTCGGCGAGAGATTCGGGCGTGTCCAGGTCGAGTTCGCCGTGTTCCAACGCCACGGTTTCGACTTCGGCAGGGTGTGCGTTCAGGAGCTGGCGTGCACCGGCATCGCCGGTGAGCGCCAGCAGTTCGTTCCAGTATTGCCGGGGAAAGATGGCGGGAATACCGGTGCGTCCGGCGTAGGTGGAGGCAGCGATGCGCGGCGGCTCTTCATCGGACGCAAGCTGAAGCTGCACGAGATGCATGGGCGTGACCGCGGGCTGGTCACAGGCGAGCAGAAGCACGGCATCGGGCGGCGGGGTATGCGCCAGCGCGGCGCGAACGCCGGCGCGGATGGACGTGGACATGCCCTGCTGCCAGTCAGGATTGTCGACGATCTCGCAGCGGGTTCCCTGCTGCAGATGCTCGCGTAGTGCGGGCGCGAGCGAGCCGAGCACGACGAAGACTTCCTCGACGCCGGATTCAAAGGCGACGCGAACCGTGCGCGCCAGCAGTGATTCGCCATCGATGCAGACAAGCTGTTTGGGCTGGCCGAGGCGCGTGGAAGCTCCGGCGGCAAGGATGACGGCGGCAGTGTTCATCACTTTACCTGCGGATCGCTCTTCGCTGCTTCAAACGGAGAATCGATTGAGCAGACCAGCGGTGGCGAACCAGTGCGCACGGCATTCTCCAGGTGCTGCCACATCGCGGCAGCATCGATCCGCCGGGGTTGGCCGTCGCGGTTAAAGCAGCGGGCATGCGCCTCGGCGAGGATGGCCAGCGCGACAGACTCCGGCGCGTCACCGCCGAGATTGAATCCGGCAGGCGCGTGGATGAGCGCGGCGCACTCTTCCATGCTGAGGCCGAGCGCGGCGGAGACTTCGCTGACCAGGAGGCTGGTGCGATGGCGCGCGCCCAGCACCGCCAGATAACGCGGCGCGAGCAGCAGCAGCTGTGCCAGCAGCGAGCGATCCTGCGCATAGCTGTGCGTCATCAGCACCACGGCGTCGTCCTTCGCAATGTGCAGCGGCGCGATACTGAGGTCTTCCGCCAGCAGGGTGACACTGGACGCGGCGGGAAAGCGGCCTGCGCGGGTAAACTGCGCGCGGCCATCGGCAATGAGAATCGTCCAGCCGAGCTGCGCGGCCAGCGCCGTGAGCGGCTGCGCATCGTCGCCTGCACCGAAAAGTATAAGACGCTGCGGTGGCAGGAGCGGCTCAATGTAGATTTCGCGGTTGGCAAAGGAGGCTACGGATGAGGTATGGGTGTAGAGATCCTTCGCTGCGCTCAGGATGACAAGAGATGGGTTTTCTTCCGACGTGAGCTGGATAAAGGATTGAATCTCTTCCGGCGTGAGTGTGGCGCTGGCGAAGAGAACGCTGCCGTCCTGCGCGAGGATGAGGCGCTGCAGCGGCTTTTCCTCTGCGGGCAACAGGGTGATGGAGGTGGAAGAGGTGCCCGCGAGGGAGGTCTGCATGGCGGCGAAGAGTGCGGCGCACTCGGGCGTGTCCGCCGGCTCCAGCAGAAGATCGATCTGGCCGCCGCAGCCCAGGCCGAAGGGAATCTCGGCGGTATCGTCAAAGAGTGTGGAGTAGCGCTGCATGGCGCCGCCGCTGCGCGTCATCCAGAAGGCCTTGCGCGCGACCTCGGCCTCCAGGCAGCCGCCGCTGATGGTGCCCTTGTGCTGCCCATCCTCCAACAGCAGCACGTGCGCGCCGGGGCGACGGTAAGAAGAACCGGAGGTAGCCGCGAGCGTGACCAGAACGGCGGGCTGCTGCCCGCGCTGCTGCCAAAGCTCGACGAGATTGCGGCGTTCCATCATAGAAGGGGCGAAATTGCTGCTCTTTTATGATGATGGGACGTGGAAATGGCCGCGTCAAGCCGCCGGAGAAAGCGGCTGCTGATATGATTCTGCATACGGCATAAATTCAGCTTCTAGAGCACATAAGCAAGACGCGAGGCCGAGGTGCAGCTGGAGAGATCCAAAGCGCGCCATTGGGCCAACCGGAGCAAGCAAGCATATGGACTTTGAGCAACTCAAAACCTTCCTTGAAGTATGGCGGCAGAAGAGCTTTTCGCGCGCAGCGGAGAAGCTGTTAATTACCCAGCCGGCGGTTTCGGCGCAGATCCGTTCGCTGGAAAAAGAGATGGGCGCGGCGCTCTTTGACCGCAAGGGCGGCAAGGTCACGTTCACCGCGGCGGGCCGCGTGTTTGAGCCGTTTGCTGAGCACTCGGTGGAGACCCAGCGGCACATCATGATGACGATCGCGGAGCTGCAGCGTTCACCGCGCGGCGAGATCTCCATCAGCGCGAATGAATCCACCAGCCTGTACGTGCTGCCGAATGTTTTCGCAGAGTTCAAAAAGCAGTACACCAAGGTTTCGCTGACCATTGTGCGCTCTGACAAGAGCCGGACGATGGAGGCGCTCATCAATCGCGAGGTCGACTTCGGCGTGGTCTCGCTGCCCATCAAGGACCAGCGCTTCAAGGTTGAGCTCATCAACAAGGATGAGATCGTGCTGGTGGTTCCGGCCAGCCATCCGTTCTGCAAATCAGGCAAGGTAACGCTGGAGCAGCTGGCGCGCTATCCGCTGCTGCTGCCCAAGGCCGGCCGCCAGCGTGAGCTGCTGGACAACATCTTCCGTATGCACGACTATCATCCGCGCACAGTGATGGAAGTGGAGTCGAGCGAACTGATGAAGCGCTTCATCGCGGCGGGTCTGGGCATGGGCTTTCTGCCGCGCACCAATGTGCTGGAAGACGCGAAGGCCGGCCTGCTCTGTATCACCCAGGTTGAGGGAGTGCGGCTCTCCCGCGATCTGGGATTGATCTACCTGAAAGATAAGACGCTGACGCGGGCCGCACAGTCCTTTCTGGATATTGCAACCGGCGTGCAGGAATCGTAGAGCGCTCAGGGGAACGGGCGGGACAAAAGACCGGGGCTAAAGCCCCCGCGACTTGCAGTCTCTTATCCCACGGCTGAAGCCGTGGGCTTAATCCCCAAAAACAAGCTGCGGGCTTAATCCACAAAGCGAGCTGCGGATTTAATCCCAAAAGCAACGTGCTCATTTGATCCCGAAAGCAATCAGGACACTACTCCAAATTCCGCTCAGGATGACAACTCATAAATGATCTACGCAGGGGAATGACAAAACGTCTGCGGTAGAGAAGCTTTTTTGCGGCTATCGGCGGTTGGAGAGCTTCTGGATTCTTCGACTCGCTGACGCTCGCTCAGAATGACTCGGGGATGGTTAGGCTACGGGTGAGAAGTGGAGGGGGAAATACTGAGATCCTTCGCAAAAGCGCTCAGCATGACGAACAAAAATGTGCGCTCAGGATGACAGCGAGTGGAGAGTGGATGAGGGCATATCAGAGCATTCTGTGGCAACAGAAAATACTGAGATTCTTCCGCTTCGCTATGCTCAAGCACCAGAATGACGCCTCGGATCAATCCGTGATTTACCGAGGCTTATCTGTCGATCTGGCTTAGAACTTATAGCTGATGCCGACCTTCAGGATCGGGTAGAAGCGGGCGTAGTCATGCAGGTTCTTCTGCAGTTGGGCCTGTTCCTTGTTCACGTCCGTCTGGAATGACGAATCCGTATTCACCTTGGAGCAGTTGGATTGCACCGTACCCGACTGCGACTGGCATACAGAGCCGTCAAACGACAGGGTGGAAGAGCCGTCGCCGAAGTAGGCGAAACCGAACTCTGCCGGGAAGCTGAGATGGCGGCTGGGCGTGCGCGGAACGATGTTGCCCCAGCCGATGGTCATGCGCGGCGCATACTGACGCCAGGTTACGTTGACTGAGCCGGTGAGCGGATCGCCGGCCTCGCTGTAATAATCGTCATCGCCAAAACTGAATTTCTGGTAAGCGGGCGCGGTGGCATTGCCGCCGATGTTGGTGCCGTTGTAGAACATGAAACCGGGGCTGATACGGAAGGAGCCGTGGAAGGGAAACCAATCGACAGCAGCGTAACCGTTGGTGTAGGAGAGATTGGGCACGTAGACAATGCCGTCATTGTTGAGGGTGGTGGAGTAGCGGAAGATGTCAGTGCCGGCGCGGAGATTGAAGCTGCGGGAGAGCGGCACGGCAATGTCAGCCGAGGTGCCCATGGTGCCGAAGGAGACGGCGACGCCTACCTTGGAGAAAGGGCGGATGGAATCGGACGGGCGCGTCTTCTTCGCCTTAGCCTTGAGCGGCGCAGCGGGGTATCCCGGCAGGCTGACAGCCTGGCCCACTACGCTGGAAGACGATCCGGGGCTGGGAAGATTGACGGCCTGCGCCTGCGCGCGCTGGGTTCCAGCGGCAAAGAGGATGAACACAAGGCAGTAAGACACGAAGGCGGCGGCGCGAGAAGGAACGCTATGCAATGAATACCCCATCTGTCGTCCGGGATTCGGGGGCATCCTGGAGTCACGGTGAATTTGCATCTATCGTATACGGCTTGTGCGGGGATACGCACCCCGAAAAACAATACGTTCTCCACAACGTACAACAGGCAGTGCGAAAGAATCCGCACCGCCTGTTGAATGTTGAGAAAAATTAGATTTAGAGAGCCGTTTCGCCGCGTTCCTGGTTGCGGATGCGGATTGCGTCCTCGACCTTGTAGAGGAAAATCTTGCCGTCGCCGATGGTGCCGGTTCCAGCAGATTTGACGATGGCCTCGACCACTTCCTCCACACGCGCGTCGGGAATGACCAGTTCGAGCCGGATCTTGGGGATCAGGCTGACCTCGTACTCACGTCCACGGTAGGTTTCGGTGTGGCCCTTCTGTCGACCGTGACCGCGAGCTTCGGAAACCGTCATGCCTTCGACGCCGATCTCGGTCATGGCCTCCTTTACTGCGTCAAACATATTTGGCCTTACAATCGCTTCAACTTTCGTCATAATTAACCTCGCCCTCTGGGCCATAGATTGGGGTGGGTGCCGGGGCGCAAACTCCTCCCCGGCAACGTTACACGAAGCAAGCGGTTAGCGTCCTACCGTCTCTGTAGGAGCACCGGCGGGTGAACCGAGCGACGAGATCACGTACTCCGGATAGGCAGCAATGCCGTGCTCGTGCAGGTCAAGGCCGTAGAGCTCACCTTCCTTGCTGACGCGCAGGGTGCCGGTCAGGTTGACGGCCCACATCAGCAGCATGGAGACGGCAAACGTAGCCAGCGTGATGATGCCGCTGCCGACGATCTGAGCCTTCAGCACGGTGGTACCACCGTGATAGAAGAGACCGGCGAGCGGAGCCGAGTTATCAGCAGCGAGAGGACCGGTGGAGCCATACTTACCGCAGGCAAAGAAGCCCAGGGAGATGGTGCCCCAGATACCGCAGATGCCATGGACCGGAACAGCGCCGATGGGATCGTCGATACGGAGGTACTCCAGCAGCTCTACGCCGAGGTAGACGACCACGCCGGCGACAGCGCCGAGGAGGATGGCGCCAGTGGGGCTGACCCAGTAGCAGGGGCAGGTGATGGCAACCAGGCCGGCCAGGAAGCCGTTGACTGTGAAGCTGACGTCCCATTTTTTGGAGGGGATGTAAGCCGCAATCATGGCCGTGAATCCAGCAGCGCAGGCCGCCAGGGTGGTGTTGGCAGCAACGCGGCCAATACCGATGAAGTCCATCGCGGAGAGCGTAGAGCCGGGATTGAAGCCGTACCAGCCGAACCAGAGCAGAAGGCCGCCGGAGGCTGCGATGGTGAGATCGTGGGGGAGCATGGGTCCGCCGCCATCGCGCTTGAAGGTGCGGCCAAGCCGCGGTCCGAGCACGATAGAGCCGGCCAGCGCAACGAAGCCGCCGATGGTGTGAACGACAGTGGAACCGGCGAAGTCATGGAAGCCGGTGCCGAGGTGCGGCAGGAAGTAGCCGGGTGCGCCCATGAGAGCGAGGAAGCCGTCAGGCCCCCATGCCCAGTGACCGATGATGGGATAGATGAAGCCGGAGACGCCGACGGAGTAGAGCAGGTCGCCGACGAAGCCGGTGCGGCCGATCATGGCGCCGGAGGTGATGGTGGAGCAGGTATCGGCGAAGGCAAACTGGAAGATCCAGAAGGCCAGGAAGGCGACGCCCGTGCCCTCATAGGTATCCGGCGCATTCTGCAGGAAGAACCAGTGATAGCCGATGAAGCCGTTGCCGTGGGAGAACATGAAGGCGAAGCCGACGGCGTAGAAGAGCAGGCCGCAGAGGCAGGTGTCAACGATACATTCCATCAGAACGTTGACGGTTTCGCGGGAGCGGCAGAAGCCGGCCTCCAGCATGGTGAAACCGACCTGCATGGCGAAGACGAGGAAGGCGGCGATCAGCGTCCAGGTGGTGTTGATCGGGTTGACGTAAGCCGGGTTTGCCGGGGTGGCATCCGCCGCCAGCGCGCTGGCGAAGAAGGCATGATTGGCAAACAGGATGACAGCGAGTACGCCGGCGATGCCGAGTACTTTACCGCCAGCCAGAAGGTAGGCATAGCGGCGCCACTCCGGCTGCTGCATGCGCTTCCCTAGCCTTGAGATCTTTTGCGACAGGGACATTTGGGGTCCTTTGGAAAATGCGGGAGTCATCAGGCAAAGCTCCTTGTTTATTGGATTGAGGTTTGGTTTAAAGCCGCTTCTGGCGCTGACGCCATGGTTCCGTTTTCAGACAGCCGAAGCCGAATGCGAGCACTTCCGTTGCCTGAAATCAATCTCTGCGTGGTTTCTGTACCCTACACGCTCAGAGCGCACTCCTGTACACAAAGAGGCAACTTTTATAAGCAGCATAAGAATTCATGGGGTGAGCTCAGGAATGGCAGCAAATTCGGCGGAGAAGCGCAGGTTACAGGCAGATGAAGCGATTTGGCCCCAGCCGTGGTATGCTTGCTTATCTTATACATATTCCTCAACTTACAGCCACATCAGCTCCGGAACTCTGTACGTTTTTGAGCACAGGAATCAGATTTCTTGATAGCAGCCATTAGTTGCGGTGATTCCGGTAAGAACCGCTTCCCCACCGTGTATACCAACAAACAAGCCAAAGAAATTGCAGTCGGTTTCTTCCCCCATGTGATGTGGGAAATGACCGCGCAAGATCGGCCGAACAGGCCGTAATTCCCGCCAGTGATTGCAACAGCTACTTTGAAAGGACCCTTACAGATGCCAGTTTTCCTGCAGGCAAAGAAGTACATCGCAGTCTCTACCCTCGCTCTTTGTGCGACGTTCCATGCAGCTACATTGCATGCCGCCTCCACCACGGCAGTGGCCCCGGCCACCGTCTCGACCAGCGCCGACACGGCAGCACCTGTTGATGCACCTGTGGCCCAGGATGCGACTCCACCGGCAGCAGCACCGGCCGCGGCTCCCGCAGCAGCGCCTGCAGCGGCACCGACCTGGAGCGTAGGCCCCATCGACTTCAGCGGTTTGGTGGACGGCTACTACAGCTTCAATGCCAATCACCCGACAGAATCCGGCAGCGACTATCCGCTCTACAACCAGCTGCGCAGCTTTGACACCACTTCGAATGGCTTCGCGCTGAGCATGGTGAAGTTGTCCATGGCGCACGGACCGGATCCGATCGGCTTCCAGGTCGACCTGATCTTTGGACCGACGGCAGACAACAACTTCTACGACAACATCGAGCAGGCCTATGTGGCGTGGAAGCCGACCAAGGGCAAGGGCTTCGAGGCTGACTTCGGTCAGTTCGTGACCTCAGCCGGTGCGGAAGTCATCGAAACGATGAATAATCCGAACTACTCGCGTTCGCTGCTCTTCCAGTACCTGATCCCGCTGTACCACGTGGGTCTGCGCACCTCCATGCCGGTTTCCAAGACAGACACCATTGGCTTCCAGCTGGTCAACGGCTGGAACGGATGGGATGGCGGAGACAGCAATGCCGGTAAGACCATCGGCATCACCAACCTGTACACCAAGACCAAGTACAACTGGGCCTTGAACTACTACACCGGACCGGAGAACGGCGGCACCGATAAAGGCTTCCGCAACCTGATCGACACCACCCTGAACCTGACGCCGAATGCAAAGTGGTCTGGTTACATCAACTATGACTACGTGCAGAACCGCAATGCTGCTGAAATCGGCAGCACCGGAACCTACAAGACCATAGACCTGACGCACATGCAGGGTATTGCCCTGGAAGCGCGCTACCAGGCAACCGCCAAGACCGCATTCTCCGGCCGTTATGAAGATATCTATGACGCGTCGGGTGCGATCACCGGCACCGCGAAGGCCAGCCTGAGCGAGTTCACGCTGACCGGGGAATACAAGATGGCTGAGGGCCTGCTGGCCCGCATCGAGTATCGCCGCGACATGACCGACAACCCGTTCTTCGTCAAGGGCCAGGACACCGGCCTTCCGAAGAACCTGGTGAAGGCTCAGTCGACGCTGGAAGTGGGCTTTGTGGCCTTCTTCGGACCGAAGCGGTAAATCAACCCGGGCTTCGGCCCGGCAGCAGGAAAGGCGAGCCTTCGGGCTCGCCTTTCTTTTGGTCTGGTGGAATGGTATGCGAGAGACAAAAGCAGATTCCGCCGCTACGCTGCGGAATGACAATACAAACAAGAAAACCCAGGTCTCAGAAGCGAGACCTGGGGCACCCGCACCCGCGGTAGGAACAGCTTCCGATGATCGCAGAGACAAAGCAGATTCTTCGCTTCGCTCAGAATGACAAAGTAAGAAGACTAAGCATGGCAAAGTATGAACGCTCAGCACGGCAAAGTAAGAGCACTCAGCATGACAAAGTAAGAACGCTCAGCATGACAAAGTATGAACGCTCAGCATGGCAAAGTAAGAGCACTCAGCATGACAGGCTGTTCGAGGTCAGCGGCTGGTCCTGGCGATGTCGGGGCCGAGAAGTTCCTGGTCGCTGGGAGCGCGCTCGGCGGGCGGAGGCGGAATATCCCTGTCCCTGGCTCGCAGATGGTCCTGCAGGCCGGCTTGCAGAATGGCGAAGGCCTGCTCCGGCGTATCGGCAAACTGAAACAGATCGCGGTCTTTGGGCGCAATGGTTCCCTTGTCGACCAGCGTGTCGAGATTGATGACGGAGTTCCAGTAGTTGCTGCCGTAGATGACGACGGTAATCTTGTTGGCGACCTTGTGCGTCTGGGTGAGGGTAAGCAGCTCAAACATCTCATCGAGCGTTCCGAATCCGCCGGGAAAGACGACCAGCGCCTTCGCCAGGTAGGCGAACCAGAACTTGCGCATGAAGAAGTAGTGGAACTGAAAGTTAAGGTCGGGAGTGATGTAGCGGTTGGGCTCCTGCTCAAACGGCAGCGCGATGTTGAGGCCGATAGTCTTGCAGCCGGCTTCGAAGGCGCCGCGATTGGCGGCTTCCATGATGCCGGGGCCGCCGCCGCTGGTGACAACGAAGCGATGACGCGGGCCTTCCAGACCACCGGCCCACTTCGCAATCAGGCCGGCGAGCTTGCGCGCGTCCTCGTAATAGCGCGCCATCTCCACCGCGGCTTCAGCGCGGCGCATCTTCAACTCGCTGGCGGGCTCACCGGGCACAGCCGGCTGCTCTTCATGCGGAGCGGCTTCGCTGGCGCCGGTATTCTCCAGCAACTGCAGCTCGGCGGTGGCCACATTGAGCGCGCGGAAGCGGGCGGAGCCGAAGAAGACGACGGTATCCTCAATGCGTTCGCGGCGGAAGCGGGCGAGTGGCTCGTTGTATTCGGCCAGGATGCGGACGATGCGGCCGTCGTGCGAGTTGAGGAAGTCATCATTCTCGTAGGCGAGCGGTGCGATGGGTAGATGTTCGGGCGGCGTGTTCGCAGGGCGATCAGGCAAGGACTTATCCTCGGTAGTCACGATAGTGGATTGCTTCAGAGATGCCAATCCAGATGTCCAGCAGGCCGATGCCGGTCAGGACGCCGCGCACGGCTCCGTTGCGCAGCCAGTAGCCGACCTGCGGATGATTGAGCACGAAGGGATTAGTCTCCCACACGCGCTGCCACCAGGGCAGGATGGCGACCATGGCGCCGAGATAGAGGCAGAAGACCACCAGCACGATGAGCGAAACGCGCTGCAGCCAGACCGGAGCGACGCGCACAGATGCAGGTTCAGGTTCCGCTTCGCGCAGGGTGGTTGCGGGGGGAAGAGCTTCTGGCGCGGTATGCCGTTGTGGCTGAAGTGGCATCGTGGTCTAGGGAAAGTATCTCATGGGTACTGCGCGCGCGGCTTCCTGCAGAAGCTGCTTCTGTTGGCCAGGGAGAGAAAAGCAGATTCCGCCGCTACACTGCGGAATGACAATACCAACAAGAAAACCCAGGTCTCAGAAACGAGACCTGGGGCACCCGCAGATCTCTCCGCCACGCTGCGGCATGATAAACAGCAAGGGGATGACAGATGAAACAAAACACCCCACATCTTGATGGATGCGGGGTGTTTGAGGAAATACTGAGATCCTTCGCTACGCTCAGGATGACAAATCATCCACTGGTGATCGGAGCTAGGCGTCGACGGGCTGGTTCTTCTTGGGGCGGCGGTTGGCCTGCAGGACACGCTTGCGCATGCGCAGGGACTTCGGCGTGACCTCCACCAGTTCGTCGTCGGCGATGAACTCAATGGACTGCTCGAGCGTAAGGAGCTTGTAGGGCACCAGGCGGAGCGCTTCATCGGCGGACGAGGCGCGCATGTTGGTGAGCTTCTTTTCGCGGACGGCGTTGACGTCAAGATCGTTGTCGCGGGAGTGCTCGCCCACGATCATGCCTTCATAGACCTCAGTGCCGTCGCCAACGAAGAGGATGCCGCGCTCCTGTGTGCTGTTGAGCGCGTAGGTGGTGGTGACGCCGTTGCGGTCAGAGATGAGCGCGCCGGAGGGACGCTGCGGAATCTCACCCTGATAGGGGATGTATTCGGCGGCGATGGAGTTCATCACGATGGTACCGCGCGTCTCCGTCAGCATTTCATTGCGCAGGCCGATGAGACCGCGGCTGGGCACCTTGAACTCCATGCGCACGCGGCCTGAGCCGTGATTGTGCATCTTGACCATCTCGCCCTTTCTGGGGCCGAGGCGCTCAATGACGGTGCCGACGAAGTTTTCCGGAATGTCGATGGTGAGCATTTCGCTGGGCTCCATCAACTGGCCGTCGATGCGCTTGGTGACGATCTCAGGACGCGAGACGAGAAGCTCGAAGCCTTCGCGGCGCATCATTTCAATCAGCACGGAGAGCTGCAGCTCGCCACGGCCGAGCACCTTGAAGGTATCGGGCGAACCGGTCTCTTCCACGCGGATGGAGACGTTGGTCAGCAGCTCCTTCTCCAGACGCTCCTTGATGTTGCGCGAGGTGACGTACTGGCCTTCTCGGCCGGCGAAGGGCGAGTTGTTGACGGAAAACTGGATGGCGATGGTGGGCTCATCAATGTGGATGAGCGGCAACGGCTGAGGATTTTCCAGATCGCAGATGGTCTCGCCGATGGTGATGCCGGGGATGCCGGCGATGGCGACGATATCGCCCAGTTCGGTCTCATTGGTATCCGTCCGCTTCAGGCCGGAGAAGGTGAAAAGCTTGGTGATCTTGACCGCCTGCAGGGTGCCGTCGGTCTTGGAGACGTTCACTTCCTGACCGGTCTTGAGCTGGCCGTTGAAGACGCGCGCAATGGCGAGGCGGCCCAGATAGTCAGAGTAATCAAGGTTGGTGACGAGGATCTGCAGCGGGCCATCGATGTCGCCGGTAGCGGGCGCGATGGTCTTCTCAATGATCTGGAAGAGCGGCTGCAGGTCAGTGCCGGGGACGGCGGGATCGAGCGTGGCGGTGCCGGCCTTGCCGTTGGTGTAGACCACGGGAAAGTCGAGGATGCTCTCATCGGCATCGAGATCGATGAAGAGGTCGTAGACCTCATTCAGCACTTCCTGCGGACGCGCGTCAGGGCGGTCAATCTTGTTGATGACCAGGATCGGTGTGAGCTTGGCTTCCAGCGCCTTGGAGAGCACGTAGCGCGTCTGCGGCAGCGGGCCTTCGCTGGCGTCCACCAGCAGGACGACGCCATCGACCATCTTGAGCGCGCGCTCGACTTCCCCGCCGAAATCGGCGTGACCGGGGGTGTCAACGATGTTGATCTTGGAATCGTGGAACTGGATGGCGGTGTTCTTGGCCAGAATGGTGATGCCGCGCTCGCGCTCCAGGTCGTTGGAGTCCATCACACGCTCGGCGACGGCTTCATTCGCGCGGAAGGTTCCGCTCTGGCGCAGCATGGCGTCCACCAGCGTGGTTTTGCCGTGATCCACGTGGGCGATGATGGCGATGTTGCGAATGGCCTGGGCGGTCGAAGGGTTGCTCAATGCGTAAGTTTCCTTATTCTTCTTGGGTTTGGGTGCAGCACCCTGCAGCTAAATGCCCAGGGAAGGCTTCCGGCGAATAGCTTCGCGGGGGCCGCAGATGCGCAGATGTTGGGGTACACATGTGCGGCTGTCTATCTAGTTTAGCAGGAAGCAGCAAAATGGCAGCATAGACCGGATATTACGGTAGTGTCCGCAAGGGAGTGATGCATGGCTCCGGGGCTAAAGCCCCGCTGCTTTCAGTCTCTTACCCCACGGCTGAAGCCGTGGGCTTAATCCCAAAAACAAGCAGTGAGGAACTTCAGCGCAGGAAGGATTCACTCGGCGGCTGGAGCTTACATCCAAAAAAACAAGCCGCGGGGTTCATCCCAAAACAAATCAGGGCACTCCCATTACGGTGTGGCCGGGGCCGATGCGGGCGGCACAGGAACCAGCTTTGCCTGGCGCAGCAGCAGCAGGTCATCCTGCACGCCGTTCCACTTTGCCGCATCCTGCCGCACACTGTTGGGAGCATTCGGATCAGCGTAGTAGGCGAGGAGATTGTCATGCAGCCCGATGGGAATTCCGGGGTCGCCAGGGGCGGTCACCTGTTGCAGCAGATGCGCATAGCTGACGTCTGCGAGGCGGTATTCACCCGCGGCGCTGGGCTTGCCGGTGTCCAGATCCATATCTGGAAGCTTTGGTCCCAGACGCACGAGGGCGGGCAGCCGCAGCTCCACCAGATGCTGCTGGTAGCAATCTACCGTGAGGTTAACGCTCTTGAGGTAGACATCCTCCTCCTGCGGAGTGGGCAGGCTGAGGCGGAGGGCGCGGAAGGGGCCGACTTTAGGCACGATCTTCACCAGCAGGGCCAGCAGGCGCTCGCCCATGCCAGGCTCCTTGTATCCCTTGCCAAACTCTTTGCGGTACTGGGACCGCTTGATGCGGTAGATGAATGTTTTGCGGTCGAAACTGGGATCTTCTGCCTTGAGCTGCTTGCCGTACGCGACCAGAGCCACCCTCGTCATATGGGGAATGAGATGGCTGACAGAGCGGCGATAGCTACCAATCGCCAGGTCTTCGTGGGTCATGACGTCATCCATCCGAATGCCGTAGGTTTCAAAGAACGCGCGGTGCAGAAGCGGGCGGGCGACCTGGAAGCCGATGAAGTCGCGGTAGGCATCGGAGGCGAAGCGGCTGTGCGCTACCTGCACCACGTCAAAACCAAACTCGGTGCGAAGATGCGCCACGGGATCTTCTTCGTAGGTCACAATCTTGCCGTAGCGTTTGCGGAGTTTAGGATATTCCGCCGCCGTGGCTTCGTTAATGTAGGGATGGCCGATAGTGTCTCCGCAGTAATGGGCGAGCGCGCCGAGGGCAAACGCATAGTCCTCAATATCTGTGGAGTCCGCGATGAGCGCGGAGACAAAATCGCCGGTGCGGACGTAGTGCAGCAGATCAGAAAAATAATGGCTGCCGAAGGGGTAGTAGCCAATGTCCTGAATGACGCTGCCGCCGTAGGCATAGGCATGGGCGCGGCGGATATCATCGTCCGTCGCCTCAGGAAAGCGCTGCTTCAGCAGGGGGACAATGTTGGTGGTCCACACCAGATCGACCACTTCTTCGTGCGTGAGCACGGAGTAAGCGTGGGATGACGGCAGAGCGCAGGCGAGAAGCAGCAGCACAAGCAGACCGCGACAGACCCGGATTAAACGCGAGACATGCATGGATGGACGAGACGCCTGACAGGTTGGATGCAATATCAGCTCAAGACGCTATCCAGGCGATGGTTTTCTCTGCCAGACGGTCCATGGCGTCTACGGCAAGTTGCAGGTGCTCCAGCTTCGTATCTTCAATCTTGTTATGGCTGATGCCCTTGAGCGACTGCACGAACATCATGACGGTGGGAATGCCGGCGCGGGAGACCTCAGCCGCATCGTGCAGCGGGCCAGAGGGCAGGCGGTGCACGGTGCCTGCGGTTTCAAGGATGGCCTGCTCGCAGAGGGCGATCAGTTCCGGGTGAAACGGCAGCGGCTCAATATTCCAGATACGCGACCACTCCACGGTGCAGCGCTCCTGCTCGGCAAAGAGACGGCTGGCCTCCTGGGCCTCGTGGTACATGGCGGCGAGAACCTCGGCATCCAGATCGCGCTGATCGAGCGTGGCTTCGCAGCGGCCCACCACAGCGGTGACGATGCCGGGGAAGGTCTTCACGCTGCCCATGGTGCAGACCGCGTCCTTGTGGCGGTCGGCGATGGTGCGAATCTCCAGCGCGAGTTTGGCGCAGGCAGCGAGCGCGTCGCGGCGAACGCCCATGGGCGTGGAACCGGAGTGGGCCTCCTGCCCGTGGAAGGTGATGGCGTGGCGCTCCACGCCCTTGGTGCCAAGCACGACGCCGAGCGGCAGACCAAGATCTTCCAGCACCGGTCCCTGCTCAATATGCAGTTCGAGATAGGCTGCGGCGTGCTTGCGCTCCTGCTGCGCGTCACCGATTTTTTCCATATCCACGCCGACGCGCGCAAGGGCGGCTTCCAGCGTGATGCCGTCTTTATCCGTGCGGACGCGGTCCTCGGCGATGGTTTGCGTGCCGGCAAAGGCAGAGGAACCAAAGAGGCTGCGGCCAAAGCGCGCACCCTCTTCGTCAGCCCAATCCACCAGACGAACAGTAACCGGGGGCTTGCCGTTGTAGCGGCGGGCGATGCGCGAGAGCACCTCAAGCCCGGTGCAGACGCCGAGTGCGCCGTCGAGCCAGCCGCCGTTGGGCACGGAATCCAGATGGCTACCGAGGATGAGCGTCTTCTCCGACTCGCCGCGCAGAGTGAACCAGTTGTTGCCGGCCGCGTCGCGGTGCTGCTCCAGCGGAAGGCCAGTGAGCTGCTTTACAAACCATTCGCGCGCCTTCAGCCAGGTGTCAGTCCAGGCGACGCGCTGCGCGCCGTCTTCATTCTCTGTAAGCGCACGCAATTGCTGCAGGAGATGAATTGCACTCAGCGTGGGAAGACCGTTCGTAGCCATGCACTTTTATAGCGCATTTACCCGCGCGCGGGAATAAGGTTTGCGGTCTAGAGATGAATAAAGCCGCGGACGATGCAGACCAGCGTGACTACGCTGACGGCGAGCCAGAGCAGCACTCCCTGCAGCATGGGGCGGGGGCCCACCTGCTTGAGCACCTTGCGCGATAAACCGGTACCGATGAGGAAGAGCGTGACGCAGAGGCCAAGCTGGCCGAGATGGCTCAGGGTCACGAAGGCTGCGTGCAGGCGCGGCAGATAGGTGGTGAGCGTCGCCGCGATACAGAAGAGGCCGATGAACCACGGCCACTGCATCCGCGCAGAGCTCTTGCGCGTGGCGGAGAGAGCAAGCGTTACGGGCACGATCCAGAGTGCGCGCGCCAGCTTGACGGTGGTGCCGACGGCAAGCGCCGTGGAACCGTACCTGGCCGACGCGCCCACGACGGAGCTGGTGTCATGAATCGCCAGCGCAGCCCATAGACCGAACTGCGTCTGGGTGAGATGCAGGTACCAGCCGATCAGGGGAAAGAGGAGGAGCGCAACCGAGTTGAGCACGAAGACGGTGCCGAGCGAGACCGCCATCTCCTCTTCCCCGGCGTTGAGCACGGGGCCGACGGCGGCAATGGCGCTGCCGCCGCAGATTGCCGTGCCTGCGCAGATAAGCAGTGACTGCACATGCGGAACGCGGAAGACGCGGCCGAGGATGATTCCCAGCAGCATGACCAGCGTAATGCTGAGCGCGGTATAGCCGAATCCGGAGTAACCCACACGGATCACCTGCTGCAGGTTCATGCCGAAGCCGAGCAGAACCACGGCGCACTGCAGAAGAAATTTGGATAGCTCGCGGCTGGCGACGTGAAACGGATGTTCAAAGCTGAATCCGTAGATAACGCCGGCGGTAAGCGCCAGCGGCGGCGAGAGGATGCCGGCGGCGGCGAGGATGATTCCGACGAAGAATAACTTCTTAGCCATACACAAAAGCATGGCGTGGACGCGGCGGCGCGTCCAAGACTCTCTTGTTATCGGCGATTTGTTTTGCTAATGGCCGCCGGAAGCGCGGCGTTCTTCAGCACGTCCAGCTCCAGCGCGAAGCGCCAGAAGACGCCCGCTGCACCTGCCGGATCGGGCCCGAGAGCGCGGACCAGAGTGAACTGGCGGCGCACCTCCAGGCCTTTTACCTGGAGCTGGACCACGGTGCCGAGCAGCAACTCCTTGCGCGCGGCCCAGAGCGAGACGAATCCCAGGCCGAGACCCGCTTCGACGGCGCAGACAATCGCCTCCGTCGAATCCAGCTCCATCACAACGCGCAGATCGTTCAGCACAAGACCGGCGGATTGCAGAGCATCTTCCACAACGCGGCGTGAGCCGGAGCCATGTTCACGCAGCAGCAGCGGGAGCGCGGCGAGATCGCGGATAGAGAGACTGCCCATGCCCTTCCACTCTTCCGTTGCCGGCGCGATAAGGATCATGGAATCTTCCTGAAACGGCTCGACATGCACATCACGCGTCAGTGGCGGGCCTTCGATCATGCCGACGTCAATGGATGCAGCAGCGAGGCGCGCGACTACGTCCTCCGTATTGCCGCTGACCACGGAGACGTGAATATGCGGGTGGCGCTTCTGAAATGCGCCCAGCATGGTGGGCAGAACATATTGCGCCACCGTGGTGGAAGCGCCGACGCGCAGCTCGCCACGCAAATCACCGCTGATCCGGGCGATGGCTGCGCGCGTCTCCTGCGCCAGATGCGCGGCTTTGCGCGAGTAATCCAGCAGAAGCTTGCCTGCTTCCGTCAGTTGAACCCGGTTGCCGCTGCGATTGAAGAGGCGCACGGCCATCTCTTCTTCCAGCGCGCGGACGTGCTGGCTGACCGCGGGCTGGCTGAGATGCAGCACCTCCGCGGCCTTGCGAAAGCTGACGTTCTCCGCCACGGCGCGAAAGACGATGATGCGGTAGTTCTCCATGAATCTCCCGGTCAAGTCTATGCAGACATCTTAGTCCGCTGGAAGGGCCACTCGCGGCGCAGGCGCGAACGCAACAGAAAGACGAGGGTTCCCACGACCGCGAGGATGAGAGCATAACGCAACTCGACGGCAGATTTTGGCCGCTCAATCAGTACGAACAGGAAGCCCGCGAGCGCGAGCAACGGCGGCAGTGGGTAGAACCAGATGCGGAAGGGGCGCGGGCGCTCCGGCTGGCGAATGCGCAGAACGATAACCCCGACCTGCTGCATGACGAATTGCAGCAGAATACGGATGGCGACCAGCGCCATGATGACGTGAGCCAGCGAGAAGAAGCAGAAGACGGTGGCCAATCCACCGAGCGCGAGCAGCGCAATGTGCGGAAAGCCATGGCGCGGATGCAGGCGGCCAAAGACGCGGAAGAAATTGCCATCGAGCGCGGCAACGTAGGGCACGCGCGAGAAGCCGAGCAGCAAGGCGAAGACCGATGCGAACGCGGCACACACTATGAGCAGCGCCAGCAAATGCGCAGCCACTGCTCCGATGGTGTGCTGCACCATGAAGGAAGCGACGGCGAGCTGGTTGTCTCCGGTGGAACCGGCGGCGATCTGCTGCCACGGAATTGCGCCCAGCACGCTCACGTTCATCGCCAGGTAAAGCCCGGCAATGGCCGCGATGGAGATGAGCACGGCGCGCGGAATATTGCGGCCGGGATTGCGAATCTCTTCGCCGAGGAAGCAGACATTGTAGTAGCCCCAGTAGTCGTAAGTGGTGAGCAGCGTGGCCGCGCCCAGCGAGAGGAAGAAAGCGTGATTGAGATGGAACGCGCCGGCGGGCAGGGTGCAAACCAGTGCAAGATGGAAGTGCGTGAATCCCGCAAACAGGATGATGCCGAAGGCCAGCATCATCGCTCCCCATAGCACCCAGGCAAAACGCGCGACGGCGCCGACGTTGCGATAGAGCAGGGCGATGGCGAGAATGCAGGCGGCGGCGGCGGTGAGTTGGGTTCCCTGCAAATGCGCGAATGGCCCTGCGGCCGCAAGCGGCGCATGCAGGCGCGGAAAGAGAAATGCGGCGTACTGGGCCAGGCCGATGCAGCCTGAGGCGATGGACAGCGGCGCGCTGCAGCAGAGTTGCCAGACGTAGAGGAAGGAGGCGAGTCGGCCGCCGCGTTCGGGGCCGTAAATCTCGCGCAGAAAGGCGTAGGAGCCGCCGGCCTGCGGCATGGTAGCGCCGAGTTCTGCCCAGACCAGGCCGTCGCAGAGCGCGATCGCGGCGCCCAGTATCCAGCCGAGGAAGGCCTGTGGCCCACCCATGGCCGCAACCACCAGCGGCAGCGTGACGAAGGGGCCGATGCCCACCATGTCAAGCATGTTGAGCGAAACGGCGGAGCCGAGGCCAAGCTGCCGGTGCAGCGTCTGCTGCGGTGTGGATGGCGTTGCCATGCGTGATGGTGATTATATTGAGTGCGGCGAAGTTTTTTCGGCCAGCGGCACCTGAACGGCGTGGCGCATGGCGTGAAGGCAGAGGTGAAACGTGAAATTGCGCATCAAGGGCGATACACTGCGGCTGCGATTGAGCCGTACAGAGGTAGCGCGACTGGCCAGTGACGGCGCGGTGGCCGAGACCACCCACTTCCCCGGGAACGGCGTGCTCCAGTACGCCGTCAGGCAGGATGCAGGCGCGAAGGCAATCTCAGCGCGGGCGGGAAATGGTTCGATTGAGATACTGTTGCCCAACAACATGGCAGCGGCATGGGCCACGGGCGAAGAGGTTGGGCTGTATGCCGATGTGCCGGCCGGGGCGGCAACGCTGGCAATTGCCGTCGAGAAGGATTTTGCCTGTCTGGACCGCGAAGATGCCGACAACGCCGACGCCTATCCGAATCCCAAGGGCAGGTGCTGAGACACAGGATTCAGCCGCGCAAAACGCGGCGCGCGCAGGATACAATTTAGATACCGCGGAGGGATGTGTGAGCGGTTGAAACAGGCGGTCTTGAAAACCGCTTTACCAGCAATGGTAACGGGGGTTCGAATCCCTCTCCCTCCGCCAGAGATTTCGAGCAGGGCTGGTTCCCTGCTCCAAGCCATAGAAAAGCCCCGAGGAATCGGGGCTTTTGCGTCTGGAATGGGTAAAGCGAACTGGAGAATTCTCTGTTGCTTGGGTATAGCCCGTAAAGTCACAATTCTCTCCATACGGGAGAAAGCCTTCGCCCTCACGCGCGAATCTCCCACTCATCGCTTGAAGCCGCGATGAATGGGGCACCCGGTTTTGTGGTGAGTCGGGATGTGTGCGCCACCCGCCTGTGAGGCTTTGGTGACTCCAAAATCTACCCCAGCGGCAAGGCACAATGCATAAAACATCAAATAGCTATTTTGCTTTTTTGTTTTCGCGGCGGTACGGGCGTTGTGAGACCAAGTTCGATACGTGGCTTCACTGCATTATGGTCTGGTAATTGATCATGAAGGACAACGTTGAGCAGTGATTGATGGACACGGATGCGCCCGTTGTATTCGATAAATCCAAGTTTGCGGAAGCGGTTCATAAAAAAGCTGACACGGGAACGAGTGGTCCCAATCATCTCCGCAAGCGTTTCCTGGGTGATGGGAGGAATAAGCATCTCTGGTTCGCCTGGCATGCCGAATTCAGCCATCAATAGCAGAATGCGCGCCAGCCGCTTCTCACTGGAATTGAAGAGTTGATCCACAAGATCAGCCTGAGTACGCATGCTGCGGGCAAGCAGGAACTTGAGAAAGACGTCAGAGAACGCATGCTCATCATGCAGCACGCGGAGCATCTCTTGCCGTTCGATCTTGAGGGCCGTGCAGGTTGTAATCGCAGTCGCGCTGGACAGGCGCAGCCCAACTGCCCCGGCGATTGACTCTTCCCCTATAAAATCGCCCGGAACCAGCAGCGAAATTGTAGCCTCTTTACCGTTTTTGGAGACAACGGTAAGCTTGGCGCGGCCAGTCTGAAGATAGAAGACACAATCAGACGGACTACCCTGCTCGAAAAATGTTTGTTTGGGTTTGAGTTGGACAATTCTTCGTCCTAGACCGGCATGAGCAAGAAATAACGCAGGATCAAAGGCTGGCTTCTGGGGTACGGTCATGGGACCTACCTCGCTTCTCTGGCCACGGATACGTTCCAGTGTACGCCCTCTATGTCAAAGATTGACATAGAGAGCTCTGGCCTAGCTTGTTGGCGGACACCTGGGAGCAGGAAAAGCATGCGGTAAACATTGCTAGTGCGAGTTATGCTCGTCATGGCCACCGCCGCGATTCTGCGGCTGCGGCTGCGGACGCGATTGCTGGTGCTGCTGTGGCTGAGGGCGAGCCTGACTATGTTGCTGCGTGTGCCCTTGAGCCTGATGGTTGAATTGCGGAGCTGCCCGCTGCGAATGATACGCCGGCGCATGTCCTGTTGGTCGATAACGGCCGCCGCCACTGTCATGGAAGCGATGCTCACCCCACCCATGGCTATAGCCCCAACTGGACCACGGCCCTACGCCGAGGAAAATACCGTTATAGAAGTATCCGGACCCGTAAAACCCGCGTGGTGCGCAGGAATAGGGAGCATAGTCATAGTAACCATAGGAACAGGCAGGCTGGACGCCCAGATTAATGACGAGTTGAGCCTTGGCAGCCAACGGCAGCGCGACAGATGCAAGCACCGTTGCAGAACAAAGTAGAAACTTCAAGCCACGCATTTAAAACCTCACAGAACCAATCCATACTGGCTATTCACCAATACGGACTATCGTGCAGATGATGTGCAAAAGAGATGCGAGAGACAGATAGTTCCACTCGCGAAAGGATGGGGACTCTAGTTGGTATAGACGCCGTATGAGCGCGTGGAGATGTACGCAATGCCATGCATCGCGCTATCGGCAGCCACAACAGTGTGCACAATTGACCAGATTTGGCGCGTACTTCAATGAATAGTGGCTATGTAGATGAAATCGTCGCAAGAACCTGACCGGGGGATCTGGCCGTGAAAAAGCTTATCGTATTTGACCTGGACGGCACATTGGCGGAGAGTAAGTCGCCGCTTGATGCAGACATGGCAACCCTGCTCAATGAGCTCCTGGGCATGGTCAGAGTAGCCATAATCTCCGGCGGTGATTGGCCCCAGTTTGAGAAACAGGTGCTGGAGAAGCTTGGGCAGAACAATAACCTCATCAACCTTTCGCTGCTGCCTACCTGTGGAACCAAGTTTTTTCAATATGCAGCGGAATGGGAAAAGATCTATTCGGAAGATTTCACCGTTGACGAAAAAGCTAAGATCGTCGCCGCATTCCATCAAGCGATTCGTGAAGCAGGATATAGGGTCGAACGATGCTGGGGAGAACAAATTGAAGATCGTGGGAGCCAGATCACCTTTTCCGCGCTGGGCCAGCAGGCCCCGCTAGGCGAAAAAAATGCATGGGACCCGGATTACAGCAAGCGGAAGAGGATCAAAGCCATTCTCGACGTATTGATCCCCACCTTCTCCGTGAGAATGGGAGGCTCTACCTCCATTGATGTCACCAAGCCTGGCATCGACAAAGCCTACGGGATCAAAAAATTGCGCGATATCCTCTGTATCCCACTACAGGAGATGATATTTGTCGGCGATGCGCTGTTTCCCGGCGGCAACGATTATCCCGCGAAAGAAGCAGGCGTTCTATCCATACCAGTCCTCGGCCCGGCGGAGACGAAACTCGTAATTACGACCATTATGGCTTGCCTGTACCCCGGACAATAAGGCCGCAGATGCTTAAACTCGCGCCCAGCGCCCAATCTGTGCAAAAGTGCTCAGACAGCTCCTTTCGTGGGGTGAGAATCTATGGCATAACCCGCTCGTCCAATTCGAAGGAGGAGTTCATGGCAAATCCACAAGCAGATATCTTGATTGCTGAAGATAACGTTGAACTTCGTCAACTTCTCTCTACAATTCTTACGCAACTGGGATTCAGCGTACGCGGTGCGGATGATGGTTTCACCGCGCTGACCGAGATGCGCGGTGGGATTCCGGATGTTATCCTCTCTGACCTCTATATGCCCGGCATGTCCGGCTTCGAATTTCTTTCCGTTGTACGCCGGCGCTTCCCCTCAGTACGCGCGGTCGCGATGAGCAGTGCATTCTCCGGCAGTGACATACCTGCCGGGATTGCCGCAGATGCTTATTACGAAAAGGCCACCAACCTGGGCTCCCTGTTGAACATTGTGAAATCGATGGTGCGTACCGAACGGCCTGCTGCATTCCAGGAATCCAGCACAACGTCACCAATCTGGATTACAAAAGCGGGACTTGCCTCGACAGGCGAGGAATATGTTGTGATTTCATGCCCGCAGTGCCTGAGAACATTCCCTGAAGTCTTGAGTGAGACTGAGATCTTTCATGAGACCGGCTGCATTCACTGCAAGAGCGAAATTCACTATGCCATTGTCGATACGCTCGATCCAACGCCAAAAGCACATGAATTTTCTACACCTGGACCTACAGAGCAGCAGATAAGGAGTTAATTCGGTGATTCCCATAGCGTGCCTTACCATGCTTTTACGCAAAGAAATTGTCCTGCCCCAGAAGATACAGGTCCCAACCCATCCGTTTCGCGAAGGCTGGAGAACGGTGCAATCCGATGATTTGAACTGGATAAAAGGGCAACTTCGCATAGCAGGCTGGAACTTGAATCTCGCTCCAGAGGAGATTACCGGGAGCGGCATCGGTCAAACATCGGAAGCCGCCATCACCCGCGCACTCACACTGGCCCTGCGCAAAGTGTCTGAACCATGCGATGGAGCAAAGATTGCACGCATTCAAACTGTGGACTACACATGGTTTACCTTGGCCAGAGTCTGCATCTCTCCATGCAAACTGCAAAGCAGTGCCTCCACACCCGGGTTACGCGCCCAACTCGCCCTGACACCACACAAGGCACCTACCCTGGCAATCACAGCGGTATAACCGCAGTTTCGCCCGATATCAGCATAGAAACCGCGAGCAATTTCAATTCCCAGCTGGAATAGCCACAAACGCTTACATCGCCGGGACAACCAGGCGCATCATATAGGCAGAGTCCCGTCACAGAGTCTCAAAAGCACATCTTTACTGCGGCGCCGCTTGATGCATGAAGGAGAAAGCGATGCTGACAACTGTTCTGGGTGCAATTCTGCTCTTTATCTGGTTTGGAGCTATGCCGAATTGGCGGCAGACCAAGACCGTACGCGCCTCGTTACAACGAGCCGGACAATACCGCGGAATCGCTCCCGCACGGCCGGATACGCTCTCATAACGGCTGCGACCAGCTCGATCTTTTTTGACAATTTCCCAGCAGTCCGCTTTTCAGTACAGGCCTGATCTGCAACCAGGCTCCCTCGCGATCCAGCCGCGTATCGCGTATGCACATATAACAAAAGTTGCATGAAAGCAGGACATTGTGACATTTTCAGACAAGCTTCTTCTTCTCCAGGAAGCAAGTGACCTGCCGCTGATTGACAAAATACCCATAGAGTCGAAGGCATCTCTGCTCCCTTTACCGACACGCATTGCATTCATCGGCAATTATTTGCCGCGGCAATGCGGTATTGCCACGTTCACTACAGATCTATGCACCGCTATTGCGGCTGAATATGGGCCTGAACGGCTTTTTGCGATTCCGGTGAACGATCCCGACTCCAGCTATGAATATCCTGAACGGGTGCGGCTGGAAATTGCCCAGGAGGATCTTGCCTCCTATGAGAGAGCCGCGGAGTTTCTGAATTTCAACGGAAACGACCTGGTCTGCCTGCAGTTTGAGTATGGAATCTTTGGCGGCATGCGAGGCAGCTATATTCTTGATCTGCTGCGCAAGTTAAAGATGCCGCTGGTTACGACCCTGCATACAGTTTTGCGCGATCCAGATTCGCAGCAACGGGCAGTTCTGGAGGAGATCGCTTTTCTTTCTGACCGGCTGATCGTGATGAGCGAGCACGCATCCTGCCTTCTGCGGGAAATATATGCAGTTCCCAGTGAAAAGATCGACATCATCCCACACGGCGTGCCGGATCTTCCGTTTACCGATCCAAACTACTTCAAAGACTTATTTGGCACAGAAGGTAAATCTGTACTTCTGACGTTTGGACTGCTGTCGCCAAACAAGGGCATTGAAAATGTAATTCGTGCGCTGCCGGCGATTCTGAAGAAACATCCGAAGCTCGTCTATATCGTCTCGGGAGCCACACATCCGCAGATCCGCCGCACAGAGGGCGAACGTTACCGGGAAGGATTACAGGCGCTGGCAGCGGAGTGTGGCGTTTCCGCTCATGTAATTTTCAATAATCGTTTTGTGAGTGCTGACGAACTGGTTGAGCATGTAGGCGCAGCGGACATCTACATCACTCCGTATCGCCAGGAAGCCCAGGTCGTTTCCGGCACCCTGGCTATTGCGCTTGGCGCCGGCAAGGCAATCATCTCCACACCATACTGGCATGCTAGAGAACTGCTTGCGGATGGACGCGGCGTGATTGTGCCATTTGATGATCCTGCCGCATTGGCCGAAGCGGCAAATCAACTGCTTGATAACGACTCTGAGCGCCACGCGATGCGAAAGCGCGCGTATCTCTATTCGCGCGGAACGACCTGGCAGAAGACAGCACAAGCGTATATGGCGAGTTTCCAGCGCGCCCGTGTGGAGCGGATGTTACGGCCACGTGCCGCGCTACCGGATATATCCGCCGTGAAAACGACAGACCGGCTGCCACCGCTAAAGATCTCACATTTGCTGAGCATGACTGACGATACAGGCATGCTGCAGCACGCCATCTTTTCCGTCCCCAACAATCGCGAAGGCTATACGACCGATGACAATGCGCGAGCGCTGATCGTGGCTACGCTGTTGGATGCTTCGGAATCGCAAGACTGCCACGCGGCACAAGGCTGCACCGATATTTCACATCGCTATCTGGCATTTCTGCTCTTTGCTTTTTGCAGCAGGGCCGGACGCTTCAGAAACTTTCTCAGCTATGGCCGCGTGTGGATGGAAGAAATCGGGTCAGAAGACAGCCATGGGCGGGCTTTGTGGTCACTGGGAACGGTGCTCGGATACTCAAAAGACGCTGGTTTGCGTGGAGCGGCAGGTTGTCTGTTTGAAGCGGCGGTTCCAGCCACGGCAACGTTTACCAGTCCGCGCGCATGGGCATTCTCCATCCTCGGGATGCAGGGATACCTGGACTGGTTTCCAGGGGACCGCGTGGTCGAGGGCGCGCGCAACGTGCTGGCGAACCGGCTGCTGGATGTGTACGAACGCACGCGCTCAGAAGACTGGCGCTGGTTCGAGAAGAGCATGTCGTACTCCAACGCACGGCTGTCACAAGCTCTGCTGATCGCAGGTTGGAGAAGCGATAACAAGCGGATGATTGAGGTTGGATGTGAATCTCTCCGCTGGCTCGTTGACCAGCAGCATCGAGACAACAGTGCTATTTTTGTCCCCATCGGTTCCATGGGATTCTTCACGGAAGGCACCGAAAAGGCCCGCTTCGATCAGCAGCCGGTGGAAGCGTGTGCCACAATCTCCGCCTGCCTGCTGGCATACCGCCTGACCAGCGATGCTGCATGGTTGCACGAAGCATGGTGCGCCTTTCGCTGGTTCCTGGGAGAAAATGATTTGCAGGTGTCGCTCTATGATCCCGCGACCGGCGGCTGCAAAGACGGTCTGCATCCGGACCGCGTGAATGAAAATCAGGGCGCGGAATCAACCCTTTCATTTTTGATGGCTTTACTCGAGATACAGCGGGTAGCAACAACAACCGAAAACAAACAACACCATGAAATGAGCGTTTCTCATTGAATCCAGGCCCTATGGAAGAATCTCTGTTTACCCGCTATCCCGGCAATCCCCTGCTCAGCCGCAAAGACTGGCCCTATCTCATCAACAGCGTCTTCAATGCAGGAGCAGTGCGCCTGGATGATGGGACTACCTTGTTATTGTGCCGAGTGGAAGACCGGCGCGGTATGTCGCATCTTTGCGCCGCCCGCTCTGCAAACGGAATTGATGGATGGGTAGTCGATCCGGAACCAACCATGCTGGCTAATCCCGCAGAGTATCCCGAAGAGCTGTGGGGCATCGAAGATCCTCGCATCACCTACGTCCCGGAGCTGCAGCAGTATGCGGTTGCTTACACGTCTTTCGCCAGAGGCGGCCCCGGAGTATCGCTTGCGCTTACCAAAGACTTCAGAAGCTTTGAACGATACGGCGTCATCATGCCACCGGAAGACAAAGATGCTGCGCTCATGCCGCGCAGGATCAATGGTTACTGGGCAATGATTCATCGCCCCGTCACCACGCTCGGCGCCCACATGTGGATATCCTATTCGCCCGATCTACAGCATTGGGGCAGGCATAAGGTCATGCTGGAAGCACGTCGCGGCGGATGGTGGGATGCAAACAAGATCGGGCTTTGTTCTCCCCCAATTGAAACCCCGCAGGGCTGGCTGGTGATCTACCATGGCGTGCGGCAAACAGCCTCTGGCGGCATCTACCGTCTTGGACTCGCCTTGTTTGATCTCAATACACCGGAGATATGCCTGCGCCGTGGAGACTCCTGGGTATTCGGGCCGGAAGCTCCGTATGAACGCGGTGGAGATGTGAGCGATGTAGTATTTCCCTGCGGACAGACGATCAGCGCGGACGGAGACACTATCAATTTGTATTACGGCGCTGCGGATTCCTGTATCGCACTTGCCACCGCCAGCATTCGCAAGCTGCTTCTCTGGCTCGAAGCTAATTCCAATTCAACCGATGTAAGCCGCGCCTGACGCATGAGGTACAGGTCGTTACAACTCATTTGAATTCAGCTTTGCCTGTTGAACTCTGTTGGAACGCCTGCATCGGTCAGGCTTTGATCTCATCGCGTCCGGGGTTGTGCCAGCACCCATCTGCTGCGATGAGTGCATCAGCCGCTTTAGGCCCCCACGTATGGCGCTTGTAAATGCGCGCCTTGTGGTGATGTTTGAGGATGCCATTGACCACAGCCCAGGCTGCTTCTACCGCATCTTCGCGGGTGAAGAGTGCACCGTCCCCAATCATGGCATCGCCCAGCAGCCGCTCGTAGGGCGTTTCCACCTTAGTCTCTTCTTCAAGCAGGTAGAGCTCTTGCTGCTTCCCAACGAAATCCTTTCCTGCGAGTTTAACGCGGGCGGCAAGCGCTATCGCCGCGTTAGGAGAGAGCCGGAACCGCAGATAGTTCGAGCGCCCGGTCGCGGGTGCCGAGTCAGCGAATAGCTTCTGCGGCGGCTGTTTCAGCTCCACCAGGACTTCTGTCTCTGTTGCAGGCAGATATTTTCCTGAGCGCAGATACCACGGCACTCCCTCCCATCGCCATGAGTCGATAAAGAGTCGCAGGGCGCAGAAGGTCTCTACGTCAGAGTTCTTTGCCACGTGCGCTGCCTTTCGGTAGCCTGCGTACTGGCCGCGCACCACATCATCGGGCTTCAGGGGACGCATCGCTTGAAAGACCTTGGCCTTTTCGGTATGCACGGCTCCAAAGTCCCTGTCAGCCGGGGGCTCCATGGCAAGCAGAGCGACGATCTGAAAGAGATGGTTCTGGATCACGTCTCGCAGGCAACCGGCGCTCTCATAGAATGCACCGCGTGCGCCCACCCCAAAATTCTCAGCCAGAGTCACCTGGACGCTGGCTATATAGTTGCGGTTCCAGATCGGCTCTAGAAATGAGTTGGCAAAACGGAAATAGAGGATATTCATAATAGCCTCCTTCCCGAGAAAGTGGTCGATGCGGAAGATGGAATCTTCCGGGAACACCGCCTGCGCCACATGGTTTAGTTCGCGTGCGGATTTCAGATCGCGGCCGAACGGCTTTTCGACAATCACGCGCGCGTTCCTGGCAAGGTTTGCAGCACCCAGTCCTGTAATCACTGTCTCAAAGAGAGACGGCGGGATAGCAAGATAGTGCGCCGGACGTCGAGCGCCGCCCAGCTCTTTTTTTATCGCCGCGAATGTGCCCGGATCTTTGTAGTCTCCGCTCACATAGCGAAGAAGAGACAGCAGATGGTGGAAGGCGCGTTTGTTATCGATGCCGCCGGATCGCTCAATGCTGTCAGCAACACGCTTATGCAGACGCTCCAGGCTCCACTTTGGAAAGGCGACCCCGATGACCGGGACATTCAGGGCATCCCGTTTCACCATGGCATAGAGCGCAGGGAAGATCATCTTGTGGGCCAGGTCGCCGGTTACACCGAAGAGCACAAGAGCATCGGAGCGGGATGCAGCCATCAGTCGTCGCCTTTCGTGCCGGCCTTCTCTTTGTGGCCACCGAACTCATAACGCAGCGCGGACAGAAGTTTGTCGGCGAAGTCGTCATCTCCCCGCGAACTGAATCGCTCATACAGGGCGGTACTGAGAACAGGAGCGGGAACCGACTCGTCGATTGCCGCCTTGATCGTCCAGCGGCCCTCTCCTGAATCAGATACGCGTCCGGCAAACTTTGCAAGATCCGGACTATCGAGCAGTGAGGTAGCGGCCAGATCCAGCAGCCACGACGCGATGACGCTGCCCCGGCGCCAGACCTCGGTAATGTCGGCAAGGTTAAGGTCGTACTGATAGTGTTCAGGATCGCGCAGCGGCGTGGTCTCAGCATCGACGGCGCTCTTCTGCTTGCCGGCGTTGGCATGACGCAGGATATTTAACCCTTCCGCGTAGGAAGCCATCATGCCGTACTCGATGCCGTTGTGTACCATCTTGACGAAGTGGCCCGCGCCGCTCGGACCGCAATGCAGATAGCCGTGCTCGGCGGAGCCGCCCACTTTTTCACGGCCCGGTGTGCGCGGGGCTTCTTCGATGCCTGGAGCCAGCGTCGCAAAAATCGGCTCGATGCGCTTAATGATGGCTTCGTCGCCGCCGATCATCAGGCAATAGCCGCGCTCAGATCCCCAGACTCCGCCGCTGGTCCCGGCATCCACATAATGAACGCCTTTTGGCTTCAACTCAGCAGCGCGGCGGATGTCGTCATGATAGTAAGAGTTGCCGCCATCGATGACCACATCATCCCGTTCGAGCAGCGGGACGAGGGTTTTCAGCGTTGGATCGACCACAGCCGCAGGTACCATCATCCATATAGCCCGAGGCAGCTTCAGCTTCTTTGCAAAATCTTCGAGTGAAGTCGCCCCGACGGCTCCTTCTTTGACGAGAGCTTGCACGGTCTCTGCATTGACGTCATAAACCACGCAATGATGACCGGCCTTCTGCAGGCGCCGCACCATGTTGGTTCCCATCCTGCCTAACCCGATCATGCCTAGTTCCATCTGGTCCCCCATGGGTTGTGATGGGCATGGTTACCTGCAGGTTGTAAGACCCACGCGGATATAAGGCTCACTGTGCCGGTTACGGCTTCAATGCGGCGCTCTGGCACGCGGAATGCTGGCACTGGCACGTTATCTCCGTGACGCCCTTCGAGTCAGCGCACATCTCGCTGCAGTACTTCTTCCCGCCCTCTGGAATGCAACTGCAGGCGGGGTTCGCGCATTTGGATTGAGACGTCATATTGGGAATCTCCTCTGGTGGAAAGTACCGTTCGCCTGGCTCAATATTTAGACGAAGGTTTTCATGTTCAGGATG
>Ga0302270_10000339_pt1 | contig 50080 bp, 44 predicted proteins | sample III_Bog_E2_3_FD_198773 | JGI IMG/M metagenome (GOLD analysis project Ga0302270, IMG submission 198773) | Peat permafrost microbial communities from Stordalen Mire near Abisko, Sweden - III_Bog_E2_3 | ecosystem: Environmental > Terrestrial > Soil > Wetlands > Peat | place: Sweden: Abisko... | reverse complement strand
AAGTTGAGTTGCCCGCCGTGAGGCGTTCACGCTCTTGGCAGCATAGACCAAAGCACCCAGGGAAACGGGCAGAGTTAGTAACGCAACGGCATCAGAGACGGTCATTTCCCGTCTTCGCGTTCAGGGGGATTCCAGTGGTCATCCTGGTCCTGCGGCGTCTGATATCCACCACGAAAGATGTCGGGGCCTCCGATGGTATCTAGGTGTGCGGCCATGTCAGGCTGAGTAATTCTTCCGGAAGTGGGGATAGCTGTGGTTTCTTTATCGTCAGGCATGCGGTGTTCCTGGTGTGCATTGTAACCCCTTGTGGCGGTTGCATCCAGACCCCAGACCCCAATCCCCTAGACACGTGCGCTATCCGTTTTAGAGCTACCATAGGGCAGTGTGCGCGGGAACCTGCTGAGGTAAACGGCCTGGGTCTTAGCCAGCGTGCAATAGCGTGCAATGGTCGGCGGGAAGGGTGGCGAATATGGCACGTCAGGCAACGAAGAATCTGTAGGTTACACATTCCATTGCCGGTCGAAGTCTCCGAATCCCTCCCTCTCCGCCAGTTTAAAATCGGGGCTCTACGGTGACTTGAGGCTCGCCAAAGCATCCCCCCGGACGAGTTGAAACCTCGCCGGGGAGACGCCACACCCAGCCGCAGTGTGAACTGTCTCTCGCGAAGTGCATTTAGGAGTACCGTAAAGGGCAGCGAGAATCGTTTCGCAGGATCCCGATCCTATGCCCATAATCAACCGCCCGATGCTGCTTCCTCTGGCTCTCGTCTGCGTCGCGGGGTGGGCCGCCGCGCAAACCGCTATCCTCCGCCCCGACGGTAGCCCTCCCGAAGACCCCGTCCTTCGCGCCGAGGCTGTCCGGCTGCTCGAGCGCGCCAACCGGGTGAGCATACCGGCTGTCTGGCCCGCCAATGAAATGACTCTCCGCTTTCACGTCACGTCCCCTGCCCCGGGCGACCCTTACGACGGCGAATACGTGAGCAGCTCTGGCGGAGCCGGCTTGCGCCGCCAACACTGGCACTATGGGGCCTATGATCATACCCTGATCCGCAACGGCCAGCGCGTCAGCGAGACCGGCCCTCGCGGCCTGCCGACTGCGGCTATGACCCTGCTGCCCCAACTGGCGCCCATCTACCTCATCCGTTTTGACAATCAGGACGTGATTCGATCCATCAGGGATGCCGCCGAGGACGCTCGGTGCATCCAGTTCGACACAATCAGCGGAGACCGTCTCCAACCCAATGAGATCTGCGTAGATCCACGCAACGGGTGGTTGCTTTCCGTTCGCACCGGCGACACGCTCACCCGCAACTCGAGCTTTTTCCCGTTCCAGGGAGCCTTCTTCCCCGGCCACATCGAGCGCTGGTCAGCCGGCCGCAAAGTGATCGAGATCGAGGAAACCCTCGTTCCGAAGAACGACTACCCGGAAGACTACTTCACTGTCCCGGAAAACTCGACGATTTACATCTGCCAGCAATTCCGACGCGCATTCGAGGTCAACACGCCGCAGCCGCCCGCAGGCTCGTCTATCCAGATCAACGACATCCGCCTGCAGGGCCTGATCGACGCGAGCGGCCGGGTCATTGGCTTGAGGCCGCTCGATTCCGCCCGCCCGGACCTGAACGAAGAAGCTGTAAAGCTGGTCTCGACCTGGACCTATCAACCCGCCACCTGCGATGGCAAGCCTGTTATTTGGGGCAGCACCTTCACCGTCGAATTCAAGGGGCGCTGACCCGGCCAGATGGAACGCGTCCGCGGCCCTATTCCTCCGACCGGAAGGGCGACGCAGGCAGATTCTCGCCGTTGAAAAGATTGCAGTCCGGCACGTCTTTCCAGGCGTAGCGCACGCGCCGCGGCTCAGTGACGGACGGCGCGGACGCCACCACGGTCGCGCCCTCGATGCGGGCCTGGGCCTCGACGAACTTGCCGTCCGCGCCGGCGACTTCAAAACCCAGGACGACTTCGCCCTGCGTCTTCAATCCGCCCGTGGTGTGATCGAACCAGACACGCATTGCGTTTCCTTCGGCCGTAGCCTGCCGGAAGAGCGGACCAGAGTACTCGATCTTCTCGCCGTATGAGATGGCCTCGGCGGCCAGCGCCAGGCGCAGTCCGACATCCTGCTTATTCAGTGGATGAATGTTGGTCGCCTCGCCGATATCGATGGTCACGGCCATGCCGGTATTGGCCAGCGATAGCGTGCGCCGCTGGGCGTCGCGCACCTCGGGCCACATCGCATCCGGACCCGTTTTGAAGTCGGCGATTTGCACGAAGAAGAAGGGGAAATCGCCCTGGCCCCAAGCCCGGCGCCAGTCCTGGATCATGGTCTGGAAAAGATGGGCATAGAGCGGCGCGCGCTCCGGTCCGGCGTTGCTCTCGCCCTGGTACCAGATGGCGCCGCGAATCGGGAAGCGCGTCAGCGGCGCGATCATCGCGTTGAACAGACCGGCAGGCTGCCAGCAGTTGTCCTGGTTGCGATACCACGGGTATCCGGGCGCAGGCTTACCTTCCTGCTTCGCTTTGGCCACAGCCTGTTCCCACTCCTTCAGCAACTTTTGATGCTCGAGCAGCGTCGTCGCCTGATCCTGCATCATCTTGCCCCACTCGGCGAAGACGGGCATCAAGGACGCATCGGCGCCAAGCGACGTCATGCTGGTCCAAGCCTCGGCGGGAGTGCCACCCCAATTTGATTCGATCAGCCCGACGGGCACGCCGTATTTCTGATGCAACTGGCGTCCGAAGAAGTAGGCCGCGGCGGAAAACTCGCCAATCGTCTCGGGTGTCGTGGCGACCCAAGTGTGCGCGGCGATGTCTTCCAGCGGATGGTCCGCCACGCGATTCAAAGCACGGAACAGGCGAATCTGCGGGTAGTTGGCGGCGGCGATTTCGGCTTTCGCATTCTTGACGCCGTTCACCGCCATCTCCATGTTCGACTGACCCGAGGCAACCCACACGTCGCCCACCAGCACGTCCGTCAACGTGATGGTGTTGCTTGCCTTGACGCTCAGCTCGAACGGGCCGCCCGCCGCGCCCGCGCTCAGATACAGGCTCCAGCGGCCGAACGTGTCGGGGCTGGCTGAACGCGTTTCGCCGCGAAACGTCACACTCACCGCCTCGCCGGGCGCGGCGGTGCCCCAGACGTGTACGGGCAAGTCGCGCTGGACGACCATGTGTTCGGCAAGCAGCGCGGGGAGTTTCACCTCGGCAAGAGCGGGCAGGGCCAGCAGCAGTGCGGAGGCAAGGAAAGAGAGAGTTCGGCGTGAGAAAGACATGATGGGTGAAACAGCGATCATACTGCACCCGCGAGACGCCTGCGCGACGGCGTCGGACAAAACCATCTCGCGGCCATAGGCGGCGCGGCTCTGCGTATGCTGGTAGAGATTCATGCTTCAGAGAGCTCTCGCCTGGCTGATCCTGCTGGCTACCGCCGGGCTCGCCATTTATGCTTTCGCCGTCGAGCGGCCTTTCCTACAACCGGTCTGGACTCCGGACGGGCTGTACCATCTGGCTGGCTATCTGGCAGTCTTCACCGGACTCTCGGCGGCCATCCTGCTCTTGCAGCCACGCTGGTACTCGGCGATCCTCGCGGGACTGGGGATCGTTTATTCGTGCTATGCCGTGGGGCCGCTGGCTGTTCTGGCGGTCCTTTACATCCTCCTGTCGGCCTACTCCATGGGCCGCCTGATCCTGCGCAAGATCCCGCGTCCCACTTCGACGACGCAACTGCTGACGTTGCTGACCGGGCTGTGCGCTTACCTGGTCTGGTTTCTGATCACTTTGCGCTTTCCCATCCACTACGCGCGGGTCTATGGGGTTCTGCTGGCCGTGCCTGTCTGGCTGGCATTCCGTTATGGATTATTCCCAGTGCTGGCCTCGCCGGCGGGGCCAGAGGAGCGCCGCACCGCCTGGCCGCTCACCCTGTTGTGGATGCCTCTCATGGCGAACTGGCTGCTCGCGCTCAAGCCCGAAGTGAGCGAAGAGGGCCTGGCGCGCCATCTGGTTTTCGGCGCGCATCTGGCAGCCGAGCATGCCTGGACGTTCGATGTGCAGAAGTTCACCTGGGCTGTGTTCCCGACGGGCGGCGAGTCGATGTTCGGGCTCGCCTACCTGCTGGGCGGCGAGGCCGCGGCGCGCCTGCTGAATTTCGCTTTGCTGGCTCTGATGTGTTGGATGCTTCACGAGCGGATCCACGCGCGCGTTCCGGGATGGATCGCCGCGCTGCTGGCCGGAGGGCTTGCGACATTGCCGCTCACGCAAATGGTCACCGGCAGCCTGTCGATCGAGAACTGGGTTGCGGCCTACCTGCTAGGCGCGGTGCTGATGCTCCGGCTCCACAAGAAGGAGCGGCGCAGCATTTATGCCTGGGTATCCGCCGCGCTCGCGGGTGCGGCCTGCGCCTGCAACTTGTCCGGATTCGTGTTTCTGGTTCCCTTCTATGTCGCATTCGCGAGCATGACACGGCCCAGCGCCTGGATCCCTGGCGCGTTGCTGGCTCTGTCCATCGGGCTGTTCCCTTATGTAGACGCGATGCTGCGGACGGCGAACCCCATCTTCCCTTACTTCAATAACTTCTTCCCGTCGCAGTTCTACCAATCGTTAACGGCGTTCCGCGATTCTCCATTCCACGAGAGATTCTCGTATCGCGGCCTCTATGACCTGACCTTCCATTCCCGCCGCTTCTCCGCCGGCTCGGACGGAGCGTTCGGGTACACCTGGTTTCTGTTGTTGCCGGTAGCGCTCGCGGGCGTAAAGCGGCGCTGGCCGCGAACGGGATTTGTGCTCTTGTGGACCGTGCCGGCCGGAGCACTGCTCATACTGCTCATCGCGCCGGAGCTGCGGAACCTGTATCCGCTGATGCCGTTGTCCATCCTGCTGATCGGGATCTCAATCGGCAGCTACCGCGTACACAGTTACGGATTGGGACGGACGCTCGGCTGCTTTGCGGTCGCGGCTTATACCTTGAACCTGGCGTTCTTTCCCGGCGCCGGAGCGTTGCACCGCGATTTCGTGTTTGGGCCGCTCTTTTCCAGCGCCGCCGTCGACGCCTACGTCGCGGCGCATGCCCCGGAGCGGCGGCTGATTGAGACGCTGAAGTCGCACCAACCCGTCTTGGGAGTGGCCGTGTTCGAATCGCCAAACATCGGCGCGTACGCGGGCCGGATCTTCACGAATTCCTGGCGGACGCCCGGGTTCCCGCAGCGCCTCTACGAGTCGTCGAACGCCGAATCAATGGACATCCTGGCCAGCGAGTTGAACCTCAACTACTTCGTTGCGTCCAAGGAAACGGAAGCGCGCCACCTGACCATCGTGCCAAGCCGCGAGTTTATCGACCGGTACACGGCGCCGGTCGCGTCTTTTGGCGACGCGGAGTTGCGTTTATGGAAACCGCCCGAACCCGGCACCGCTCCTCCGGAGCAGAGCTATGCCGGCCCCGGACGTCATGACGACCTCGACGCGGCCGTCCATTTCGAGGGCCGTTGGGCGCGCTTCGTAGATCAGCCCAAGGCCTACCGGGGTACGTTCGTCCACACGAACGACATGAGTTCTCATCTCGAGATCCGCTTCGAAGGACGCTCGATCCGACTGTTGTATGCCGCCGCTCCCAACCGCTGCAAGTCGAACGTGAGCTTCAGCTATGGAACGCCGCTCGATTTCGACGAGTACGCGGAGCGGACACAGTGGCAGGCCATCTCGCAGACATTCGAAGCGCCCACTCCCGGCAAAAACATTCTGATCCTGAAAATTGAAAACGGAGGCGGAGCATTGAACGCGTTCGCTCCCTGCCACCTCGACCTGGACGGCTTCATCGTGGAGTGAAAGGCCGGAAAGCGTAGCGAATGAAGCGCTCCCCTCGCTCATCCGAGGATAGACTTTCAGAATTACAGCGGCAGGCCGTTCCTCTTCCGCTCTTCCCGCTGCTTTGATATCCTCGCCTCGAGGCAGACAATGCACGGCGATTACCATGTTTTGTGGATGTGGATCGATAGCTTCATTTTGCTTCTGCTGTTCGTGCTGCTCGTCGTTGCTATCCGCGCGTGCGCGGCCGATGCCAGACGCCGGGGTAAGTCCCCGCTCCTGGTGACTCTCATGGTCCTGTTCTTCTTCCCTTTGGGGCTGATCGCGTGGCTCGTGTTCCGGCCTGACCCGCTGGACGCGACCAGAGCGCGGCGACGGTTCCGGCTTGAGACTCATCGGGTCTGATGAAGTGCGGCGCCTCGCGAGCGCGCTCGGAACCGCCGCGTGAGTGCCTGCGGAGCGTTCAGGCCGCGCGGGCATTACCATGAAAGTATGGACCTTCCTCCCGCCGAGGGCGCGGCGCAAACTGCTCAGCCCGTCGCGACCGCCAACCTGTCGCAGCCGATCTTCGATCTGGAAAAGCAGTATCTCCTGCAGAACTATGCCCGCTATCCGCTGGTGCTGACCCGCGGCAAGGGCTGCTGGCTCTATGACATCGACAAGAACCGCTACCTCGACCTGATCACCGGCATCGGCGTCAACGCGCTGGGCCACGCACACCCGCGCATCGTGAAGGTCATCCGCGATCAGGCCGCGCGGCTGATCCACTCGTCCAATCTTTACTATCACGAGTATCAGGGCGCGCTGGCGCGCAAGCTGTGCGAAACCAGCGGGCTGCAGCGCGTCTTCTTCTGCAACTCGGGCACGGAAGCGATTGAAGGCGCGATCAAGATGGTGCGCTCGCACGGCCACCACCTGAACCCGGAGAAGTACGAGATCATCTCGGTGGAAAACTCGTTCCACGGCCGGTCCATGGGGTCGCTCTCCATCACCGGGCAGCCGAAATACCAGGCGGATTTCCAGCCGTTGCTACCCGGCGTCAAGTTCGTGTCGGCCGGTGATGAAGCGGCGCTCTCCGCCGCTGTCAACGAGCGCACCGCGGGCATCTTCGCCGAGGCCATCCAGGGTGAAGGCGGCATCTTGCCGGCTCCGATCCAATGGCTGCGCAAGGCGCGCGAACTGGCCGACCAGCACAACGCGCTCCTGGTTTTCGACGAGATCCAGTGCGGCATCGGGCGTCCCGGCGTGCATTTCGCCTATCAACTGCATACGCCGGCCGTGATGCCTGACGTGGTCGCGCTCGCCAAGCCGATCGCCTGCGGGTTGCCGCTCGGCGCGATTATTGCCAACGAACGAGCCGCCGCGGCCATCGCTCCGGGCATGCACGGAACGACGTTTGGCGGTGGCCCTCTTGCCTGCCGCGTGGCGCTCGAGTTCTACGACATTCTGGACGAACTGCTGCCACAGATGCGCCGGGTTGGCGAGTACTTCTTCGACGGCCTGAGAAGACTGCAAAAGAAGCACGGCTTCGTCCGCGACGTGCGCGGCGCGTGCCTGATGATCGGCGTGGAGTTGGATTTCAATTGCGCCCACCTGGTAGCCGAAGGCATGAAGGAAGGGCTGTTGTTCAACGTGACGCACGGCAATGTCGTGCGACTCCTGCCGCCTTACATCTTCACGGAGAAAGAAGTGGACCGCGCGCTGAACGGTCTCGGCCGGGTATTCCGGCACGCTAAGCCGCTTCAGGCGTAGGCGCAACGGATCAGGATTGTGACTGCACCACCGGAGTCGCGGAGCGGGCGTCACGCGCGGCGGCGCGCACGAGGAACAGGCCGCCCATCATCAGTACGGCTCCCGCCCAGTAGGGAGCGCTCATGCCCACATGGTCGAACACCGCGCCCGCGAAGATCGGCCCGCCCACACGCGCCAGGCTGCTGAGCGAGGCGCTCACGCCCATCAACGTCCCCTGCTCGTGAGCTTCGGCCTGGCGGCTTAGAAGTCCCTGCATGGCGGGGCCGCCCAGCCCGTTGCCGACGGCGATGATGGCGATCGCGACGAACAGCCACCCGGCCGCCGGGCTCCAGGCGAGGACCGCGTAACCGATTACGGACAAAAACAGAGCCTCCGAGGCTAGCCGGCTCTCTCCCACCTTGGGCAGCATCTTCCGCACAACATAGCCCTGGATCACCACCGAGACGACGCCCAACCAGACCAAGATGCCCGCGTTTTGCGAGGGGGTGAGCCCGTAGCGGTTCAACGTGTACACCGCGAAATTCGACGTCAACCCGCTCATGGCGAATGCCAGAACGAAGAAACCCGGCAGCAGCCAGCGCAGAACAGGACGTTTGAGCGGAGCGGCAATGTGCCCGAGGGGATTCAAGTGGCGCAGGGTGAAACTCGCGCTTTTGCGTTTCTCCGGAGGCAGCGACTCCGGCAGAAAAAACAGCGCCGTAAGGAAGGTGATGAGTGAAACGCCGCCAGCGGCGAACGCGGGCGCCTGCAGGCTGATCTTGCTGAGAGCCCCTCCAAAAGCAGGGCCGAGGATAAAGCCCAATCCGAAAGCCGCTCCAATCATGCCGAAGTTCTTCGCGCGGTCCTCCGGCAGACTCCTGTCGGCGATGTAAGCCTGGGCAGTGGAGATGTTCCCGCCCGTCAGACCGTCCAGAATCCGGGAGGCGAACAACACCCACAGGCTGCCTGCCCAACCGAACAGAAAGTAGCCGAAGGCGGAGCCGAGGATACTGGTGAGCAAAACGGGCCGGCGGCCGACCCGGTCGGAGACCGCGCCCAGAACCGGCGTCGCCAGAAACTGCGCGGCCGAATAGGAAAGGCTGAGCAGGCCGACGGTCATTGCGTCCGGACGGTAGCTCCTGACGACATAAGGCACTACGGGGATCAGAATGCTCGCGCCGAGCAGATCCAGGAACACGATAAAGAAAGCCAGACCCAGCGCCTTGCGATCTGATGATTGAGTTTTCACAGGGGTGTGACCTCTATTGTCAGGGAACCGGACGGGGGAGAGTCAACTGGCGGGAGCGAACTAGCACGGGTCCGTGGTGGGGCGGACGCCCTCGTCCGCGGCCGGCCCCTTGGCCGGCCTCACCGGGTATCCTGGTGCGCCTGACGGACTAAGTTGAAGGCGGTCGTTTGCGAGCGGGATCCGTGAAGCAACCCCGCTGGAATAATGCCCAAGCACAGAGATGAAGGGCGACCAGGGGGTCGCCCGCGGACGAGGGCGTCCGCCCCACCATCCACCCTGATTACTTTGCCGGGCGCGGCCGCGGAGTAGCGTCTGCCTCGATCAGGCCCAGGCACCACTTCGTCGCTTCCAGCCACATCTTCTGCATGTCGGGCCGGTCCCACGACTCGGGCGTATGCCCAAAGGTCGAATAGAACACGCGCCCTTTGCCGTATTCCTTCATCCAGGCGACAGGGAAGTCCTTGTCGGTACGATGTACGCGCGGGTTCTTGAGGTCAAGCTTGTTCTCATCCAGGCGAGCGAGGACGCGGACCTTATCCCGCGAAAAATCCTTGGGCTGGTAGATCTCGTCCCAGGTCTTAAACGCCAGCGGGAAGTGCCTCATGATCGGGCTCTCGGGATCCTCCACGATCACCGGAGCCTCGAAGGTCATCCAGGGGTGCTCGTCGAAGTAGGCGCCCGTCATCTCGCCGTATTCCGGCCATTTATAAAACGTGTCGATCGCGCTGTGAACGCCCAGGAAGCCCTTGCCATCTTCCTTCACGAAGGAGATCAGCGCGGCCTTCTGCTCGTCGTCCATGTCGAGTTCACCGGTGGTGTAGAAGGCGACGGCGTCGAAATAGTCAAGGTTCTTACCGTTAACGGGCAGCTTTTTCTTGGTGATTAACTGCGTGTCGGTCTTGATGTAGGTATCCCACAAGGCCGATTCGCGGCCGAGATTCGAGAGGGTCGCCATGGCCTGCGAAGTGGAGTCGTGCTGCCAGCCCTTCACGGCGCCGATCACGAGCAGGCGCTTTCGCTTTGCCTGGGCTTGCAGCGGGTTGGAGATCGGCGCGCTCAGGCCGACCAGAATCAGAATCGCGATGAGTATTCGAATTGGTTTCATGGGGTTCGCTCCGGGTCGCGGCCATCATATCATCTCGGCGCGCTGTGGCAGGCGTGCGCCGCATCAGCGCGCCGAAATACATTGCGGACGGCTTAGGCAATCTCCTGGTACTCCAGTTAAGCCATTGCCGCTGAATGCCTTAGTCCCATAGAAATTCCCTTTGGACCCTATGAATTATTTCGTTCCAGCCGGGCGCGCCCGGCGATGTACCATGTTTTCAACCCCAGTTTGGTTTAGACCACGTAGGAGTACCCCATTCGTGTTGCGGAGAATCTGTCTTTCTCTACTGACGTCCCTTGTGTGGACATCGTTCGCTCTGAACGCTCAGTCTCCAGTGAGCCTCGACGCCAGGCTGAAGGCGCTTGAAGAATCCACGAAAGCGGCGCAATCGTCCGGCGATAATGCCTGGATGCTGGCCAGTTGCGCGCTGGTTTTATTCATGACCGGGCCGGGATTGGCCCTGTTTTATGGCGGTCTGGTCCGCCGGAAGAACGTACTCTCCACCATGATGCACAGCTTCGTCCTCATGGTTCTGGTGACGCTCTTATGGGCCGTGGTGGGCTACAGCCTCGCGTTTGGGGAAGGGAATTCGTTTGTCGGAGGTTTTCAATACGCGTTCATGCACGGAGTGGGCACGGCACCGAATGTCGACTATGCGCCGTCCATCCCGCACCTGACGTTCATGGTCTTTCAGTTGATGTTCGCTATCATCACGCCCGCGCTGATTTCCGGCGCATATGCCGAGCGAATGAAGTTCTCGACGATGCTGGTCTTCACGACGCTCTGGATGCTGGTGGTTTACTTTCCCATGGCGCACATGGTGTGGGGCAAAGGAGGCTTGCTGAACGCGGCGCTGGGCGGGAGGATTCCCTGCCTGGACTTCGCGGGCGGAACCGTAGTACACATCACGTCGGGCATCTCCGCGCTGGTCGCCGCGCTGGTGCTGGGGCCGCGCAACGGCTACCAGCGGGAACCGATGAAGCCGCACAATCTGGTGCTGAGCGTGATCGGAGCCTGCATGTTGTGGTTCGGCTGGTTCGGATTCAACGCGGGCAGCGCGCTGAACGCCTCGGGCCTGGCATCCAGCGCTTTTGTGGCGACGCACTTCGGCGCGGCCGCGGCCGCGGCCGGATGGATCCTGGCTGAGTGGCTGCACAACGGCAAGGCGAGCATGCTCGGCGGGATCTCCGGCTGCGTGGCCGGATTGGTCGCCATCACGCCGGCTTCCGGGTTTGTGCAGCCGATGCCGGCGCTGATTATCGGATTTCTGGCTGGCATTTTCTGTTTCTTCATGGTGACTTTCGTGAAGATGCGGCTGGGCTATGACGACGCTCTCGACGCGTTCGGCGTACACGGCGCGGGCGGAACGCTCGGCGCCCTGCTGACCGGAGTATTCGCCACCAGCCGTGTGAACCCGATTCTGAAGAACGCCGCCGGGGCCACGCTGCCGTCCGGCCTGCTCGAAGGCAACGCCGCGCAACTCGGCAACCAGGCAATCGGCGTGCTCATCGCGCTGGCTCTGGGCGCGGCGGGCAGTTTCGTCTGCCTGAAGGTTGCCGGCCTGCTTTGCGGCCTGCGGCCGGACGCCGACCAGGAAGAAATCGGCCTCGATCTGAGCATGCACGGAGAAGAAGGCTACAATTTGGATGCATAGCGTTCCAAGTCAGAACGGAGATCCACCATGAAGAAGATTGAAGCCGTAATTCAGCCTTTTAAGCTTGAAGATGTCAAGAATGCCCTGAAGGCAATTGGCGTCGATGGGATGACCATTATCGAGGTTCGGGGCCATGGACGCCAGAAGGGCCACAAAGAGGTTTATCGCGGCCAGGAATACCAGGTGGACCTGTTGCCGAAGGTAAAGCTCGAGCTTATCGTCGCCTCCGCGCGTGTCGATGAGATCGTACAGACGCTCTCGAATGCCGCGCGAACCGGCAAGATCGGCGATGGCAAGATTTTTGTCTACACCGTCGAGGAGGCGATTCGAATACGCAATGACGAGCGCGGGGAAGCAGCTCTCTAACGAGTTCCTGGACGGCTGGAGGGCCAGGTTTCTCGAAACCGGTGACGCTCAATCCGTCTGGAAAGCGAGGACGGCCTACGTCGACACGGCGGTCCTCGAAGCTCACGCAGCAGCGCTCCTGCCCGCCTTTCAGGAGGATTTCGCACTGCTGGCTGTCGGCGGTTACGGCCGGCGGGAACTCTTCCCCCATTCTGATATCGATCTGTTGCTGCTCACCCGCAGCCCGCTGGTACACTCCTCGTCGAAAGCAGCGATCTCGGAGTTCGTTCGCCGTTTGTGGGATGAGGGCATGCGCTGCAGCCAGTCGGTCCGTACCCTGGACGAGTGCGTGGCGCTCCACGACGGCAATCTGGAACTGACGATCAGCCTGCTGGACGAGCGGTTGCTGACCGGCGACCTGGCGCTCCACACGCAGTTACAGGAGCGCTTCGGGCGCTTTATCAACGCGGAGCGAAAAGAAATCGTCCGGCTGCTCTGCAAAGCCACGCGTTCCCGCCACGCCAAGTTTCACCAGACCATCTATCGCTTGGAACCGGACGTCAAGGAGGCTCCCGGCGGATTGCGCGACGTCCACACGGCGCGCTGGCTGCCCCGTTTGCGCGACGGCGAAGTGCCCGCTACTCTCGATCCTCATCCGGCGGCGCACGTGTCATCGGTGCGCACATTCCTGCATTTCCGTTCCGGCCGCGACCAGAATCTGCTCGACTTTGAATCGCAGGACGCGCTCGCCGCCACGCCGTTTTCTCCCTGGCGCGACCCGGCGGAATGGATGAGAGCCTGGTACCGCAACGCCCACTCCATCTGGCTGGATATTCAATCGGAATTGGAGACGAGCGAAAAGCTGGAGCGGTCGATGCTGGCGAACTTCCGCGACTGGCGCTCGCGGCTCTCGAACAGCGAATTCACGGTCTCGCGCGACATGGTCTTTCTGCGCAATCCAGCGGAGTTGGAGGTTGACGCGGAGTTGCCGTTACGGCTGTTCCAGTTCGTTGCCCGGCATGGCGTCGCCCCGGCGCGCCAGACCGAGCAGCGGGTGTCGGCCCATTTGGCGAAGTGGGCGCGGAACTACAGGACGCACCCTCCGCAAGCCAAGTGGTGGCGCGAAATGCTCTGCCTGCCATCGGTCTCGCTCGCCATGCGCTCCATGCGGGCCTGCGGATTCCTGGGCGCGATTCTGCCGGAGTGGGAGCGGGTCGAACACCTGGTGGTGCGCGATTTCTATCATCACTACACCGTGGACGAGCACACCATCGTTACGCTCGAATCGCTCGAAGAACTCGCCGATGCGAAGTCTGGCCCCACGCTCCGCTTCGTGCCCCTGCTGGAGGAAAGCCGGGAAGAACTTTGGATGTTGCGGCTCGCGCTGCTGTTCCATGACCTGGGCAAAGGCACAGGCGGTAATCATGAAGTCGAGTCGGTCCGTCTCGCTAAGGAATTCCTCCTCCGCAGCAATTTTGGAGAGGTAGAGAGCGCAACAATCCTCTTCCTGATTCAGCGCCATCTGGATCTCTCAACGTTGCTACAGAGCCGCAACCTCTCCGATCCAGCTACGGCGCGCTACTCGGCTGAACTCACTTCCACGGAAGAACGTCTCCGCTTGTTGACGCTGATGACTCTGGCGGACATCAATGCGGTCAACCCGTCGGCGCTGACACCCTGGCGTCTGGAACAGCTATGGCGTCTCTACCGCGTGACACAAAGTGAGCTGAGCCGGGAACTCAGCACGAACCTCGAACCGGAGACTCCGCCCGTCTCGCCAGCAGAGAACCCCGAACTCGCGGAATTCCTTGATGGGCTCCCGAAACGTTACCTGTTCACGCACTCGCTGGAGCAGGCCGCCGCGCAGTCCAAACTCTACACGCTGGCTCTCGAACAAAGCGCAGCGCTGCACATTGAAAAGCGCGACGGCTTTTACCATCTGTCGGTCGTGGCGCAGGACCGGCCGTTCCTGTTCGCTTCCGTGGCGGGCGGGCTGTCGAGCTTCAACCTCAATATCCTGAAGGCGGAAGCCTTCCACAACCGCCACGGTTATATCGCCGACACCTTCGTCTTCTCTGATCCGGGCAAGAATCTGGAATTGAATCCTCCCGAGCTGGAGCGGTTGCGTTCGATGCTTCGCCGCGTCATTTTGAGCGAGGTGCGCGTGGAACAACTGCTGCAAGGCCGTCCCGCGAAAGCGGCGCCCTCGCGCTCCAGCAAAGTGGAGCCGCAGGTCGCGCTCGACTCAACGACTTCGGAAGCAGCCACGCTGTTCGAAGTCGTCGCCCAGGACCGGCCCGGTTTGCTCTACAGCCTCGCCTCGGCCATATCGCGCTCCGACTGCAATATCGAAGTGGTTCTGGTCAACACCGAAGCACATCGCGCCATCGACGTTTTTCACGTGACGCAGAGCGGCCGGAAGCTGGATGAAGCGCAGGCGCGCCACGTCCGCGAAACGCTGCTGGCCGCCGCGGAGGGTTAACGACTTTTTGTAGAAACCGAGAACCGCTAAAGTGAGCGGTTTTGGGTAGTGGGTCAGTTTCCGAAATCGTCCGCCCCGCGACACGCCACAAGAAAGGAACCGGTCGAGCTGCGAACGCTTATCTGCCTGCTTCGCGGCTGCGCGGGACCGAATCGAAACCCCGGGTTTTCCTACTCTCGATCTTCTAGCGAAGGAAAATCGAAAACGTAAAATCTTACGGTCTTCTAAAATATCCCATTTAGAATCAATGGCTTGAAAATAGAAACCGTAAAGTTTTACGGTTTCGCATTTTAGCCCGGGGTCAATTCCCGGTATCGCGGCCATCCTAGCTTGGTTCACTTGTGCCTTGCAGCCGTGGAGTACCGGGGTTGTGTCAGATGTGCAGACTGACCCACTACTCGGTTTTGGCATTTCTGCCGGAGGGCTAACGCTCGCCGCGAAACTGGTACACGTCGCGTGTGCCGGCCGCCACACCGGCCAGTTTCAGATAGATCAGCAGTTGGTACTTGTGGTTGATCAGGTGTTCCAGGTTGCCGAGTAGCAGCGTCAGCAACAGCTCACCCTCGGGCACAAAAACGGTGGGAACCCGGCAGGCCAGGTCAGAATCCTGCAATAGCGACATGCCCTCGTCGATGCAAGCGGCATAGTCCGCGATGCGGCGGCGAGCTTCGTCCGTGCCGCAGAGATGGTTCACGGGCAGGGCCTTCAATCGCTCAAAGTGTGCCAGCGCCTCGGGACGAACGGCGTAAAGCACGGCGCAGAATCCCGCCAGACATTCGAGCATGTGCCCCATCAGCCAACCGACGGGACGGGCGTCCGGGATCGGCGGTGTCCAATCAAGTGGGAGTTCCGGAAGCAGGTCCAGCAAGTGGGTCGATCTCTCGATCTCTTCCCGGATCTTCTCAAGGAGCGCGGAACATAGCGGCTGCAGCATTCCTTTGTTGTAGCGCAGAGGTGCGGGCAGGCCGTGCGGTGGCAAGCTGCCGACGCATCGAACCCCGCAAGCACCACTCCCTCCCTCCCGGCCGCGCTCCATTCAGCCGGCGACAACTTCGCGCAGGGCTTCGAGCGCCGTCAAGCATTGGTCCCGCGTCACATCATAGTGAGTCACAGCCCGCATCTGCCGGGCGTCGATGGGATTGATCAACACGCCGCGATCTTTCAAACCGGCGCTGATCTGCTGTCCGGTCATACCTGTAGAGGATACGTCGAAGATGACAATGTTGGTCTGGGTCTTCGCAGGCCAGGCCTGCACGCGCGGAGTCGCGGCGAATCCCTCGGCCAGCAGCCTGGCGTTGGCGTGATCCTCAAAGAGCCGCTTCGGCATGATTTCGAGCGCAATCAGGCCCGCCGCGGCGAGCACGCCCACCTGCCGCATCCCGCCGCCGAGACGCTTACGGTAGAGCCGGCCTTTGTCGATCAGCGCGCGCGGTCCGGCGAGCATCGAACCCACCGGCGCGCCCAATCCCTTCGACAGGCAGAACATCACCGTGTCGGCTTTGCGGCACATTTCGCTCACCGGCAAACCCGTCACGACGGACGCATTGAAGATGCGCGCGCCATCGAGGTGCACGCCGACTCCGCGCTCGTGCGCCCGGTCGCAGATGGCGTCGAACACATCCTGCGGGTACACCGTGCCGCCGCCCATGTTGTGGGTGTTCTCCAGCTCGATGCAACCAGTCTGTGCGGAGTGCGTATCGAACGGCCGGTAATGCGGCTCGATCTTCTCCCAACTCAGAATGCCGTCGTCGCCCTCGACCGTGCGGATCAGGCAGCCCGAGAACCAGGCCGTCATCGACAGCTCGTAGTTGAGCAGATGCCCGCGGACATCGCAGATCACTTCCTGGCCATGTTCGGTAAGGAGCTTGACGCCGATGGTGTTGCCCATCGTGCCGGTGGGCACGAACAGCGCCGCTTCCTTGCCGGCGATCTCCGCGGCCCTCGCCTCTAACCGGTTCACTGTGGGATCTTCCCCGTAAACGTCGTCGCCGACTTCGGCGCGGAACATCGCGTCACGCATCGCGGCCGTGGGCCGGGTCACCGTGTCGCTTCGCAAATCGATCAATTGGCTGGGCATTCCGATCCTATGAACTCCTGAAACACTTCGTTAGATAGTAGGACACCGCGCGGCGTCAGTTTGATCCTGAGACCCGTATCTTCGAGCAGTCCCGCCTCGACCAGCTCCGCGATCTGTCCGGCGTATTGAACCCGCTCCTCGGAGGTGGGCTCGACCCCTTCCATGAGGCGCAATCCCACGAAGAAACGCTCTTCCTGAGGGTTGGCCGGCGTCTCCTCAACTGATGCAACTTCGCCGCGTTTCCATCGCGCGACATAATCGGTCACGCTCTCGCTGTTCTGCCAGCGTTGTCCGCCGTCCAGGCTGTGCGCATCGGCGCCGAAGCCGAGGTAGGGCTCCAGACGCCAATACTTGAGATTGTGCTTGGACTCGTGGCCCGGCCGCGCGAAGTTTGAGATCTCATAGCGGGGCACACCCGCCGCAGCGAGCCGCTCCACGGCCTCTTCGTACAACGTCACAGTCGTGTCCTCGTCGGGGACCAGATTCGCGCCGTAGCGCACGCCGCCGAGCATCATTTCCTTGCCGAGGCGGCTGTCTTCGTCGATCTCGAATATGTAGACCGAAACGTGCGGAGGCGCGAGCCGCTCGATCCACCGCAGCGACTCCCTCCAGCTCGCTCGCGTCTGCGCGGGCAAGCCGGCGATGAGGTCGATGTTGATCTCCTCGATGCCGCACGAGCGCAGCAGCGCGACATCGCGCTCGACACCCTCGGCGGTGTGTTTGCGGCCGGTCTGCCGGAGTTCCTTCTCGACAAATGACTGCACGCCCAGGCTGACGCGGTTGATACCGAGCGAGCGCCACGCCTCGACCCGCTCCCGCTGCAAAGACCCCGGCGCCGCTTCGAGCGTCGCCTCCGGCCACGGACTGCCTGGAATCAGTCGCAGGATGCGCTCCAGCGCACTGGGCTCCATCGAAGACGGAGTCCCGCCTCCGAAATAGACCGTTTCCGGGCGCCAGGTCCAGGCGGCAGCCTGGATTTCCGCGCACAGGGCATCCAGGTATTCGGCTTCCAATTCGCGCGGAAACACGCCCGACGCGAAGTTGCAGTATGTGCATTTCTGCGCGCAGAAAGGCCAGGAGATGTAGACGCCAGCCATGGGTTCCTGAGTGTTACAGGTGAAAATCGGGCAGCCGCAAGGCGATCGCGCCCGCAATCAGTTCTTCCAGGCTCTCGCCCGTCGCGGCCAGCACGAAGGCGGCGCGCTCCGCGTTCCAGTCCAGCTTGAAGCTCTGCACGTGCGCGGAAACCCAGATTTGGCTCACCGGCGAATTCGGGCTCACTACGAATCGCTCCCGCGGCGCTTCAAACTCAACGGTCAGCGCTCCACCGTTCATGTCCACATCGAATTCGTAATCGTTCGACGCCTCGGCCAGCTTATCGTAAAGGGCTGAAATCGATTCGTCGGATAGACGTTGAAATTCCTGGTCTCCCAGCATCACCTTTTCAGTCTAAAGGAATGTCCATGCAGGAGGTTCGGTGAACGGATGATGGCCTCTGATACGCTTTGTAATGGTTGTAAGGAAAGCTCCCTGGCATTGATGAAGACCCAGTGTATTCCGCATTCACGCCTTCCGGGAACCAGCGCGCTCTTCGCCGATTACCTCAGTGATTTCGAGCGGCTCAAGAGCTTTTACCGGCACGATCCGAACGATCCGGCGTCGATTCGAACGGCGGCCATGCAGGCAGACATTCCATTGGACCGGCGCCTTGCAGTGGTTTCCGCGTTGCGCCGCATGAATGGCGATTCGCCTGCGCTCAAACTTCTCGCCGCACCCGGCACGGTGGCGATCGTCACCGGCCAGCAGGTCGGACTCTTCGGCGGGCCCGCCTACACGCTCTATAAAGCCCTGACCGCCTTGAAGTTGGCGCATCAGTTGACGGATCAGGGCATCCCCGCGGTTCCCGTTTTCTGGCTGGCGACCGAGGACCACGATCTGGCCGAGACCGACCATTGCTGGCTCTTCGGCCCCGACCGGCGGCCGCACCGCGTCAGCGCCAAGGTGCAAGGTCTCACGGGCCAGCCGGTGGGCTCGCTCGTCCTCGACTCGGTACCCCTGGAAGAGTTGAGGGCCGTGCTCGACGGTCTGCCGTATGCCGAAGACATCGTGGAGCGGGTGGCAGCCGCGTACCAGCCCGGCCGGACGATGGGCGAGGCGTTTCGTCTTCTGCTCTCCAATCTTTTGGGTGACAGGGGCCTGCTGTTCCTCGATCCGCTCGATCCGCAGATTCGCGAAATTGCCGCGCCGTTCCTGCTGGATGCCTTTGCGCGAGCGGACGAACTGGGCGATGCTATCCTCGCGAGAGATGCCGGGCTGAAGAGCGCGGGGTATCACTCGCAGGTACTTTTCGAGCCGCAGAGTTCGCTGTTCCTGCGTCTTGAAAAAGGCCGTCGCATTGCGTTGCGGCGCCACGATGGTGCGTATTTCCATGACGCCCGGCGCTACGAACCCACTGAGCTTGCGGGAGATCCCGCCGCGCTTTCGCCCAATGCTCTACTGCGTCCGGTGATGCAGGACTACCTGCTGCCGACTGCCGCATACATCGGCGGGGCGGCCGAGATCGCCTACTTCGCGCAGTCCGAAGTTCTTTACAGCCGCCTGCTGAACCGCATGCCGGTCGTGGTCCCGCGCTCAGGCTTCACGCTGCTCGACGGTCACGCTCACAAAATGCTCGAGCGCTTCGATCTGACACTGCTCGATTGCCTCCAGCCGGAAGGCCTGCTACGCGAGCGAATCGCCGCCAAGCTGCTCCCGACAGACCTGCAACGTGTCTTTGACGGGGCGGGTGCGGCCGTTCTCGAATCGACCGGGCGCCTGTGCGCCACGCTCGACGCATTCGATCCCACCCTCGGCGCGGCGATGCGCAAGAGCGCCGTCAAAATGCAATTCCAGCTCGACAAGAACCGGGGTAAGGCCGCACGCGAAGCGTTGCGCCGGGAGAAGCGCGTTACGGAAAACGCCGCGCGCCTGTCCGGCTTGCTGTACCCCGAACGTCATTTGCAGGAGCGCCTCTATTCGTTCCTGCCGTTTCTGGCCTGGCAGGGACTGGACCTGATCGAGACTTTGTACGAAAACACTTATCGGGCCTGTCCCGACCATTTGCTGATGACTCTATGAAACCCAACACCGTCAAGCAGGCTCTGCGCGAAGGCCGCGTCCAACTCGGAACGGGCTTCTGGCAATTCCGGTCGGAGGACGCTCTTCGCACGCTCGCCGCCGCCGGTTTCGATTGGGCCTTCATCGACACCGAGCATGGCAACTTCAGCATCGAGACGATCCAGGACCTCGCGCGGATCGCGGTGCGCACTGGCATCAGCCCCATCATTCGCGTCGGCGAATTGCAATACACCCTGGTCGCCCGCGCACTCGATTGCGGCGCGGAGGGCATCATCTTCCCGCGAGTGGAAGACCCCGCACTCCTCGAACAGGCCGTGAGCTGGACCAAGTTTCCGCCGCTGGGCATCCGCGGCTGCGGGATCGGCGCGTTCAATTATGACTTCGAGCCCGTTTCGATCCCGCAGATTATCGAGCACGCAAACCTGCACAGCATGGTTGTGCTGCAGATCGAAACAAAGCGCGCGTTTCAGGCCTGCGACGAGTTGCTCTCGGTGCCGAATATCGACGCCGTGATGGTCGGGCCGGTGGATCTGTCCATCAGCCTGGGCATACCTGGCCAGTTCGACAACCCGCTGCTCATCGACATCATCGAGAAGATCGCCGACTGCTGCCGCCGCCACGGAATCGCCCCGGGGATTCAGAATCGCGAACTGAAGATGGCAAAATTCTGGCGCGATCATGGCATGCTATTTCTCGGCTGCAGCAATGAGACGTCGATGCTCTACGATCGCGCCCGCGAGATTACCTCGGCGCTACGCTGAAGGGCCTGGGAACGCCGGTCTCTGACCGGCTCCGCTGCTTCTCGGTAGTAGCCAATGGCTGGATCCCGTTCAGGCGTTCAGGAATGATAGGCTGAAACCGCTGCCTGTCCATTCCGAACAGGCGGACGCAATTCAGCTCGACACGTTGACTCATGAAACTCCACTCATTGCTCTGCATCCTCTCGATGGCATCCCTTGCCGTTTTCCCCTCCATGCTTCTGGCGCAGGAACACAAGCCCATGTCGCTCTGGCCTAAAGGCGCGCCTGGCGAGAAGGGCGATATCGGGGCTGAAGTCGATACGACCAAGTCCGATCAGGACAAGCCAGGCCAGCGGGTCATCCGGCTTGGCAACGTCACAGACCCGACGCTCACCGTCTACAAGCCCGCGGCAGGAAAAGACACCGGCGCGGCCGTGGTCGTGTTCCCAGGCGGCGGCTACAGCATCCTCGCCATGGACCTGGAGGGCACGGAGCTTTGCCAGTGGTTCAACTCAATCGGCGTGACGGGTATCCTGGTGAAGTACCGCGTACCCGCACAGCCCACGTCCCCGCGCGGAGCGGCTCCTTTGCAGGACGCGCAGCGCGCGATGCGCCTGGTTCGAGCGCACGCCACTGAATGGCATATCAACCCCGCGCGCATCGGCGTGATGGGCTTCTCCGCGGGCGGGCATCTCGCCGCATTGCTCAGTAATAATTTCAATAAGCCGGTCTACGAGCCCATTGACGCGGCGGACCAGAACAGCGCCCGGCCCGACTTCGCAATGCTGATCTATCCTGCTTACCTGACAGGCGACAAAGAGATGACCAGCGTCTCGCCGGCCCTGCCCGTTTCGGCGAAGACTCCGCCTACGCTGCTGGTCCAGGCCGAGGACGACCCCATTCCGGTGGAAGGCGTCCTGGTGTATTACCGGGCGTTGAAGAATGCCAAAGTACCGGCCGAGATGCATCTCTATCCCGCGGGTGGCCATGGCTATGGACTGCGCTCTCCGGTCGCTCCGTTGAATACTTGGCCCAAGCGGGCGGAAGAGTGGATGGGGGCCTTGGGGCTATTGGCGCGGTAGGCCGTCAGTTGGTGAGGGGGGAGATTCCTTCCGCAGCCGCAATCGGAACCCGCGCGACGGCAAGTCCCGCACTTCCATGTGCAGCTTCTGCACACCGAGGACAGAGCTCGTTCTCCAGATGAAGAGGAGCTGCGGGTAGGATGATCTTTGTTTTCCAATCGTTGCGCCCGCCAGAACCCCCAGCGGGCGCTTGGCCCGGCGATTGCTCTGTCGCAGGCCAGGAGAAAAACTATGTCCCGTTTCTTGAATGCAGCTTTGCTCTGTGCCGCCCTTACCGTCCCCATAGCGATTGCGCCGACAGCGTTGTTCGCCGACGATCACGCGGCAGCGCGCAAGTACCACGACAAACAACACAACGACGATCATGAGTGGAATAAGAATGAGGATCAGGCGTATCGTCTGTACGCCAAAGAGAACCATCGCAAGTATAGGGATTTCTCGAGGCTCGGAGACAACGATCAGCAAGCCTACTGGGGCTGGCGTCACGAGCATTCAGACGCCCTGCTGAAAATCAACATCCACTAGCCTGAACACGTTCATTCCTGCGTGGGTTGCCGGTCCGGACTGGCCCGCGATCAGTGTGCGATGAAGTCCGGCCACCAGACCACAGCCCGTCATCTAAACGGCATCTTGCGGTCTTGAGTCCCGTCTTCACGTTTCTTGCCATTGGAGCCTCTTCCAACGCGGCACACGATTGGTGTGCCGCGTCTTCTTATCTAACGGAAACATTTCACGCCGAGTGCCAGCATGCGGCCAAAATCCTGTATGCGGCCGCCCTGAGCCCCGTTATACTCGGACAATCCTATGAAAGCCGCAGTTCTCGTTCTGCTTGCCGCAGCTTGCGCCTGCTCACAGTCCATCACGGTTGAGGAGTACTCGCCGAAGTCTTCACTCGTCGTGCCGGAACACTTGAAAACGCGCGCTAAGTACCCATTCATCGACGTGCATAACCATCAGGGCTTCCCCGCCTCGCCCGAGCGTTATCAGCAACTCGTCGCCGACATGGATTCGATCCACCTGCAGATCATGGTGAACCTGAGCGGCGGATCGGGCGACCGTTTAAAACAGGCCGTAGCGTCTTCCAGGGCCGCCGCACCGGGGCGGTTCGCCGTCTTCGCCAACCTCAATTTCAGCGGAATCGACGAGCCAGATTACGGCCACAAACTCGCCGTTCAATTCGAAGAGGATGTGAAGAACGGCGCGGCGGGATTGAAGATCTTCAAGAACTTCGGCATGGATGTTCGCGACGCGAAAGGCCAGCGCGTTCACGTAGACGACGCGCGTTTCGACGAAGTCTTCGATACCTGCGCGCGGCTGAAAGTGCCGGTGCTGATCCACACCGCCGATCCGAAGCAGTTCTGGGAGCCGTGGGACCAGTACAATGAGCGCTGGCTGGAGTTGAAGGAGATTCCCTCCCGCCGCCGCTCGGCCGAGGCCACGGCGCCCTGGGCGACGTTGATTGGCGAGCAGCATGCGCTGTTTCGCAGGCACCCGAAGACCGTGTTCATTGACGCGCACCTCGGCTGGCTGGGTGGCGATCTGGCGGCATTGGGCAAGTTGCTTGACGAGTGCCCGAACGTGTACACCGAGATCGGCGCGGTGCTCGCGGAGCTTGGCCGGCAGCCGCGGTTCGCGCGCCAGTGGTTCATCCGCTATCAGGACCGCGTGCTGTTCGGCAAGGACACCTGGAATCCGCAGGAATACTACACCTACTTTCGAGTCCTCGAAACCGCCGACGAATACTTCGACTACTATCGCCGGCGCCACGCTTTCTGGAAGATGTACGGGCTGGACCTGCCCGACGAGGTACTGAAGAAGCTCTACTACAAGAACGCGCTGAAGGTCGTTCCCGGTTTGGACCGCTCGGCCTTTCCGAAAGATTGAGACCCAAAGACTGACATGAGGAGAGACTTGCAATGCTGACGCCGCTGGTTCCCGTAACTCTGCCGTCGATCTACAACAATCAACCGCTGCCTGCGCGCATGGCCCTGGCATCGAAAGACTTCGCAATCGCGCTCGCCGATCTTTCCGCGAAACTGCCCAACCTGCGTTGGAGCGATCTCTTCCGTAGCTACGAGATGCAGAAGGCGGCAAACGCCGATTACCTGCAGGGCAGGAAGAAGGCGTTCAGCCCTCCGCCGGGAGGCAGCCTCCACGAAGCGGGACGCGCGATGGACATCGATCTCTCGACAATTGGAATGAGTCTGGCCGATTTTTGGGCCTTTCTCAAGCCGCTCGGCATGGTCCCGATCATTGCTCAGCCTAATTCCGGGACGAGCGAAGCCTGGCACTTCGAGTACCGGGGCAGCCATCAGCTCGTTTATGACTATGCGGCCGCCGGGAACGTGCGCGCCGACATCAGTCCATACAAGCAGGCCGCGGCGAGCGCGATTCTGGGGATCGGCATTCACGTCGATGAGGCCAAGGACCAGACCGTCGCCCTGGTGCAGAGCGCGCTGATCCGGCTCGGCTTCGACCCGGGCCCCATCGACGGCGATCCCGGCGACCGCACGGCTGCGGCGCTCCAGAAGGCAGGCGCTACGCTCGACACCGCCGAGAGCGTGTTGGCGCCGATGCTGCAGGAGAGCTTCCCCCAGGAATACTGAGGCACTCGCCCGAAAGACGTCCTGCACGCTTAACCGAGCGGCGGGTTGCTGTCCCATGCGACGGCAGGTCCCATCCACAGTAACTCCTGGGCGATGTCGGAGTGAAGCTGGTAGACGTGCGGGAACGCGCTCGGCAAGCCAGGCCGGACATCGATCTGGCTGATGTCGTATTGGCCCAATCCCGCCTGCCAGCAATAGTTCAGGTACCCTATCGTGGTCGGATCGATCCCCATGACATCCAATCCGACGCGGTCGAGAGCGATCAGGTCGGTGGAGGCTAGCGCGACATGGGAAGGCACTGCCGTCCCCCCAGTCGGACCGTCTCCCTCCATCCCCTCGAAGCCGTCGATGACGCCCAGATTCCAGAACGGCTGCTGTTTCTGCGCGTTCAGCAACATGTCGAAATTGCTGACGCGTACTCCCGAGTGAAATGTGCGCTTGTCGCTCCAGGCTGGGTTCTCACCAGGCGCATGGAGCGGGGCGCCCATCACCATGTTCTTCACCGTCATGGTGGCGATCACCACGTTGTGAGTCTTCAACATGGCCAGAGAGATGATGAACGCGGTCGGGTCGAAGAGCCGGGCGGCCAGACGTACCGCCGCGATGTGGATGTCGCTGTCGGAGACTTGCAGCACCTCATATAGGCCCTCTTCGTGGAAATCGACCAGCCGGATGTCGCGCGGACTGTAGCCCTGGATCAACTGCGGATATCCGAGAGCATTGAAGCCGTCCCATGTGTCATAGGCGGAACCCTCCCCGATCACGATCGGTCCCTGGAAGCGGGCCACCACAAAATCGAGAACAGCGCGCAGGGCGTCCGGGTGCGTGATGCCGAGCGGGCAGGTCGGGTCGACGATGTTCGGCTTGATAAGGACGGAACGTTTACCGGCGAGAACGGGGAGGATCTGATCCTCAATCTCGGTGAGAGCCGAGAGGACATTGTCGTAGCGCTTGTCCCCCGAGATCAGCGAAACGACGGAACGCCCGGCATACGGTGCGATGGAGGGATTGACATGCGGTTTCGGACCGCGAGGCGGCGCTTGTCCTGAAGCGGCCGCCGAAGCGGCGGCAGCGGCCATCAACAGATTACGACGAGAGAATCTGGTCCCCATATCCGGGAACTCTACCACCGCGCGCGCTGAAAGCGAATCCCGCTGTTGAACCGGAGCCCCTGGCCGATAGATACAATTCTCAAGAAGCTGTCAGGAAGCTGTCCGCTCGACGAACGCGCCGATCCGGGCGAGAGCGGCCTCGAGGATCTCCGTCTCCACGGCGTAGCAGAGGCGGATGGAGCCTTCGCCGCCCGCGCCAAACGCTACGCCGGGCGCAAGCCCGACGCGCGTCTCGCGCAACAGCCGCTCGCAGAAACCGAAGCTGTCCGTAAGACCGTCGATCCGGGGAAAGACGTAGAACGCGCCGTCGGGCGACGGCAGTTTCACGCCAGGCATCTTGCGGAAGGCGTCCACGCAGAAATCGCGATTGGTCTTGTATAGCACGAGCATCTCGCGCAAGGACGCCTCACCCCCGGCGAGAGCAATCTCGGCGGTCTTCTGCACGAAGCTCGGCGCGCAGGAGATGATGAACTCGTTGAGCTGTGTCGCCCGTTCCGCCAGGTCCGCTCGCGCGATGAGCCAGCCGACTCGCCATCCGGTCATGCAATAGCTCTTGGAAAAAGACTGAGCCACCATCACGGCGTCCTCGCGTGTGGCGAGCTTGAGAATCGACGGAGCAGGCGCGCCCAGCGGCTGCGACTCCGCGTACCAAAGGCGCTCATAGACCTCGTCGGCCAGCATCCAGAGGCCGTGACGGCGGGTGAAGTCGAGCAGCCTTTGCTGCTCCTCGACTGTCGCCACCCACCCAAGCGGGTTGGAGGGAGAAGTGTAGATCAGCAGTCGCGTCCGGGGGTTCACCGCGGCTTCGAGCGCCTCGAAATCCACGGCGTACCGGCCGTCATTCAGGGCCAGCGGAATCTCGCGCGGCGTCGCGTTGCACAGGCTCACGTTGGACGATTGGTTGGGCCACGCAGGCGTCAGGACAATCGCCTCATCACCCGGATCGAGAGCGCAGCGAATGCCCACGTTCAACGCCTGGACTCCGGAATTCGTAACGACGATCTCGCTAGCCGGATCGAGAGCGACGCCATGCAACCGCTCGTAATGCAAAGCAAGAGCGCGGCGCAGCGAAGGCAGCCCCGCATTCTCCGTATACATCGTGTAGCCGTCCAGCATCGCGCGATGAGCGGCTGCCTTGAGGAACACGGGCGTGGGCAGATTGGATTCGCCAAAGAAGAGCCGCAGCACGCGCTCGTCAGGCGTGCGAGCCGCGGCATCCATGCGCATGGCCACATCGGCGAGTTCGCGGATCCGCGAGTGCGGCACCGCTCTTGCGGTTGGAGCGACTTCGGGCATTAGCAGCGATTGGGGCGCGACGTCATCAGCTCTTCGATATTGACGAGCTCCGTCGGGTACTTGCCCGTGTAGCAGGCATAGCAGAAATGGCTTTCGGCGTTGGTATCGCGCACCGCCATGCTGAGCTTAGCGAGCGAAAGGTAGGCGAGCGTGTCGCAATCGATGAACTGCCGGATCTCTTCCACGCTCTGGTTGGCGGCGATCAGCTCGCGTTTGGTCGGTGTGTCGACGCCGTAGAAGCAGGGTGAAATCGTCGGCGGGCAAGAGATGCGCAGATGGACCTCGCGCGCGCCTGCGTTGCGCACCATGCGTACGATCTTCTGCGAAGTGGTCCCGCGCACCAGCGAATCGTCCACCAGAATGACGCTCTTGCCGGCCAGGATCTCACGCACCGGATTCAACTTCAGGCGCACGCCGAAGTCGCGAATGGCTTGAGAAGGCTCGATGAAGGTACGGCCGACGTAATGGTTGCGGATCAGGCCGTGCGCGAAGGGGATGCCGGAAGCATGCGAATAGCCCAGCGCGGCGGCCACGCCGGAATCGGGAATGGGCACGATCACATCTGCCTGGACGGGCAATTCTTCCGAAAGCAAGCGGCCCATCAGCTCGCGCGATTGCTGGACCGGGACGCCGAAGACAATCGAGTCCGGCCGTGAGAAGTAGACGTGTTCAAAGACGCACTGTGCCGGCCGGTCGGGCAGCGTGTAGAACTCGCGGGTGAGCCCGTCGGGGCCGGCGATCACCATCTCGCCCGGCTCGACGTCGCCGATGTAATGGGCATCGATCAGATCGAAAGCGCAGGTCTCGGATGCGAAAACGTACACCGGTCCTTTGGACGTATTCATACGCCCGATCGCCAGCGGCCGGAATCCGTGCGGATCGCGCGCCACAATAATGCTGTCGCCGGCCACGACCACCAGCGAAAACGCGCCGTCCAGAAGCATCAGCGCTTCGCGCAATGCCTCGGCGAGCGTGCGCTGGTTACTGTGCGCGACCAGGTGCAGGATGACTTCGGAATCACTCGAAGCCTGGAAAATGGCGCCGTGGTCTTCGAGTTCCGCTCTCAGCTCCAGCGCATTCGTGATGTTGCCGTTGTGGGCCACCGCGATGCGTCCCTTGTTGCAGGAGACCGAGAAGGGCTGGGCGTTCAGGACGGAGCTATCGCCCGCCGTCGAATAACGTGTATGCCCGATGGCCATATAGCCGGGCAGCCCGTTCAGCACCGACGCCGTGAAAATGTCGGCGACGTGCCCCATCGACTTGTAGGTGTAAATCAGCTTGCCGTCCGACGACGCGATGCCCGCGCTTTCCTGCCCGCGGTGCTGCAGCGCGTGCAGTCCGAGATGCGCCAGGTTCGCCGCTTCGGGATGGCCATAGACGGCGAATACGCCGCACTCCTCGTGCAGCTTGTCGAACGGTAATTCTTCTTCGTCAGGCATGGGTTTCTGCGTGCAGTGCGCTTTCCAGGGCTGTCGACCAGATTTGACGGATTTCGCTCACGCTGACTTGGATGAGCGTCTCTCCACTGTTCTCAATCGTCAGGCGGGCCGATCCCGTCTGGCCGATCACCGGCGCCGGCACGCCATGCCGGGCGCAAATCGCCGTCACTTGCGCGAGATTCGCCGTCGAAACAATTACTCGCGACGGGCCTTCATGGTACAACAACAACTCGGGCCGCAACGCGCTGTCGAGTTGGATCGAAGCGCCGATGCCGTTCTGGAACGTACCCTCGGCCAGCGCCCACGCAAGGCCGCCCTGGCTGACGTCGTGCGCCGACTCGGCGAGACCTTCGTTGACGATCTCGCGAACCGCATCCTGGACGCGCTTCTCGAAGGGCAGATCGATCAGCGGCGGCAGGCCCCACATCTGCTGGAGCACTTGTTTGGCGTATTGCGTCCCGCCCATGCGAACCTCATCGGCTTCTCCCACTCCGCCGATGAGCACAATGTCCCGGCCCGCGGCACGATAACTAATACCCGGCGGCAGGCCCGTCTTCACGGTGCCGACGATGCCGAGCACCGGCGACGGGAAGATGGGATCGCCCAACGTCTCGTTGTAGAGGCTCACATTGCCGCCCGTAATCGGAGCGTCGAAGAACTCGCAGGCCTCGGCGATGCCCTCGATGGCCTCCACAAGCTGGGCCATGATCTCGGGGCGTTCCGGATTGCCGAAGTTCAGATTGTTGGTCGTGCCGATCGGCGTAGCGCCGACGCAGGCGAGATTGCGGCAGCATTCGGCCACCAGCAGCTTCGCGCCCAACCGCGGATCGAGGTAGCACTGGCGCCCATTGCCATCGAGCGACATCGCGATCGACGTGCCGGTCTCTTTGATGCGCACGATCGCCGCATCCAGTCCCGGCCCCGCAATTGTGTTGGTCCGCACCGTGTAGTCGTATTGATGCCAGATCCAGCTCTTGTCGCACAGGTCGCCGGAGGCGGCGAGCGTCAGCAGATCGGCTCGCAAATTCTTGGATTGAAACGCGGGAGCTTCCAGCGGAACGGTGCGGAGCGGCGTGGTGTACGGCCGGTTATAGAGCGGCGCTTCATCGGCCAGCTCGCGGCTGGGAATCTCGGCGACGATCTCGCCGTGGTTGCGCACCCGCATCTTGCCGTCGTCGTTCACGCGCCCGACGATCACGGCGTCGAGGCCCCACTTCTTGAAGACGTCGAGCACTTCCTGCTCGCGGCCCGCATGGGCCACCAGCAGCATGCGCTCCTGCGACTCCGAGAGCATGATCTCGTACGGCGTCATGCCGGTTTCGCGCTGCGGGACCAGGGCCAAGTCGATCTCGATGCCCGTGCCGCCGCGGCTGCCCATCTCGCAAGTGGAGCAGGTCAGGCCGGCCGCGCCCATGTCCTGAATGCCGGACACCGCGCCGGTCGCCATGGCCTCGATGCAGGCCTCCATCAGGAGCTTCTCCATGAAGGGGTCGCCCACCTGCACGTTGGGGCGCTTCTGCTTGGACTCTTCGGTGAACTCCGCCGACGCCATCGAAGCGCCGTGGATGCCATCGCGCCCGGTCTTGGCGCCGACGTAAATCACGGGGTTGCCGGTGCCGGTCGCCTGGCCGTAGAAGATCTGGTCGCGCTTGAAAACGCCGAGCGCGAAGACATTCACCAGTGGGTTGCCGTTGTAGCTCGGCTCGAAAACGCACTCGCCGCCCACGGTCGGCACGCCGAAGCAGTTGCCGTAGTGTGCGATTCCTTCCACCACGCCGGAGACGATGCGTTGGTTCCGAGCGCCATTCCGCGGATCGTCCAGAGGACCGAAACGCAGAGCGTCCATGACGGCGATCGGCCGCGCGCCCATTGTGAAAATGTCGCGCAGAATCCCACCGACGCCGGTCGCCGCGCCCTGGAACGGCTCGATGAAGCTGGGGTGGTTGTGCGACTCGATCTTGAAGGCGATGCACCAACCGTCGCCGATATCCAGAATGCCGGCATTCTCGCCCGGCCCGCAGACCACGCGCGGGCCCTTGGTGGGGAGCTTCTTCAGGTGCAGCCGCGAGCTTTTATAGCTGCAATGCTCGCTCCACATCACGCTGAATATGCCGAGTTCTGTGAGATTCGGTTCGCGGCCGAGTATGGCGACAATCCGCTGGTATTCGTCCGGCGTTAACTGGTGCGCTTGGACGACTTCCGGGGTGACTTCGTTCATTTTCTTACTTCGCTGTGGAACAGGCGGAAACGAGGGAGCGGAAGACCAGCAGGCCGTCCGCGGATCCGACCAGCGGTTCGGTGGCGCGTTCCGGATGCGGCATCATGCCCAGGACGTTACGCCCCGCGCTCAACACGCCGGCGATGTCGCGCATCGAACCGTTCGGGTTCTCGACGTACCGGAAGGCAATCCGGTCGTCGGCTTCCAGCTCATCGAGCGTCCGCTCGTCGGCGGTGTAGCAGCCTTCGCCATGGGCGATGGGCATGCGCAACTCCGTGCCGGGCGGAATCTCGTTAGTGAAAGGGGAATTGCGAGTAGCTGCCTTGAGCCGCACATCTTTACAGATAAACCGGAGGCCCCGGTTGCGAACGAGCACGCCCGGCAGCAGGCCGCACTCGGTCAGAATCTGAAATCCGTTACAGATTCCGAAGACCAGTCCGCCGTCAGCGGCAAAGCGCTTGACTGCGGCCATGATGGGCGAAAACTTGGCGATTGCGCCGCAGCGCAGATAGTCGCCGTAGGAGAAACCACCCGGCAGGATCACACAATCCGAACCTTTCAGGTCCGTGTCTTGGTGCCAAAGGTATTCCGCCTCATGTCCCCCGTCGTTTCCCACCTCATGGCCCAGGTTGCGCGAAGCCGCATACCACGCGTCATGGTCGCAGTTACTTCCAGGGAAGACAACGACACCGAATCTCATCGCAAGAGACCTCGATTTTACCAGATGATGAATGAACGCAGAGCCGCAAACCCCGCGTACGCGGCAGGGATGGACTGCTTTTTCTGAGGAAAACTCACTTTACTCGGCTACCGCGGCGACGACAGCCACGGCCTTGGGTTTCTTCACCGCACGCTTCTTGGTTTCCGGTGGTTGACGGTCAATTTTCCGGATGGAGGGAAGTGCGATTTCCAGGACGAACTTGCGTTCGCCGGATTCGTCAAATTTAATCGTCACGTGCTGGTCGGTGCAAATGAGCACCGAGCCGGGACCGAACTTAGGATGTTCGACCTGGGCCCCAGCGGCAAAAGGCGGTTTGCTTGCCATAAGGATGTAGGGGAAGCCTCGACATTAGTAGAATAACAGAATGGGTCTATTTCTGTCGAATCGGCTCCGCCCGCATGCGTAGCGCACTCATTCCAAAGACGTTACGGGAGGCCCTGAAGCGCGAAGCCGCCGCCTTACCGCCAGCCGAACTCGCCGCTGCCGCGCGCAAGCTCTCGGATTCCTATCGCCTCGGACAGCAAACGACGCAGCCCGTTAGGCTTCATCGCCGCACGGATCTCGCCGCTTATGCCCTGACCCGCATGCCTGCAACTTTCGCCGCCCTTTCGACTGTATTCGCCGAATTGCCGGCCGCTCCGCGGAGCCTGATCGACTTCGGCGCGGGGCCGGGCACATCGCTCTGGGCGGCTCAGTCTGTCTTCGACACCACTCCTGCTGCGACGCTCATTGAACAGAATACGAACTGGGCCACCTTCGCCGGGGATCTCGGGCTTCCCCCGGCCACTTGGAGGCACGCCGACCTGCGCCGGCTGGAACACGCGGCGGAGGTGCATGACCTGGCTGTGCTCTCCTATGTCCTCAACGAACTGTCGAAGCTGGACGCCACGAGGGTGCTACGCCAGGCCTGGGACGCGGCTGGGACTGCGCTCGTGCTGCTGGAGCCAGGCACTCCCGCGGGCTTTGCCCGGGTGCTCGAAGCCCGGCGGCAACTGATTGAGTGGGGAGCCCACATCGCCGCCCCTTGCCCGCACTCCCGCGAGTGTCCGCTCCAGACGCCGGACTGGTGCCACTTCGCCGTCCGCGTCGACCGGACTCGCGCTCACCGCTTCGCCAAGGGCGGAGAGTTGGGCTATGAAGACGAGAAGTTCAGCTACGTGGTCGCGACGCGTTCGGCGCCCGAAGTCACCGCTTCGCGGGTATTGCGGCACCCGCTGCACGCCGCCGGCAGGGCCGAGTTGAAGCTCTGCACGCCAACGGGGCTGAAAACGCTGATTGCGGGCAAGAAGCACCCGGATTGGAAGCAGGCGCGGAAAGCCTCCTGGGGCGACCGGTGGCGGGCGATGGAAGCGCCTGGCCCGATGGATTGAGACTGCACGCCGATACCCATAAGCCCGATCCGGGCCGAATCCATTTCATGTTGCACGCAAGCCGGGGAGAATACGTCAATCCTAGTGTGAGGTTGTGGCTTAGTGTTACTGTGCTCCTGGTCTGCTCGAACGGCGTCTTCGCCGGCGAAGCCAGGACTCTGGCTGGCGAAGGCCGGAGCTTGAATGACGCGTGCAAGAGCGTCGAACGCCGTTACAACGGCGCCCGCAGTCTCTCCGCCCATTTTGACCAGCGCTACCGCGCTCCCGGGCGGCTGCCGCGAGCCGAGTCCGGTGAGCTGGTGCTGCGCAAGCCCGCCCGCATGCGCTGGGACTATTCCGCTCCAGCAGGCAAGACGTTCGTCTCGGACGGCAAGATGATCTGGTTCTACAGCCCGGCGGCCAAGAAAGTGGAACGGAGCCCGCTCAAAGCGTCCGATGATTTGCGCGCGCCGCTCGCCTTTCTGCTGGGCAAGCTGGATTTCCATCGCGAATTCGGCGACCTGACGCTGCAGCAGAGCGGGTCTGACATCGTCATTGAAGCCCTGCCGAAGAGCGGCCGGCTGCCGTACCGGCGCGTTGATTTTACCATCACCCCCGACAGCCAGATCCGCCGCGTGGTCGTCACGGGACAGGACCAATCCGTGATGGACTTTTCATTTTCAAACGAGAAGCTGAATGGTCCGGTCGCCGAGGAGGCTTTCCGCTTCGTTGCGCCGGCGGGCATCCCAGTGGTGAACGTGGAGTCGGTGGGAGAAGAGGAGCCTCAGTAATGGCTTCTTTCCGTCTGAAGTACGCGGACGCACGCGGCGAAGTACGGCAACAGGTGCTCGAAGCGCCGAGCGAGGGAGAACTGCGCGAGCGGCTTACCCAGCAGGGTTACCTCGTCTATTCCATCCGTCCGGCGGCGGGCCTGGGGCTCTCGGCCTCACGGCGCAAGGGCAAGATCGACGTTGAAAAGTTCCTCATTTTCAACCAGCAGTTTGTGACGCTGTTCCGCGCCGGACTGCCCATTCTCAAAGCGCTGGACCTGCTCGCCGACCGCCTGACCGATAAGAAGCTCAAGCCCTATATCAGCGGCATTCGCGACGACGTCAGGAAGGGCGCACTGCTCTCGGAGGCCTTCGAGCGGCAGGGAGTGTTTCCGACTATCTACGTCACCTCGGTGATGGCCGGCGAGAAAAGCGGCGCGCTCGGCGACGTGCTTGATCGCTTCGTCAGCTATCAGAAACTGGCGCTGGCAATCCGTAAGAAGTTGATCGTTTCGATGATCTATCCGGCCGTCCTGTTCACCTTGGTGGTGATGCTGGTCATCTTTCTGATCACTTTCGTGGTGCCCCGCTTCGCAACGTTGTATCAGACCGGATCGACGCAATTGCCTTTGCCCACCCGCATCCTGATGGCCGTAGGCGCAGCCGCGTCCCAATACATCGGCGGCGCGGCGATTGTCACCCTGGTCCTGGTCGTCGGGGGACGGTTCTTCTTGAAATCGACCCGGGGACGGCACTGGATGGACCGCGTCAAGATGAAGACGCCCGTTCTGAATGAGATCTGGATTAAGTACCAGGTGGCCCAACTCTCCCGCCTGCTGTCCACGCTGCTCGCGGGAGGCATCCCGTTGGTTCAAGGCTTGACGACAGCGGCCACGGCCTCGGACAGCCCGCTGATCCGCACGGCCTTGCAGAAGGTCGAGAAGATGGTCCGGGAGGGGCAGCCGCTCTCGTCCTCGCTCAACTCGACGGGCATCTTCCCGCCGCTTGCCGTTGACATGGTGGAAGTCGGAGAATCCACCGGCGCGCTGCCGCAAATGCTCAATAGCGTCGCCGAGTTCTACGAAGAGGATGTGGGAACGCGCATGCAGGCCACGCTTGCACTGGTTGAGCCAGCCATCATGATCTTCATGGGCATCTTCGTCGCCTTCGTGCTGGTGAGCCTGTACCTGCCGATCTTCTCTCTCGCGGAGAGCTTCAATTAGCGCGGCGCATATGGCTAACGAACCGAGCAAGATCGTCAATCCCCTGCAGGAAGCCGCGGAGGCACGCCGGCTCGCCGAGCGCTACCGCTGCGAGTTCGTGGATCTGAAAACCGCCAAGATCGATCACGAGTTGTTCAAGACGGTTCCCGTCGACCTGATGTTCCGCTACAACTTCGTGCCTCTGGCGGCTTATAACGGAACTCTCGAAATCGCCGTTGCCGACCCGCGCCATCTGAACATCATCGACGAACTGGCCATCCTGCTCGTCAGGAAGCTCAAGGTTCGCGTGGCGAGTCTCTCGCAGATCTCCGACCTGCTGAAAAAGACCGAGCAATCGCAGCGTGTCCTCGATGAGGTTACCGAAGGCTTCGCGCTCGACGTCGTGGGCGACGAAGAGAACGCCGACGAGACCCTTTCCATCGACAGGCTCGCCGCCGGCGACGCCGACATCGCACCGGTTATCAAACTGGTGGACACCACAATCTTCAACGCCCTGGAGCGGCGCGCCTCCGATATTCATATCGAAACCCGGGACACTGAGGTCGCCATCAAGTACCGCATCGACGGCGTGCTGCAATACGCCATGCCGCCGATCGCCAAAGAGTGGCATTCGATGATCATCAGCCGCGTCAAGGTCATGTCGGAACTCGACATCGCCGAGCGCCGGGTTCCCCAGGACGGGCGCTTCCGAGTGCGCTACAAGGGCCGCCTGATCGACTTCCGCGTTTCGATCATGCCGACCATTCACGGCGAGGACGCGGTCTTGCGCGTGCTCGACAAAGAGTCGATGAGCGAGAAGTTCTCGAGCCTGAACCTCGATGTCGTCGGCTTCACCGACCAGGATCTGGTCCGCTTCCGGCGTTACATCAAAGAGCCTTACGGCATGGTGCTCGTCACGGGACCTACCGGCTCGGGCAAGACGACGACGCTCTATGCAGCGGTCAGCGAGATCAAGAACGACGAGGACAAGATCATCACCATTGAGGATCCCGTCGAGTATCAGCTCAAAGGCATTACGCAGATCCCCGTGAACGAGAAGAAGGGCCTGACGTTCGCCCGCGGTCTGCGCTCCATCCTGCGCCACGATCCCGACAAAGTGATGGTCGGCGAAATCCGCGACCAGGAAACCGCCCAGATCGCCATCAACGCCGCCCTCACGGGCCACCTGGTGTTCACGACCGTCCACGCCAACAACGTGCTCGACGTGATCGGGCGCTTCCTGAACATGGGCGTCGAACCGTACAACTTCGTCTCGGCGTTGAACTGCATCCTCGCCCAGCGCCTGGTGCGCGTCATCTGCACGCACTGCAAGAAGCAGGTGCACTACGAGGACGACTTCTGGCGCGAAAGCGGGCTCGATCCCGAGGAGTGGCGCGACATCCCGGTCTACGAGGGCCAAGGCTGTTTTGAGTGCAGCGGCACGGGATTCCGCGGCCGCACCTCCATCCATGAACTGCTCGACCTGAGCGAGCGCATCCGGCAGATGATCCTGGACCGCCGCCCGCCGATCGAGATCAAGCGGGCGGCGCGCGAGGAGGGGATGACGTTCCTCCGCGATTCGGCTGTAGAAAAAGTGCGGCAGGGCACGACGACCATGCGTGAGATTAACAAGGTGACCTTCATCGAGACCTGACATGACGCTGCTGGAAGGATTCAAACGGGTCGTCAAAGACCCGCCCCCGGAGTTCGCCTTCGAGATCTCGTCCGAAGGTCTGGCATGGGTCGAAACGGCCCGTCCCTCGGAGCCGCGTCTCTATGCATTCCCCGATGGAGTGCTGCGGGTGAACCCCGTAAAACCAAACTTCTCCGACTCGACCGCGCTCTCGCAGGCGCTGCGCGAGAGCCTTCCCCCGCCCGCGCGGCCGGCGGTGCGCCTGGCCGTGCTGGTGCTGCCGGACTACTGCTCCCGCACCACCGTGCTGGACTTCGATTCATTTCCTCCGTTAGTGGAAGAGCAACTCGCCCTGGCTCGCTTTCGCGTCAAGCGGACCGTTCCTTTCGACATTGAAGACGCCGTGGTCGCCTGCTATCCGCAGCCGCGGAATAACGGCTCCAAGGGACTCGACGTGGTCACCGTGGCGATCAGCCGCGAGATCGCTTCCCAATACACCGTCCCATTTCACAATGCGGGCTTTCAATGCGGGCTGATTACCTTGTCGGGGCTGGCGGCCCTTTCGCTCGACGACGCCAATCCTGAATCGTCTTCGCAGTGGATTCAGGTGAAACTTGCAGGGCGGGCCATAACGGTCTGCCTGATAGATCGTGGCGCGTTACGCATGTTCCGCTGCGTCGAACTCGACCACGCTACCGTCGGTGAGATGGTGGAGGTTCTGGCTCCCACTCTGGCCTACGCCGAGGATGAACTGGGCGAGCGGCCATCCCGCCTTCGCCTGTGCGGGTTTGGCGGACGCGATCAGGACGGCGATGCGCTGGGCGCGGAGTTGGGGCTGGCCGTCGAGCGCGTGCACTCGCCGCTCGGCACGCTGGGCGCCAGCAATACCGGATTGTTGGGCCTGCTGGCTACTACGGAGGTGCGCTGACCGATGCGAGGCCCCTGGATTCCCGTCAATCTCTCCTCTGAACCTTTCAAGAAGAGCAGAACGATTCTCATTGCGTCCATCTTCACGGCTGTCGTCCTGGTGGCCGGGCTGGTTCTGCAGATCTCCGTCATCAAGCGGGAGCGGCACGCGGCGCGCAACAACCGTGGAGTGCTGCTGCAGCTCGACAGGCAGCTCCAGTCGCGCAATCGGGATTACAACAGCCTGTCCGCGCAGCTACGCCAACCGGTGAATGTCGCCGTCTTCGACCGCAGCGTCTTTTTGAACCAGCTCCTGCAACGCAAGGGCATTAGCTGGACGCGTTTGTTCGCGGACCTGGAGGCCGTCTTTCCGCCAGCCGTCCGGTTGGTCAACGTACGGCCGTACCTGACTGCGGACAATGAGGTGCAACTCGACATGGTGGTCGGCTCGGCCACGCCCGAACCCGTGATTGAACTCATGCGGAAACTGGAGAACTCGCAAGTGTTCGGCGCAACCGCGTTGCTGAGTTCCCAGCCGCCTTCGCAAAACGAACCCATCTACCGCTATCGCCTGAGTGTCAGCTATGCGCAGAAACTTTAGCGTCTCCGCCAACTTCGACTGGCGCCGGTTGCTGCGCCCCGGCTCGCTGGACCGTCCCACGGTCGTGCGGATCGTCCTCGGCACGCTTCTCGCCGCGAACGTGGCCGCAGCGTGGTTTGTCTTCCACCCGCCCGGCGGCTCGTTCGAAGACCTGGAGGGCCAGATCGTGGCCACCCGCCAGCAGATGGCCGCCCGGCAGCTATCCATCGAACGCCTGCACCGGACTGGCGACAAAACAGAGCAGGCGAAACTGGCCGGCGAGCAGTTTCTGAATCAGTATTTTCTCCCCCGGCGCCACGCCTATTCCCTCCTGGAGATCGAGCTGGGAGCCGCCGCGAAATCCGCCGGCATCCGCGCCAAGGACCGCACGTTCAGTTATGAGCCCGTCGAAGGCAGCGGCACACTCGGAATGCTTTCGATCACCGCCAGCTTCGAGGGCACCTATGCCGATCTGATCACTTTTGTGAATCAGATCGACCGGGCGCAGCGGTTGATCATCCTCGAATCCCTTCAGGCCCAACCCATCCAGGGTACGCAAGTGCTCGCCATCACCATGAAGCTCGACGCGTTCTTCCGCTTTGAAGGGCCGCAGGATGACACGCTGGCACGCGCCGAGGAGCAAACGGCTGCGCCAGCTTCGAACCAGCCAGTTTCGATCCGGGAGGTCCGGCGATGAGCGGCCCGCTCAAGCTTGGCGCTGAGCCCAAGAAGGTGCTGATCCTGGGCGGACTCCTGCTGGTCGCCGCCGGGATCTACTTCTTTGGACCGTCGGGCGGCGATACACCCGCTGCTTCAAGCAGACCGGCTTCGCCGCCGGCGCCGTCCGTCAAAAAGATCCTTCAGGCCTCCGAACCACCTGCGGAGATCGAGCCCGCCACGACGAACGGCGGCCCCGCCGCCGCGGGGAAGGCCGCTACCCGGGATTTCAGGCCCTCTATGAAACGACGCCCCGGACAGGCCACGGACCCTGAGAAAATCGACCCTACGCTACGCACGGATCTGCTCGCAAAACTGTCCGGCGTCCGCATGGAGCGCGTCGAACGGAGCCTGTTCGATTTCTCCAGCGCCGCGGTAGCGCCGGCGGTGAGGCTGCCTGAGCCCAAGATTGTCGTTAAGCCGGTGAAGCGCATGATCGGCCCCGCCCTGCCTCCGCCGCCTCCGGTGCAGCCTGGACCCCAGGTGAAGCCTCCGCCGCCTCCGATTCCACTGAAGTTTTTCGGCCGGTCTCTTCCCCTGCGCGGCGGCACCAAGCGAGTTTTTTGCATGCTCAACGATGAAGTGCAGATCCCGGCCGAAGGCGATGTGATCCAGCGCCGCTACAAGATCCAACGCATCACTGCGACCACTGTCGTGGTGGAGGATCTGAGCTTCAACAATACGCAGACTCTCCCCATCGAAGAGCCGGCGCAAGGAGGCCTGTAAGAATTTGTATCGACCAGCGCGAGGGAGTAAACGCGTCCCGGGACGAGAGCGAGGATTCGCCCTGCTGCTGGTCTTTGCCATGGCGGCTGCGGTGGCAATTCTGATTTATCTTGAGATTCCGCGCGTCGCCTTCGAGCGCCAGCGCGACAAGGAAGCACTGCTGATTGACCGCGGTGAGCAGTATTCCCGCGCCATCGAACTCTTCGCGCGCAAGATGAACCGGCGTCCGCAGACCCTGGACGATTTGGAGAACGCCCAGACCGTACGCTTCCTCAGGCGGCGCTACAAGGACCCGATGACCGGGAAAGACGAGTGGCGACTGGTCCATGTCAACGCCAATGGACAGTACATTGATTCGAAAGTGCATAAGGCGGCCGGCGCCCTGGATAAACAGGACAGCGGCCCCAGCATACTCGCGTCAAAGATCCAGGGCGTGGGCTCATCCGCAACCATAATTTCACCGGATGGCCAAGGCGTTTCCGCCGGGCTCCAGAAGCGCGCCAGTGACCGCATCACCCCCGGCGGCAATTCCGGCGCAGGCTCCCCGGACGCGGGCCAAAACGGAGCGGCGGACGCCGCCGCGGCTGGCAACAACGATCCGAACCAGCCGCAGAACAATGCGGCCCAGGCGGGGCAGGCGGCGGGCGCTGCGCCGGGCGGCCTGGCCGACTCTCCAAACTTCCCGTTCCCAACCCAGCCGGCCGCCAACTCGCAGCAGCCGGGGACCGCACAGAATGCCGCCACCCCCACGCTCGGTTCCGTGCTGCCGCCGGCCCAACAGGACCCGACTGGTAACGCGTCAAACCAGGGAGGCGCTGCCCAGCCCCCGGCGATGCAGGCGATTCAATCGATTCTCGGGGTGCAGCGCACCGCTTCTACCAGCAGTGGGAGCGCCGGCCAGGCTGGCGGTGCTCCTTCCGCGTTGGGCGCAGGACTGGCGGGGGTCGCGACGACGCTGGAGATGGAAGGGATCCGCCGCTACAAGGACCACTCCAATTACTCGGAGTGGGAGTTCCTGTACGATCCCAACGACTCGAAAGGGTCAGGCCAAGGCTCCGCCTCGGGAACCCAACAAGGTGCGGCAGGCAATGCTGCTGGCGCCACGGCGGGGCCCTCGTTCGGCGGAATGGCCGGCGGCGTGCCTGCGCCTCCCGCGGCCCCTAGCAGCACGCCCAACAATTGAGCGGGCCTACCGCGCTTTGCGGTGCGATTTCAGCACTTCCAGGAAGACCGGGATCAGGGACACCAGGATGATCAAGAGGATTACCTTTTCGAAATTCGCCCGAACCATCGGCACATTGCCCAGCGTGTAGCCAAGCATCGTCATCGAAAAGACCCAGCCCACGCCGCCCACTACATTGAACGAGAAGAACCGCCCATAGCCCATCCCAGCCACGCCCGCGACAAACGCGGCATAGGTACGGACAATCGGCATGAACTGGGCGTAGATCAGGATCTTTCCGCCGTGTTTGGCGTAAAAGGCCTGGGTCTTTTCTAAATGCTCGCGGCGGAATATCCTGGAGTCCGGGCGTTCAAAGAGCTTCACCCCCACGTTTCGCCCCAGGGCATAGCCCGATGCATTGCCGCACAGCGCGGCCACCGTCAGCGCCAGGATGATCGTGAAGATGTTCAGTTGACCGGCGCCGCACACAACACCGACCGTGAACAGAAGCGAGTCACCCGGCAGGAAGAATCCGACGAGCAGCCCGGTTTCAGAGAAGACGATACTGCACAGCAGCGCGTAACCCCACCAGCCGGTGAAGACGGTGGAGAGCAGGTGAATCAGCCGCTGTGGCTCAGTCAGCGTCCTGATGAAGTCGAGCAAACCCGTCAGCATGAATTAGGTCCCCGATTGCGGAAGGTCTGGTCTCTGGAGTGTGAACGCTTGTGTCGGCCGGAAGAGCCAGAAGGGCGGAGGGGAAGGGGCGCGGCTCAAGCTGCGCCCCATTCCCTGAATCTGAGATAAAACCGGGATCAGCCATCCCGCTCAGGCTAACTAGCTCTTATACGCCGACACCAGACGCTTGATGTTGTCGTCGTGGATCTTGATCTTCTTCTGCTTTACAAGCGTATCCACAAGCCCGTCCGTAAAGAGCTCGCGGCGTTCGCGGCCGGCCTTGGTTTTCAGCCCGTTGACGATCTGCTCCCGCTGCGCGGCGAGCTGAGTCATGTCCGCTTCCGTCCGGGCCGTAACTTTGACGAAACACATGCCGCCTGAGGTCTGGAATGGGCCGGCGGATTCGCCCACCTTCTTGTCAAAGGCGCCTTCCAGTTGGAATGCAGCTCCGATTCCCTCGGCCGCGCCGTCGCGGCTGAACTCGGTCGAGGTCGTCTTCACATCGGCGCCGAGCTTCTTGGCCACCGCGGCGAGGTCCTCACCCGCCTTGATCCTCTCCGCCGCTTCGCGCGATTTATCGGCAACCAGCTTCTTCAACTTGACATCAATGACAGCGGACTTAACCCGCTCCTGAACCTCAGCCAATTCGGCTGGGCGGGCTGGATAGACCTCTAAGACCTGGGCCACCGCGAGTTGCGATGCGGAAATCGCGAAAGCCGGCGTAATGCCGCCTTTCTTCAAACCGGAAACCGCATCGGCGAACTGGGCATTCTTTCCGATGCCGGGCACCTCGTCTTCCAGACCGATCTTTTGCACGGTCAGGCCCTTGATGTCGTTCGCTTCGGCGAGCTTCGCGGCTTCACCAGCCGAGCGGCCCAGCGCGGCGTGAATCTGATCGGCGAGCGCCTGCACTTTCTCCGAGGCGCGTGTCTGCTGGACTTCCTTTTGCAGATCGCCCTTGACTTCGTCGAAGCTCCGCATATGGGCCGTTTCTTTTTGCTCCACCTTCAAAATGTGGAAGCCGTAAACCGTCGTAATCACGTCGCTGAGCTGTCCAGGCTTCAGCGTGAAGGCCGCCTTCTCAAACTCCGGAACAGTCTGTCCGCGAGTGATCCAATCAATGTCGCCGCCCTTCACGGCCGAAGCGGTGTCGTCGGAATTCTTCTGCGCGAGCGCGGCAAAATCCGCTCCGCCCTTGGCTTGCTTCAGCAGGTCGTCGATCCGCTTGCGGAGCGCTTGCACCTCGGCCGGCGGCTTATCCGCCGTCTTCAGCAGGATGTGGCGAACGTGAACGCGCTCTGGCACGCGGAATTTGTCTCGTTGTTCGGTATAGGCACGGCGCAAGTCCGATTCGCTGACGGTAAGCGACGCGGCGAGCTTCTCCTGGTCGATCACGTAGATCAGGTAATCGCGCTTTTCCGGGATCGTATAGCTTCCGCGATTCTGCGCGAAATTCGCCGCGATCTCTTCGGACGTTGCCGTGACCTGGCTCTTGTACTTCTCCGGAGAGAGCTGGAAGTAGGCGACCTTGATCTTCTCGTTCCGCTTGCGGAAGTCTTCCTCGACCTGACTGGGCGTCACGATCGTGCCTTGCAGAGCAAGGCTCTCAATGCGCTGCAGCAGGATCTGCTTCTTCAGGTCGCGCTCGAACTCGGGGATCGTCGTGTTCATCTGCTGAAGATACGCCGAGTAGATCTCTTTGCCAGCGAACTTGCCGCCCTGGAAAAGTTGCGGGATGTACATCTGAATGGCGGATGCGAGTTCTTCCTCGCTGACCTGCATGCCCAGGCGGTTCGCCTCAAAAGCGACGGCGCGTTCGGCAATCATCTGCTGCACCACCATGGGCGCGTAAACCTGCTCCAGGCCGCGCGGGATGCTGCCGCCGCGCGAGGCACGGGCGAGCGCCTGCCGCACGTCCGCCGTCGTAATCACCTCGTCGCCAATTTCCGCGACGACCGTCTGGTCAACCCTGCCGCCCATGCCGCTGTAGTTGGGCACCAGAGTAATCACCATGGAAAGGGCCACCAGGCCTAGAAGTGCGCCGAGGAGCCAGCGGACATTCTTCTCTCGACTGCGGAACAGATCAAACATGGAAGGAACAACTCCTGAGGCCTGATTCGATTAGACGGCCATCAAACTTTCTATTATACGAAGCTCGGACCCTAGCGTCCGAGGCCACATTCCTCATGCACTGCGCGCACCGCCTTTTCGAGACCGGCGCGCCGCACGACAATCGCGATCGTAATTTCGCTGGAGCCCTGGGCAATTGCGATGATATTCACGGTTGTCCGGGAGATGGCGGTGAAGATCCGGCCGGCCATTCCGGCCATACCCCGCATGCCCTCGCCCACGATGGCGAGCAAACCGACATCCAGGTCGACGTCAATGGGATTCAGATAGCCATGGGCCAGTTCCAGCGCGAACGTCTGCTCAAGCTGTTCCACCACGGCGGGCAGTTCCGACTGCCGGATGAGGAAACAGAAGTTCTGCCGGTAACTCGAACTGGTCAAGGCGAGCAATTCGGCGTTCGCCGCCGCCATCGCCTCGATCGACCGCGCCATCACCTTCGCCCCGTTCAGGGCGGCGTTGGCGGGCTCGAGCGAAACCAGAGCGACGCTGCTCATCGACGTCACCGCGCAGGGGCCTTTTCGATCGTCGCCGGTTTCGGGCACGATGCGCGTTCCCGGGACTTCCGGCGCAAAACTGTTCTTACTCCACACCGGGATGCACTTCTCCATCAACGGCGCCAAAGTACGCGGGTGCAGGACCTTAGCCCCGTTGTAAGCCAGTTCGGCCGCTTCGCGATAGGTAATCTCCGTGAGCACCTTCGCGTTTGGCACCAGGCGCGGATCCGCGCTCATGATGCCATCGACGTCCGTCCAGATCCACAGTTCCGCCGCGTCCAGCACTGCCGCAAGAATGGAGGCCGAAAAATCCGAGCCGCCTCGTCCGAGTGTCGTCGCGCGTCCGTCGAGCGTCGCGCCGTTGAAGCCGGTCATGATCGGCATCCGGCCCGCCGCCAGCGCAGGCTTCAAAACGGCGCTCGCCCGCTCCCGGGTCTGGTCCATCAACGGAGAGGCATTCCCGAACACGGAATCGGTCACGATGATGTCGCGGGCATTGACGGCAAAAGCGTCAGTACCCTGAGATTGCAGCCACGCCGCAATCAATTCGGAAGAGAGACGCTCTCCTACGGCCACCGCCTCGTCCACCGATCGTGGGGGGCGTTCCCCTAACATCAACATGCCGCGCGCGATCCGGTCGAACTCGCCGAGCGTCTCTTCCAGCTTCGAAAGAGTGCGTGCCAGAATCTCGCCGTGCAGCAACTCCCCGGCGGTGGTCACGTGGCGCTGCCGGAGCAGCTCAAGCCGCTGCTCCACGCCATCGCCATCCCCCGCCTCGGCGTGCCGCAGGGTGTCCAGCAGCAGGTCCGTCACCTTGGACATCGCCGAAACCACCGCCGCCACCGGGCGCACCCGGTGCTGCTCGGCGCACAGCGACGCGGCAGCGCGGATTCTCTCGGCGGAACCCATGCTGGTTCCGCCAAACTTCATCACGAGCAGATTGCTCAACGATCGGTTTCCTTTCCGTTGCCGGTCCGTTCCCGCACAATTCGCAGGAGGGCTTCTTCCACCTGATCCGGCGTGTGTCCCGTCGAGTCGAAATATACGGCGTCGGGAGCCTGCATCAGTGGCGCTTCGCTGCGGGTCCTATCGCGGAGGTCGCGTTCTCTCATCTCCCGCGCTACTTCGAGCGCGTCCGCCTCGACGCCTTTTTGCCGCAGCTCGGCAACGCGACGGCCGGCCCGTTCCGCCGGATCGGCATCGAGAAAAACCTTCACTTGCGCCTGCGGGAATACGACGGTTCCGATGTCGCGCCCTTCCATGACCACGGAGTGCGTTTCGCCCATGCGGCGCTGCAACTCCACCATCGCGCGCCGCACTCCGCCCACCGCCGATGCTTTTGACGCCGCCTGCGAAATATCCGGCCGCCGGATCGCTGCGCTGACATCTTCGCCGTTCAGCAGCACCCGCGCGTCCGGCGTCAATTCGATCTGCGATGCCAGCGCCAGTTGCTCCAGCTTCAACGGTTCATCCAGTGAGACGCCCAGCCGGAGCGCCGATAATGCGACGGCGCGGTACATCGCGCCCGTGTCGATGTACAGGTAGCCGAGCCGGGCAGCAAGCCGCCGCGCAAGCGTGCTCTTGCCCGCACCGGCGGGCCCATCGATCGCGACAATCACGTGTTTAGACACTGGAAATCGATTAGTCTATCGCGTGCCGGCCGCGACCCAGTCGTTTCGGAACACTTTTCCGTCTTTCATCACGAAGCGGACCCGGCCCAGCGCGTTCGTATCCTTCAACGGATCGCCGTCCACGGCAATCAGATCGGCGAGATGACCGGCGGCTACTCGACCCAGCTTTCCCTTAAGCCCGAGCAGCTCAGCGGCCTCCGTGGTCGCCGCGCGGATGGCATCGAGCGGTTTCATCCCGAACTCGACCATCAGAGGGAACTGGCGCCAGTTGTCGCCATGCGGGTAGACGCCGCCGTCCGTGCCGAACGCCATGCGAACGCCGCCCTCCCAGGCCTTCTGAAAGTTCTGCCTTTGCAGTTTGCCGATCTGCTTTTCCTTCTCGATCATCTCCGGCAGCAGCCCGTCCTTCTCGCCATGGGACAGGATGTAGGTGTCGTTATAGATGTCGAAGACGAGAAATGTGCCGTGCTCTTTAGCCAGGCGGATGCCCTCGTCGTCAATCAGGCTGGAATGCTCGACGCTATCGATGCCGGCCAGGATCGCGTCCTTGATCGACTGCGTCCCGTGGGCGTGGGCCGCCACCTTGCGTCCCAGCTTGTGCGCTTCCTCGACAATCGCCTTCAACTCTTCCAGCGTGTACTGCGCCGCGCCCACATTGTCGCCTTTCGACAGTACGCCGCCCGAAGCGCAGACCTTGATCACGTCCGCGCCGTATTTGATCACCTCGCGAACCTTGGCCCGCGCCGCCCACGGCCCGTCGGCCACGCCTTCGGCTGAATGGTGATACTCGGGCGCCAGCAGATTCTCGTCGCAATGCCCGCCAGTGATGCTGAGCGGCGGACCCGAGACCAACAGGCGCGGCCCGATCACGTCGCCGTCCTGGATGGCGTCGCGCAACGCCACGTCCGTGTAGCCGCTCGCCCCGAGGTTTCGAACTGTTGTGAAACCGGCGAGCAGCGTCGTTCGTGCATTCTTCGCCCCCGTCAGCGCCTCGCGCGGAATCGAAATGCCCAGCGACGAATAACCGGAGTTCTTCGGATCGCCCGTCAAATGGTCATGGACATCGATCAGGCCTGGCAGGCAATACCCTTGAGAAAGATCGACCGACGGCTTCAAGCCCGTGGCGGGTCCAACCGAAACGATCGACTTGTCCTCGACCTTGACGTCGACGTTCGTTGCGATTTCCCCCGACACCGGATCGAGCAACCGCCCACATCGGATCACTGTCGGCTCCGCAACAGAATAAGAGGCCGCGAGCAGTATTAACGGCAACACCAAGCGCATATCCTCTTAGGATAGGGCATCTGAATGCGCGGACGCGATTTCGAGCAACTCGTCGAACAGGCTCTGGCCGAACTGCCGCCAGCCTACCGCCGGCGCATTCGGAACGTCGTGATGGTGGTGGAGGACGAGCCGCCGAGGCCCGGCTTGTTGGGACTTTACGAGGGCCGTCCTCTGACGGAGAGAAGCTTCTTTACGCCCATGTCCGTGCCCGACCGCATCACCATCTACCAGGGTCCGCACGAGCGCGCAGCGCACTCTCCGAACGAATTGAAGAACATGGTTTCTGAGACGGTCTGGCACGAAATCGGCCACTATTTCGGCATGAACGAGCGGCAGGCGCTGCGGGCCGAGCGTCGCAGAGCCGCTGCGAGGAAGCGCCTGTAGTCCCCCGCACGGCCCAGTGCATTGCAATGGCCGCGAACGGAAGGGAGTCGCGACCGTCAGGGAGCGGTTGTATATGGCCTGCGAGCTTCTGTTTAGATGGATAGGTGGTGGTAGCAGACTTGCCGCCAGCATTGGCGGATCGGCAGTGAGAAGGATATCCCGATGAATTCCCAGCAGCCCCGGCTCGTTCTCGATAAGTACTCGCTCGGCGTGGGCGACCGCTTCGCCCATCAGGGCCGGGCACAACTGCGCGCCTGCTTCCAGGCCGCGGAACATGGAGTTACCGTCGTGCCCGTCTGGAACAAGTCGAATCGCGAACACACGATTGTCGGCTCCCAACCCGCCAGCGTCCGCGACGAAGCCGACCAGGCTGCGAAGGCACTTGGGTGGAAGGCGCCCTACTATGTGGATGCCGATCACATCAACCTGGAGACCGTCGACCGCTTCGTCGAGTCCAGCGATTTTTTCACACTCGATGTCGCCGATGCGATCGGCCGTCCCGCCGAGCCCGGCGTAATCGACGCTTTTCTCAAGGCTCACCCGGAACTCACCGAGCCCATTGCAATTGACGGCATCGAACAGCCCTTCCGGATGTCGCGCACGGAGGCCGGTGCGATCGCCTCAAAGTATTTGCATGCTGTCCACCAGGCAGGCGGGATCTACCGCAGGCTCATCGCGGCGAAGGGCGCGGCCGGCTTCATCACGGAAGTGTCGATGGATGAAACGGACAGCCCGCAAACTCCATCTGAACTGTTGCTGATTCTGGCCGCGATCGCCGATGAAGGCGTCCCGGCGCAGACCATCGCGCCGAAGTTTACGGGCCGCTTCAACAAGGGCGTCGATTACAAAGGCGACGTGGAACAATTCGAACGAGAGTTTGAAGCGGACCTCGCCGTGATCGCCTTTGCCCGCCAGCGCTATGGCCTGCCGCGCAACTTGAAGCTCAGCGTGCATTCCGGCAGCGACAAGTTCTCGATCTATGCGCCCATGCGGCGCGCCTTGCGCAAGTTCGACGCGGGCGTACACCTGAAGACCGCCGGAACCACCTGGCTGGAGGAACTGATCGGACTCGCGGAAGCCGGTGGCGAGGGATTGCTCCTCGCCCAGGAAGTCTACGCCGCCGCCTATGCGCACAGCGACGAACTCTGCAAGCCTTACGCGACAGTGATCGAGATCGACCCCGCGCGTCTGCCCTCGCCCGAGCAGGTCCGCGGCTGGTCTTCCGGGCAGTTCACCTCGGCTCTGCGGCACGACCAGTCGAACCCGCTTTACAATGCCGACCTACGCCAGTTGCTGCATGTCGGCTACAAAGTAGCTGCCGCCCTCGGCGCTCGATACACAGGCCTGCTCGACGCCTGCGAGACGACCATCTCCCGCAACGTGACGGAGAACCTGTTCGACCGCCACATCAGGCCGCTGTTCCTCAGTTGAACGCCCTATCCGACGCGCCAGTAGATCGAGTACCGCTTGTCGAAGATCGAATTGAGCGGTGTGAGATGAATCTCGTTTGACTGACCGGTGATCCGGAACGCCAGCGGCGTTGCTCCATCCGGTTTGATCCAGGACGCAAGCTCCGCGCCTGCAGCCTTCAATTCCGGTACGGCGAAGAGGGTCTTCTCCATCTCGGGTCCCTCGGGGCCGATGATCTTCGCGGGCGTCAGTCCCTCGTTGCCCATGTCTCCTGCGAGCACCAGTGGCCCATAGCAAAACGCCTGCAGTGTGCGATCGTCCGGCAGGGGCTCCGCGCGCAGCGCCATCGGCAAGGCGAGTTCAACGCGGTCGCCGTTCTGCCAGACGCGCTTGATCGCCAGGTAGCTACCGGGGCTGGCGGAAACCTCCAGCGCTTTTCCGTTCACCTTCACGGAGGCGTCTGACGCAACCCAGGCGGGCACCCTGAGCCGCAGCGTCAACTGCGTGGGCCTCGCAACCCGGATCGACAGCGTTGTCCCGCTCTCCTCGGGGAAGTTCGTCTTCTGGATGAGAGAAAGATTCTTCTCCCGCCAGTTCAACTCAGACGCGACGAAGAGGTTCACATAGATGCCGTCGTCATCGTGGAAGTAGATGCTGCCGCCGAGCTTCGAATACTCTTCCACGCCTGTGCCGGTGCAGCACCAGAACGAGTCGTTCTCCGTGCTGAAGGTCTTCCACGCACGCGGCCAGTGAGAGAGGTAGTACATCGTCGCGCCGGTCTGCGGATGTATCGTTCCCAGCCGGTGGTTCAGCAGCACGCGCTCGTAGTAGTCGAAGTAGCGCGGGTCGCCCGACCATTGATAGAGATGGCGCGTCAGCTTCAGCATGTTGTAGACGCAGCAGCATTCGGCCGTCGCCACGTCCCGCTTCAGTTCCTCGGCAAGGTGGCGCGGCTGCGTCAGCCAGCCCTCTCCGTTGCTGGTCCCGCCGGTCGCGTAACAGCGCGCGCCGGTGACCTCGTACCAGAAGTAGTCGGCGACATCGTGGAACCGCACGTCCCCGCTCAACTCATACCGGCGCGCTGCGCCGATCACCTGCGGGACGTGCGTGTTCACATGCAGTCCGCGCAGCTCGTCGCGCCGCAACGCCAGAGGATTGAAGAACCACTTCTTGGTGAAGCGGTCGCCGGCCTTGGCCCAGCGTTCGTTGCCGGTCACGGCAGTCAGGTTGTAGAGCACCTCGTTCATGCCGCCGTACTCTTCGCCGAGGATCTTCTGCATCTGCACTTCGGGAATGGGCGCGCTCCACGCGTCCACCCAACCCGCGATCCCCTCCACGACCTGCAGTGCTTGTTTGTTGCCGCAATGGAGATGCATGTCGAGCAGGCCGGCCATGACCTTGTGCAGCGTGTAGTAAGGCGCCCAGACCTTCTTGCGCACCTTCACGCGATCGAACAGTTCCGTGGGAAAGGCGCTGAGATATCCGCCACCGAGCCTGGCCTGGCACTTCGCCAATTCGGCGACCATCATGTCGCCTTTCGCTTTCAACTCCGGGTCGCCTGTCGAGGCGTGCATCAGGCCGCAGGCCGAAAGGAAGTGGCCGGCGAAATGGCCGCGCACTTCACAGTCGGGCTTCTCCCAACCGCCCAACGGCTGAGCCGTGGAGGGCAGCCCGGCGGTCACCCGGAAGTTGTGCAGCAGGCGATCGGCCGACAGCCGGTGCAGGTAGTCGCGATTCCATTCCTGAGCGTCGCGCAGCGGTCCCGCAGTCAAACGGACCTGGCCCAGCGCGAACGGCTTTACCTTGGCCGGCACGTCCTGACGTTCAAAAGTGAGTGTCGCACCGAAGGGCGGCGCTTCGGCCTGAGTCCCTTCGCGGGGAGGCGCGGCGGGTGCGTTCGCGACGCCGGTGCTCTGCGGAGCCTCCTGGGCCAGCGCCAGGGCGGAGACCGGTCCGGCTGCGGCCAGGGCAGCGAAGCCACGGCGGCTCAGGCGTCGGTTATCGCGTTGTTCATCCATGCTCGACCTCCTATGCCGGGCGTTGCAAGCGCCGGTGGCCACCATACTTCAACCGTCAACTCTATCGTCTTCCCAACGACATTTGAAGCCACCTTCTCGTGCCATCGCCCGCCATGATTCGCTGGTAGAATCGAAGCCGCAACCGTCGTTTGGGAGCCGTGACCGTAAGGGAGTGGTGGATATCCGTGCTCAACATGGGAATACCACCGCTCCCTTACGGTCGCTGCTCCTTTTCGGCTGTTA